>SDBU01003364.1_pt1 | contig 20388 bp, 15 predicted proteins | sample 2277071 | NCBI WGS metagenome assembly SDBU01 (sample SAMN10397929, study PRJNA504765) | marine sediment metagenome | isolation source: marine sediment core GS08_GC12, 126 cmbsf | place: Arctic Ocean: Gakkel Ridge, Loki's castle | collected 2008
GAATCCCGGTGCTGAAAGAGCAAAGCACATTTGGTGTTGGATATAGCTCGTAGAGCTTTGCCCTCTCAGCCCCGACGTTCACGTCTGGGATTTTGTTCAATGCCACTATACCTTTTTTCCGTTAAGTCAGCAATAGCACTGGGATGAATCCCGGTGCTGAAAGAGCAAAGCACATTTGGTGCTAGATATAGCTTGTAGAGCTTTGCCCTCTCAGCCCCGATGTTCACGTCTGGGATTTTGTGACTCAATGGCACTATACCTTTTTTCCGTTAAGCAAGGTCGGTGGGCAGTGCTGATTTAACGGAAATCTTTTCGTCGCAGAAGTCCTGTTTGTCCGCTGCGCGGTGTCCGCTGCGCGGGGCATCGCTTCGCTCGCCTCCATTCGCCTCCATTCGCTTTGCTCGTGATTGCTTCGTGTCTCGCAATGGTGCCTTCGGTTTTTCCGTTTTCCGTTTTCCGTCTTCCGTTTTTAATTACGGCGTGCAGTAAACATGGACTCCATAGGGAATGAATTCATCTACGAACATCCCTGATGTGAGCGTTACTGTTCGATTTTCGAATAGAACGTTTAGTCTATCGGTGTGAATATTCGGCAGGTGAGAAAATGTAGCTTTTACCGGCCCAACTGTTGTATTTGCCATGATGAGATAGACTTTGTTATCATGATATTTGGCGAGAATTTCAACACCCTTGTCGATGGAAAAACCCATTTCTTCATAGTCTATTGAAATCTTGTGTTGAATAGTTGGTGCGAGGAGTACAGGTGTCAGCGTCGAAAGTTCTTTAGCCACGCGTTTAATTCCATCCCATTGCGGCGACGGCTGTGGCATCGTATGTGTGCCCCAATAGAGGATGCCATCAACGCCGTTGATAACCGCATCGTAAGCCATAAAACGCGTTTCCTCCGGTGTCGGCAGCAAAGGATTATCGGGATTTGCTTCATTATCCCATGCGAATCCTTGTAAAACAATCCAGGCAGCTTTTCTTCCATCGGCGACCATCTTCATTTTACGCACATATTCTCCAACACAACTGAGCGATTGGTTTGCCAAATCTCCCTGTTTGCCATTTGGCATTATTGCATACGTTTTGTCCGCGTCGATATTTCTGGGAATCACCGGATAGATGTCACAGGCCACCGCGTCCGTATGTGCGCTAAATTTCTGCAGCGTTTTGTACGTATTGCGGGGCGGGTGGTTTATCCATAGCAGGTGATTTGCATCCAACTCTTTTAAATACGCATGCCCCGCCGTAAGGCTCTCGGCGGATATTCTTCCCTCTGCTGGTTTTTTCCACGTCCATGTCGGCTCGTCAATGCTTTCCCATGCCAGCAGAGCCGGATGCGATTTAAACTTATTCACCTGCGTTTCAATATCGCGCTTCCGTACTTCGGGGTCGGGAGCGATATCAAAGCGATGTCCCATCGGAATCCACGCTTTTAGTCCTTGAGCATCCGCCGCGTCTAACTGCTCTTCTGAAAGGTCGCAGCGGACAAGATTGAAACCCGCCTCTGCGAGTTCTGCATAGGGTTTTTCGCTTTTGGGTAGATAGTAGATTCCAATTGGGAAAAATGGCTTACCGTCTACGATTAATTGCGTTCCGTTCTCTATCTTTGCCGTTGCCGCGTGCGCTTGCGAACAGAGCCATCTGGGGAAAACTATCTGTAGCGCAGAGAGAAGGAACATAAACGATGCTAGTGAGATTACGAATCTAATCATATCATCCTCCGTTTTGTAAAGATACATAGAAACCGAGTTTTTGGCAAAAACTCGGTTTCTGTTTTTTGGCTTTTCCAAGAAATAAAATCGCCATTATGCTCGGCGTGGATTGCCAAATCCACGCCACACCACCGCTGGATTTAACAATCCAGCGAGAGCAGTTGAGAGGATTATTTTCTTTGATATGCTTTAATGGATAATTCCAGAATGGCGCATACTCTTGAGAATAAACTCTTCAACAGGTAAACTCGTGCTAACGCGAGTATATGTCATACCGTGCGCAACACAAAAATGCCGTAGTTCCTCACAAAATGATTGTAATCGCTGCTGATAACCACTCATTATACGGTCAGTAACGGTGATTTCCTTAACATCTCCGGTTTCTGCATCTTCCAAACGTAACTCGCCTGTGACATTCGGTTGTAACTCATCGTCGCTTAACACATGAATAATATGCCCTTCGAATTTATAATAACGCAATTGTTTCAGACCTTTTTCGTAATCCTGCGGGTCGAGAAAATCTGAGATGACAATAGCGACGCCCGATTGTGAACGGGAGACACTCATGGCATATTGCCGCAAACTGCGAAAAAAATCTGTCTGGCCATCTGCTTTAAGTTTTTGCAGAAAATTGAATACCTTCAATATCTGTCCTTTGCCATGCACTAATGGTAGACGGCTGCGAATGGTATCGGCAAACGCGCATATAGAAACCATATCGAAATTTGTTAAACTGACATATCCGAATGCGGCTGCGATACGTTTTGCGTATTCCAATTTGGACGGCGCGCCAAAATCCATAGAACGGCTCACGTCTAATAGTATAGAGATATTAAGATTCTCTTCTTCCATAAACAATTTGAGAAATAGTTTATCCAACCGCGCGTAGATATTCCAATCCAAATGACGAATATCATCTCCCCGTTGATACGCGCGATAATCCGCAAACTCAATACTGGCTCCACGCTTGGGGCTACGTCGTTCACCTTTCATCTGACCAGGAAATATCTGTTTTGCAGTGATTCTGAGATTATCTAATTTGCGTAAAAATTCTGGACTCAGCACAATTTAGTCTCCTACAATGTAAAAACGGAGAACGGAAAAACCGAACGCGCCGTTGCGAGCAAAGCGAAGCAATCAGAAGGGGATTTAAATCCCTAATGTCAAAAGCTCAGATAGACTGTGTGTGTGAGGAAAACGGATTCCGAGGGCAGTCAGCACCGCCTTAAATCTTATCAACGTTTTCACACCAGACCGAGTTTCAGGGATGGTCGCCGGAAAGAATCCACCGTTTCCTGGCTTGGATTGCCCTGAAACTGTTCATCTGAAGGGCTTCAATCGTAATCTGCCCAATTTTGGTCTTTCTAATCACTATGGTGTAATCGTCATTCCAGGTGAAATAATCTTCCCACGAATCTTGACGGGGGTGAAAGAACCGGACCCCATCTTTCTCTATATTATTGGATTTGTGCAAATTACAGGGCGCACAACATAAAGCCAGATTAGATAAATCATCACTGCCGCCTCGGGAACGAGGAATGATGTGTTCCACATGAAACTTATAGCCGCAAGGTGCCTCCGGAGCATGGCAATATTCGCATTTATGTTGAGCCCGTTTGGAAACTTTTCGATAGAGTTCATCTCGCATCGGACAACCTGCTCGATCGCTCGGCATTTTCTATCGTTAATTTTTCGAGAGTATCTACAAGCTGTTCATATTCTTCTCGCTCAGAGGGAGTTAGAGTGCCTTCCGTGTTCTTTTCTGCTAATTCATCGAATCGAACTTGAACTTGTGGTGAGGCCCGGCGGATTGGGCGAACATCTTTCTGCACCTTGAAAAGTTCGGTGAGTTCAATGTTGAGTGCCTCCAGAATTTTCTCAATCGTTTTTCGACCAAGATACTGCCAATTATCATGGTACACATTGTTGAGCGTTTTTTTAGATAAACCCGTCATTTCTACGAGCTCAGTCGGCTTGATTCCGCGCTGAACTAAAATTTCGGACAGGTTTGTTCTTAACTTAATCACGTTGCTATCCCCCCTTTGGGCAAAACCCACAAGCTATTTCTCTTCATAGAAATCTGGATACAATTTCTTTGTACATTCAGGACATATACCATGACTAAATTCAGCTTCAGAATGCTCCTGGATATACGTTTCGACCTGATGCCAATAGCCTTCGTCATCGCGTATTTTCTTGCAGTTTGCGCAGATAGGAATAAATCCCTCAAGGGTTTTAACGGTTTCAAGCGCTTCCTTCAATTCTCTATTTGCTTGCTCAAGTTCGCGGTTATTCTGGATAACATTATAGAACATGGAAAAAAGAAGGTCGAGAATCTGCATGCGGTCTGAAGAAATAAAATGTTTCTGACCCGCAAAGAATATTTCTATGCCCATTTCCGTATGAATTGAACCTTTTCGCAGTTCGCTATTTGCAAGAATGTACTGTATGCGTGATAAAAGAAATTCTTCATCGTAGGGCTTTGTGATAAAGTTGTCCGCCCCGCAATCCAGACCTTTGATAATATCTTCAGGCTCGGAAAGCTGAGTTAAAAGAATAACTGGAATATCTTTGAAGTTTTCATCCTCCTTAATTTGCCGGCAGAGTTCATAACCGTCCATCTCCGGCATTACGATGTCGCTGATAACAATGGTCGGCTTGCGGTTGTTTATAAGGACAAGGGCTTCCTCGCCATTTTTAGCAACTGAAGCGTGATAGCCATGCTGTTCAAGAATGTATTTCAATTGCACAGCTTGCGTCGGACTATCTTCGACTATCAAAATCTTGATGTCATTGTTCATGATTTTTTCCTCTAAAATCAAGTAGGTAGGACCATTTGTAGTTCACTTTTTATTTACTAAACTTTCAAGTATTGCCGCAATCTTATCGGGCGGAAGCACATGCATCGCCGCATCAAGTTTTATCGCTTCTCCAGGCATACCGTGAACAACAGAACTTTCCTTATCCTGCGCAATGGTGACGGCGCCTTTTTCTTTCATTAATTTTAACTCTTCCGCGCCATCTTTTCCCATGCCTGTGAGTAATACGCCAACTGCATTTTTCCCAAAGACATCTGCAACAGAACGGAAAAGGTAGGAAACCGAAGGACATAGACCATTTTCCGGGGCATCCTTGCTGAGTGCTATTTGAGTACCGCGCTCTACTCCCATGTGAAAGTCATCCGGAGCAAGATAGGCGTGTCCAGGCAGAATACGCTCACCGTGGGCGGCTATGTGAATCGGAATATCAGTGATTTGATTAAGCCACTCTACTAAGCCCTCAAGAAAGCCTGCCGCGATGTGTTGAACGATTAACAGGGGAACCGAAAAATCTTTTGGAAACTTCGAGAGAATTGTTTGAAGTACTTGAGGACCGCCCGTGGATGCGCCGATGGCGACAAGTTTGATGCTTGGTAGCGTCCGCTTGAGTTCCACCTTTTGCGACACCGCGGGAGATGCCTCTGTTCGTCGAAGTCGCGCCCACCGTCTCACCACTTTTACTTCCGACATCAGCTTCACCGTTTGAACAAATTCCTTTGACATGCTTTCATAGTCTGGATGATTTATACCCCTTGGTTTATCTAAAACCGCAACCGCCCCTGCTTCCACTGCGCGGAACGTCGTCTCGACCTCTTTTGCATCCCAAGTCGCACTCACAATGACGATAGGCACAGGATGTGTTTCCATGATTCTTCTGGTCGCCTCGAAGCCGTTCATTTTGGGCATATTGATGCCCATGATGATGATATCAGGTTTCTTACGCTCTAGAATTTCAAGTGCCTCTGCCCCATTGTTTGCAGTTCCAATCATATGTATCTCTGGATCCGAACTTAAAATGTACATTAGAAGCTTTCGTGCAACGGGTGAATCTTCTACAACCAGGACTTTGATAATTTTTTTCTCCATTGAATAGTCCCTTTTCCGTCATTGCAAATTCCTTTTCCCGTCATTGTGGGTGCACCATTCGTATCAACTTAAGACGAAGCGAACGCCGGTTGAGTAAGTTCGGAACGAAGTGTAGAACTGTATCGAAACCAAGCGAGCGGTAATGAGGTACTTGCCCCCCAGATGCCATCCGCTTGGTTTCGATACGGCACTTCGTGCCTACTCAACCGGCGCTATGTGTGGTTAGATTGACACCTCAAACCATGTTGGAAATGCTTAACTTGATACGCATGCCCATCATTGCGGATGCCCTTTTTTCGGTCATTGCGAGCGTAGCGAAACAATCTCATTCCTCTTTTATATAAGTCTTCGGATAACCTCCAATAAATTGCTCTGATCAAAACTGCTCTTCACAATATAGGCATTCGCACCCACATCAATACCCCGCTCTTTATCCTCCCGGGATTCAAGCGAAGTCACTAAAACAACGGGCAATTCCGAAAGTTTCTTATCGCTACGAATCTTCGATGTGAGGTCAAAGCCGTTAAGTCTTGGCATGTCAACATCCGATACGACTAAATCAAAATATTCCGTTCTTAGTGCTGTAAACGCATCGGTGCCGTCAACAGTGGTTTGGACATGATATCCAGCCGACTCCAGAATATTTTTCAACAGCGTTCTGGAAGTAATTGAATCTTCCGCAACAAGAATAGATTTTCTTTCCGAATCAACTTCCTCCACAGCAACGGCGGCCTTGGCAGGAACAACGGTGGTTTTCACAGCAGATTTCATCAAATCGGAGACGTTCAGAATGGGGACTACCTTGCCTGAACCAAGAATCGTGGCACCGGCAATATTCCGTACACGTGAGAGTTGTTTGCCAAGACTTTTGACCAGCACTTCTTGTTCATCCAGCACTTCATCCACGCTAAAGGCGATACGTTTTTCCGCAGCGCCGAGAACCAATACTGGGATAAACTCAGAGCCTTCATCTTTCTCTTCTTTCCGCGGGAGTTCTAAGACATCATCAAGCCGCACAAAGGAAACAGCGCGCTCGCCCAATATAATGGTTTCCTTGTTTTCAACAGTTTTGATTTCATCTTGGTTGACTCTCGACACTTGTTCCACATTCGATGTGGGTATAACGAAGTCCTGGTCAGCAACCCGGACGAGAATTCCCCTGAATGTAGCAAGCGTCACAGGAAGAAGCATTCGAAATGATGTTCCGATATGGGATGCACTTTCCACAGGTAATATAAGACCGCCGAGTTTTTCGACTCTCTCGCGCACGATTGCAAGACCGAGCCCCCTGCCTGAAATATTGGTAACGATGGGACTTGTGGAAATGTCTGATTGGAAAATGAGCGACAGTGTCTCTTGCTTGTTGAGCTTGGCGCCTTCCTCTTCAGATATAATCCCACGCTTCACAGCAACGTCTTTCACCTTAGCCAGGTTAATTTCAGCTCCATCATTTGAAACAAGAATCTCAACTTTACTGCTATCCACCTGCGAAATCGCGATAGTTATTGCCCCACGCTGTGGTTTATTTTTAAGCTCTCTCACCTCCGGCTCCTCAATACCATGGTCGATGCAGTTTCTCACTAAATGGATGAGTGGGTCTTTCATCTCTTCGAGAATGCGCTTGTCAATTTCAATCTCGCCCCCCTTGAGCACTAAATCCACTTCCTTGCCTTTATCTCGGGACAGGTCGCGAACCATTTTGGGGAATATTCCCAGAAGCGACGAGAACGGAAGCATTAGCACTTTCTTCATATCCTTGAGAAGATTGTCCACCATTCCGCTGAACGACCGATAATCCTGTTCAGCCGACTTTGCCAGAACTGTAAGTTTGCTTTCTAGTAATTCGACGTTGGTATGATGCCAATCGAGAAACTCCAACAGTTTGGCTAGGTACTTATCTGGAAAATCCCGGATGTCCGGCCCCCGACTAAAGTAGGGCGTCCGGAGCGAGCGCGGATGCCCCGCTTTCCCCGACTGAAGTCGGGCGTCCTGGATGCCTTGCTTCAGCGAGGGATTCTCTGACTGAAGTGGGGTGTCCTGGATGCCTTGCTTTAGCGAGGGATTCTGCTTGTCTTTCTTTTCGAGTAATTGCCGAAGCACTCGTACATCTGGGTAAACTTTTGCCCACTCCTTCTTCCATAGGTCAAGCATATCATTAATACCCCGAATATTAATTGTGCGCTGACTCGTCATCAGTTTCACAGAAAGCATTTCTTCTGCTTGAAGTAAAAGTGAGTCCAACTTTGCTGTAGAGATTCTTACTGTCTCTGGCATCGCTGGCTTCTGTTTATCTAACTGATAACCTTGAGGAGTTGAATCATCGACCTCCGGTGTGGACACAACGGGGCTTTTTTCGACCTTTTCTAATTTTTCCTCTTTGGGGCTGTGGATTTCTGGGGAATGTTGCTGAACATCTTTCTGTGACCGAGAAGCGTCATCTTCAGACTGGATTCTACTCTCATGCTCGCCAGTTTCCAAGAGAGCAAGCTGTTGCACAATCTTTGAAATCTGAGTGACTTGTGCCCCCTCGGGGGAAGAGAGGAGTTCGCTAACAATATTGATTGCATGGTGGAATGTGTCAAACAGTTCGGGTGGTGGGCTAATCTCTTCATGTTTCAATGCAGAAAAGACGCTCTCAAGAGATTGACAAATTGATTCAATATCAGTCAGGTTGACTACGCGGGCTGCGCCTTTCAGGCTGTGCGCGGCCCGAAAAACGGTCTCTATGATTTCCGTTTGCTCTTCAGCAGTTGGGCCCTTCTCGAGTTCAAGCAGCCCGGAAGTCATGGCTTGGAGGTACTCTTCTGCTTCGATTTTGAACGTCGCCAGAAGTTCTTCCATAAGTCCTCTGAGAAAATCATCTTCCCTGGTCATCACAACAGTACCTTCCTCTTCGGTCCCTTCCAACTTTTCCTCTTCGGGATTGCGGATTTCTGGAGGATGTTGCTGAACGACTTCCCGTGACTGGGGCGCGTCATCTTCAGGTGGAACATCCCGACGAAGACGGGGTTGGATTTCACTCTCATGCTCGCCAACTTCCAAACGAGCAAGTTGTTGCACAATCTCTGAAATTTGAGAGGTATGTATCCCTTCAGGTGAGGAGAGGAGTTTACCAACAATGTCCATTGCATAATGAAGCGCGTCAAACGGTTCGGGAGGTGGGCTAATCTCCTGACGTTTCATTGCATCAAAGACGCTCTCAAGAGAGTGGCAAATTGTTTCAATATCAGTCATGTTGGCCGCATGGGCAGCGCCTTTCAAACTGTGCGCTTCCCGAAAGGTGGTTTCTATAATTTCCGTCTGCTCTTCGGCAGTCGATGCTTTTTCCAGTTCAAGCAATCCGGAAGTCATGGCCTTGAGACGTTCTTCTGCCTCGATTTTGAACGCCGACTGAAGTCTTCTGAGTAAATCATTATCCTTTTCATCCATATTGGCTCCTCACTTGACATTTTACCGCAACGCTTATCGTTTCTTCCGAAATGGTGGTTTATTTCACACTGAAAAATACGTTTTACGCTCCACGGTCTTTTTAGCTGTTCGTCGCAGAAGCCCTGTTTGCTTCGCTTTGCTCGCAACGGTGTCTGATTAGGATAATCAGGAGTAAGCCAGGTGGGTGAATGCGACAATAGCGGTGATATCAGTGGCGCGTGCAATCGCACGCGCTTAGAAAATCCTGCGATAGCAATTCGGACGCGGAAGGCCTGCACAAGCGATGGCACCGCGTCGGAATTCTTACAATTGATGGTCGCGGTGTTATCGCAAGAAACCTTCCGCGAAGCAAATACCTTCCAATCGAACAATTCGTAATTCGTAATTCGTAATTCGTAGTTCGTAATTCGTAATTCGTTTAACTGTCAGCCAGAAGCGAAGCAAGAGAACTGCCTTCAGGGGGAGTATAACCTATTACCTTAACATTGTTGATATCAAAGTCTCTCAATTTCATTATAATTTCACCAAGAAAACGACTCGCAACTTCAAAGATTTCATTGCGCTCATTAGAATACGTACTCTCCGACTCCATCTCCCCTTTTTCTTTAGGAGAGCTTTCAACGACGTCTTGCTCCTCTGAATCTTCTATCGAAGGTGCAACTTGAGCAGTGTCATCAGAATCAGCCTCCCAGTTTGACAAATTAAAATAAACTGTCTCAATAGAGGGACTAATTTGTTTAGCTACCGCCCACATAAGAATACGGCATTCTTCATTCTCTTTTGGATAAAAATTTTCTAACACCACAGTCAGAACAGCCTTCTGTGAAGAAATAATGAAATCAGGAAGCTGTATCACCCTTCTAAGCCTTTTTTTCAGGAGTTGTCTATCACAAGTACGGATTATTCCACCATCCATTTTTGCTGCTACAGAACTGCCCTCCGATTCACCTTCGGCGAGCAAAGAAAAGGCTGTCGGAAAAACACGATATATTTTTGTTTCTTCTGTTTTTATAGTTTCGCGCAGTTTACGCATAGTCATCTCTTCACTCAAAATACCGGATACTTTACCAAGCATAATTATTCGAGGCTTTTCGGAGGTAACCAATTGCAATGCCTTTTCCCCGTTCTTTGCTTCGATGACATTGTAATGTTGCGAAAAAATTCTCCCTGCAGCCTTCCGGAAACCCCATTCTTTGTCCACGATAAGCACCGAACCGGTTGGTAGATTTGCTCTTTGTGTTAATGCGGATTCATCCTCTCGTCTGGTATGCTTAAGCGCCTCTACAGCCGGTTGGTTACTCAAATCACCCATCTTTTGAAGAACCTTCTGAACCTTCAGAGCCACGGATTCAATATTAGATTTAACTATATAGCCGGAAACGCCCTGCTGGAGAATGCGAATGACTTCCTCTCTATTATTTACGGCTGTACACATTACAACAGGAATATTAGCAACCTTCAGATTCTTACGTATTTCTGTCAAAACTTCAAAACCGTCCATGATAGGCATTTTAACATCCAAGAAGATGAGGTCAAATGTTTCACCCTTATTTAATAATTCTAATGCTCTCAAACCATCTTGCACTTCTATTACTTGACATTTGGGAGAAAAATGTGATAACATTTTCGATAACATTGTGCGCGCAACAACTTCATCATCTACTACTAGAATTTTTTTCCTGTGTGAGTACATTTTTTATCCCCCTTAATATAACTGAGATTTTGTAGGTCGAGATTCATATCTCGACATTTTCCCGTCGAATTTGGAAATTCGACCTACAAGTTTACTTTCCGAGAGAACTCTAATGAGACTCCTCGATATCGAGAGTTATACCTTATACTGCTCCACCAAGTGTTTCAGCCTTTGCCCCAACTCATTCAAGTTCTGCGCGGCGGTTTTTAACTGTTCCGCGCTGTCAACATTTTGTTCGCTCGCTAGCTTGATGCTTTCCATCGCTGAAGATACTTGGTCTACCCCCACTAGCTGTTGCTGGCTTGACGCCACAATCTGGGTTGCGGCTTGCGAAGCTTCCACGACACTATCCGTCAACTTCCGGATAGCCGCTCCTGCTTCGATGGATTGCTCCACGCCAACTTCCACTGCTTTGCTTCCCTGTTCTGTTACCATCACCGCGGCGCTGGTCGCTTTTTGAATATCATTTAGGATAGTTCGCACTTGTGCTGTTGCCTGCTTCGATTGTTCCGCTAGGTTTTTTATTGCTTCTGCCACCACGGCAAAACCTTTCCCCTGTTCACCAGCTTTTGCCGCTTCAATAGATGCGTTAACTGACAGAAGGTTTGACTGTTCTGTAAGGTCATCGACTGTGGCGATAATGTCACTGATATCTTGGCTCTGCTCGCTGAGCCCCACAACGCTATCGGCAATGGATTCCATCTGCTCTCTGATGTGATTCATTCCCTCAATGGTATCCTCCGTGGATTTCTCACCTATCTGCGATATTTGTGCTACTTCTCGTGCATTCTCAGAAACATTCTTTGCTTTTTGACTGGAGAGTTGAGCCGTCTGTGTCAGTTCTTCCACGGTCGTAGTTGTCTGGCTCACCGCCGTGGCTGTTTCAGTCGCAGAAGACGCGAACTGAGTAACTGATGTTGAAATTTCACTGGCGGAGGAGGCAAGAACGTTTGCTCCCTCCATAATCTCTCGTGTCTGCTCTCGAAGATTCTCCACCATACTTCGGAGCGCCTGCGCCAGTATGCCCACCTCATCGGCTCGATTTTCAGAGGGTATATCAATGGTCAAGTCTCCTTCACTGACCTTGACTACCTGTTCAGATATATTCGTTAATGGCTTGGCAATTGTCCTTGCGGCAAAATATCCAACAAAAATCACTAAAATACCAATGGAAACGCCAATACATATTATCCAAATTGCCAATCTTGTGACTGCGCTAAAGGCTTCAGATTTGTCAATTTCAGAGATGATTGCCCACTCAAAATCTGTTCCAAGGAGCTCATTTAATCCTACGTGAGAATAGGAACTTAGAACATCCACCCCTCTATAATCCTTTATTATGTCTGTGCCCGGTTTGTCCTGTAAGGCATTCTGGCTGGCAATAGTATCGACCTTCTTTTCCAAAATCGTGGAAGTATTCTCAAAGCGCGAATCGGAACGCATCAGGAGGTCCTCACCCACAAGATAAGTCTCTCCACTATCACCCAGACCCGTTCTTTCCTGCATGATGGCGTTTATTTGTTTTGTGCTAAGTTGTAACGCAACCACAGCATAGACCTCGCGCTTGTCATCAAGAACAGGGGCACCTACGAACATTGCTGGTTCGCCACTTGGTTCATAATTACTATAATCTACCATAGTGACTTTTCTATCTACTTTTACTTTTTTCCACAACTGTGCCAACCTGCTGTTACTAAGTGAACCAGTTCCTAAATTTGCCCCAAGGTCTGACTCTTTTGCCACTGTATATATAACATGACCATGAACCGCGCACACCAAAAAGATATCATAATATCCGTAAGCATCTAGATATCTCCTGAAAAAAGGGTCGATATCGTCATACATTTTTTGGTACTCTTCTGAAATCACATCAAAGGGGCCAGTTGGAGTTGCACCACCGCCATCATGGTAACTCTTCAACTTTTCAAAAGCGCTCTTGACATCATCAGACATTGCGAGAACTGTCACATTTCCTATTCTCTCTTCTAAGTAGCTTCTAATCTGACCTTTCTTGATTTCTGCCACCGCTTCAAGCTTATAAAACGCATTTTTTTCCAGTGCCTGTTTGGCTTTATAAAAGGAAAGGCATCCTACAATAATGATTGGGACTAAAGCTACCCCGAGAAAAAGCCCAACTAATTTATTCATCAAGCTTTTGGTGATTAAATTTGGCATTTTTATTCTCCTTTTTCTTTGGAGATTGCTTCGTTTCACTCGCAATGACGTGAGAGAAGTGCGAATTACGAATTAAGGGATTTTTTGTGTAATTTGTACTCACAGACGCCTTGAAATTAATTTCAGGCTAAGAAGCTCAAGTCGTCTCTAAGACGACTAATGACTTGTTGGTTGTCATGTGCTTACGCAACCAACATAAAAATACTGGTTGCAGTCCACTTCGAGTGGACTTTAGCTTCTTAGCCTACGAATTGATTCGTAGGCTTAAATTGATGCAGAAGCTTATGGGATTGCTCACGCGTCCACCTCTTCATAAACGATAATATTCTCATCAGACAGAATTTTTGCCACATCAAGAACAACGAGCCGCTCGTCTGTCACTCCCCTTAGATACTCCGCGCGAATACCTGTCAATGTGGGAAGCGATGGTTGAATTTCATTGAGTGGAATCGAACGCACGCCGATGAGGGCATCCACAAGTATGCCGAGTTCCATTTCATCTGTGTGAACGATGACGACCTTGTTGAAGTCAGTAAGCCCCTTTTCCGGTAGGTCGAAGAACTTTTTCATGTCTATGACCGATAGAATTTCTCCACGCACATTGATGATACCGAGAACAAATGGCGGCGTGCAGGGCAGGGGCGTGAATTCTTTCAGCGAATAGACCTCGCTAACGTACTCAGATTCAATAGCATATTTTTCGTGAGCAAGGAGAAACTCTACGACTTCGAGATACGCTTCTGCCTCTTTTCTTTCAGGTTCCTGTGCAAGTGCTTTTGCTCTTTCTTTGAGGATTTTTTGGGTATTTGCGTATTCTTGCTCAACGTCTGCCTGAGCCATCTCCAGACGATGAACTTTACTCCAGATGTTTTTAGTTGTTTCTTTCTCGCCTAAGGTTTTCTTTTCTTTATTCATATTCTGGTTTAGCATCAAATGTAATCTTAAACGCTGTTCCACTGCTTCTATCAAGCTCGATAGTACCATCAAGTTGATCTTCCGCTAAAAGGGTAACCAATTGTAAACCTAATGATTCTGTGTTTCGGAAGTCCAAATCCTCTGGGAACTCAACACCGTTATTGCTAACAATCAGTGTAATCTTACCATCACTATCCGACGCGGTGTCATCGTCCGCCTCCACCCTCGCCTCCATTCGCAGACCTTCCGCATGAAGAGCAATGCGAATTTCACCTTCCCTGTCCCCCGGAAAGGCATGTTTCAGTGAATTGGAAATCAATTCGTTTAGAATCAATCCACACGGAATAGCAGAATCAATTCCAAGCGAAACATCCTCGACATCCATCTTTAGCGCAATGTTACCTGTAATCCTGTAAGTCTGAAACAATGTATTTGCCAGAGCCTCTATGTATTCACCAAAATTGATATTCGCCAAGTTCTCAGACTGGTAAAGTTTATCATGAACAAGAGCCATCGCAAATATTCGGTCCCGGCAATTGTTGAATACTTCATTTAACCTTTTGTCCTCAATGTCTTTTTCCTGAAGGTTGAGCAAACTGGCAATGACTTGCAGATTGTTCTTCACCCGATGGTGAATTTCACGCAGAAGCACTTCTTTCTCCTCAAGCGATGCCTTGATTTGTTCTTCCGCCCGCTTGCGCTCGGTGATGTCCCGTACCACACATACTATCCCCTGAATCTTGCCATCATCATAAATCCCCCTACCCCCTTTAAAGGGGGAGTCATAGCGCATGACTGAACCTGAAAAAAGCACGGGTATTTTTCTGCCGTCTTTTGACAGGTAGGTTTTTTCTACATTTCGGACAGACTCTTTTTTAATTAAATCCTCAAGCCCTGGGAACACCACTTCTTCTTCAAATATCATGCTAACGGGTTTCCCAATCAGTTCATTTTCTTCGTATCCTAAAAGATTGAGAGTTGCTTGATTGACCGTTTTAATTGTTGCGTCAGGGTTGACGACAATCAATGTATCGACCATCGATTGGATGATGTTGGTAAGAGCTTTGCGTTGAGTTATTTCTTGTTCTAAATCTCTGTTTTTCTGTATGAGTTCTCTCGTCAGTTTATTAATTTTTAAGTGTGTTTCGACGCGTACGAGAACTTCCCTTTGTTGAAACGGTTTGATGATATAATCTACACCACCAGCACGAAAGCCTTCAACGACTGCTTCCATTTCGCCTTTCCCTGTGATGAATATAACAGGAATATTAGAAGTGGATTCCTCCATCTTCAGTTGACGACATGTCTCAAAACCATTCATCCCTGGCATTATAACATCCAGAAGAATCAAATTGGGCAAAGCGCGACGGGCTACCTGGAGGGCTGTTTCTCCACTGGTGGCAACTAAAATTTCATAGCCTTCAGGCTCCAGTGTATGTCGTAGAACGTCAAGTATAGTAGGAACGTCATCAACGATAAGGATGGTTGCTTCAATTGGGTCGGTTTTTGTTTGGTTCAAAAATGTACCTCCTAGGACTTCTCACCATTGTCGTAAACTTAACAGAAATACTAAAAGCAAAAAATGTGCCTGATGAGAAAACCTTGTGATAAAACAATCCGTGAATCATGCGAAAGCTAGTTGTAGTCGTGTTTTCTTTTACTAACTTGAATATGATTATTTGAACACATCGTTTAGATATTCACCCCTTGTTTGGGGAAATAATGATAAACTCTTCGATTCTCGAAGAGTAAAAATATTCGAAATTACATTAATTTCTTCGTGGGGATTAGGAGAGTGAATTGAATAATTTCCATGAGTCTTCCAGCAGTCATCCCTTCTGATTCTGGCAGAATATCTTCTTGCCGATAACCATCCAAGAGCGTGAGAGCATTCTCAAAATGCTTGTCTGATTCATTGAATTTTCCCTGTTGCCGGGCGATATTTCCCAACGCAAAATGAGCAAGCACAAAATTTTGGTCGAGGTAGAGCGCCCGCTTCAATGACATCACAGCTTCTTCAAGTTGCCCATGTTCTTGTAGGATGGTCGCGCGGAAATAATTCAAGGCAGGATTGAGTTTATCGGTGGCAATTGCTTTTTTACACCACTCCAGAGCCTCGGCGAGTTTTCCTTGATTGGCGTAGGCCCGGGCTAGAAGAGCGGTTGCTTTCGGGTTATCTATATCATGTGAATACAGTTCTATGAGTTTTTCAGCCGCTTCCGCATAGCGACTTTGCTCATACAACGCCAAAGCTTCCATATACAAATCGTTCGTAGTGATGACTTCAGCCGTTCTTTTGTAACGGCTGGAATCGCTGCTAACCGCATCTTTACTTTCCTTTTTCCACTTTCCTCTTTCTACTTTATCCACCTCCGGCTCCTGTTCGTCAACAGATTCAAAAGATGGTTGAAATGGAACTATAGTTTTTTTATGCGGCGCGTAAGATTGCGTTTCTCTTGGGAGAAAATCCTCTACCGTTTGGGATTTCTTGCTATCTTTCCTATAGAAGGTCACACCGGAAAAATTGACAGTGACGAATTGTGAATTAAGAACATGCAGGCTTTCGCTTGGTGCAACAACCAGCCAACCACCATTCAAAAGAGATAGGTAAAGATTTTGAATGACTTTCTTCGCTCGCTCTGGAGCGAAATACATTAGTACGTTTCGACAAAAAATTATATCTATCGCGCTGGTATTATTCGATGGCGATGGATAATTATCTTCCGCTAAATTGAGGTGAGAAAACGTCACCATCTTTTTAATATGGGGGGAAATCTCAAATCTGCCATCTTTTGTCTTTTTGAAATATCTTTCTTTAACTCTTTTCGTCGCAGAAGTCCTGTTTGCTTCACTGTGTTCGCAACGCCTCGCAACGGCGCCTTCGGTTTTTCCGTTTTCCGTTTTCCGTTTTCCGTTTTTAATCCCTGGTGAAGTGCCACGAAACGACCATTCTCCGTACACTCCCTCTGACGCCTTCTGAAGAAAACGACGGTTAATGTCCGTTGCCAAGATGGTAATGTTCCAATCTTTCAAATCAGGAATTATTTTATTGAGCAAGATAGCGATAGAATACGGCTCCTCGCCCGTACAGCACCCCGCGCTCCAAATTCTCAAGCGTTGTCCGTTTCCTCGGCGAGAGCGAATCAATTCTGGAATAATGTGCTTTTCGAGAATTTCAAAGCTCCTTTCCTCTCGAAAGAAATAGGTTTCCCCAACAGTAAGATAGCTTGCCAGTATCTCAATCTGGTTTTCCGTCAACGGCGACGACACTAGCCATTGGATGCACGATTCTGCATCCTTAAAACCAAACTCGCGGGTGGCAGAGCTAATTCCTCGTTCAAGGTCCTGCCATCGTGTTTTTGAAAAGTGCAATCCCATCTGAGTTGCTAAAAATTCGTTGAACTGGGAAAGTAGAGCATCTGAAATGCTGTTGTTCACTTTTTTTCCTCCATTGCATCGTTCAACATTTTCGCTTCTTCAAGCGAAAGGAACTCGTCAAGGTCATGAATAAGAATAATCATACCATCTTCGATTTTCACGACGCCTTCAACATACTCCATGTTGGGCAAAATCTTCTCCGCTGTAATCATTTCTTCTTCTGAGGGTTCAACGACACCGATGACTGCATCCACCAGAAGCGCAACAGTCCGACTTGATGTGTTGGCAATGATGAATTGGTCGCTCAGAGCTATTTCACGCTCCGGCAAGTGGAACAGCTTGCGGATATTGAAAACGGGAATAACCTGTCCTTGTGCGTTGACCACGCCGAGAACCATCTCCGGTGCCTCCGGCAGAGGAGTAATTTCAACCACACTAACAACTCTTTCCACGGCAGAGAGATGCAGTCCATATCGTTGCTCATCAAGGGTAAAGAAAACGTATTGATTCGATTTGCTCATTAGGTCCTCCCCGTCTATATAATCAGAAATCAAGTTTTTTCAAAAAGAAGGCCACGAAAGGTCACTCAGTTTCTATGCGAATTTGTAATTGCTGGTGGAAATGTGCCTCCTGTTACCTGCTGAATTAACATCTGGAGTTCTTTTTTTGCACGTTGAGCCAGAGCATCATCAATCCACCCGTTGCATATTGCGATTTCAAACTCATCTTCATCCAACACCTGGTAACGCCCATCGGGATAAACCCACAAATCTAAACAGAGGTCGGTAATCTCCACAGTGAAGAGAAACTGATTATCCGTCGATACCGAGCGTTTTGAAGGTTGAATGATGTCACAATAATATCCTGTAAAAGTTCCTTGTGAGTTATACATTTTACCAATATCGTACCATGTATTGTCAAAAATAAACCACACTGCGGTATAGCCGTCATCAAGCACTGTCATACCTTCAATAACTAGTGGCTTAGAAATCTTGACTTTTTGCTGTGTGACAATGACCGTTGCATCTTCATATAGTAATTCTTGTTGGAAATGGCTAACTCTATTCGGCAATCGTGTGTAAATTAGTTCGATGTATTTCATTTGTAATGTAAAGAAACCGAGTTTTTTGGAAAAACTCGGTTTCTATGTATCCCCTAAGGCGTGCTACGCAGAGCTTCAACTCGCGTTCCGCACTGCTTCAATAAAATTTTTGACTTTGTTATGGTCTTTGCGACCAGGTTCAGCTTCGACACCGCTGGAAACATCGATGCCGTAGGGATATATCTGTTGAACCGCTTGCGCCACATTATCAGGATTTAAACCTCCCGCAAGAATTATAGAGCCGTGTTGCTTGGCGTCTAATGCTAAACTCCAATTGAATGTGACGCCCGTGCCTCCCATCGCGCCTTTGACATAAGTATCCAGCAAATACGCGGACACTGTGTATTGCGGTAATACAGTTAAGCTCTCTGCATCTTTTATTCGAAAGGCTTTGATGACCCTGCGGTTGAATCCCCGACAGAAATCGGGAGATTCATGCCCATGAAGTTGGAGCACGTCTAATTTGCACTGGTCTGCAATCTGTTGAATATGCTCTTTTAATTCATCAACGAATAGCCCGACAATCGTCACAAATGGCGGTATTTGAGCAATAATCTCCGCCGCGTTTTCTGGGTTGATATAGCGCGGTGTGTTGGGCACAAAGACAAAGCCGAGAGCATCTGTGCCATATTTTACTACCGCTAACGCATCATCAATATTGGTAATGCCGCAGATTTTGATTTTTGTCATAATTTGGTAATTTGGTAATTAGTTAGAGTGGTAATTTGGCGACACCCATGTGTATCAACTTAACGGAAGCGAACGCCGGTTGAGTAGTTTTTGAACGGAGTTCAAAAACGTATCGAAACCAAGTGAGCGGTGACGATATGCCCTCCGCTTGGTTTCGATACGACTCTCCACTTCATTCCGAGTCTACTCAACCGGCGCTACGGGCTATAGAAACCCTTAAATTGATGTACATGGTGGTAATTTGGCGGCCCCAAATTACCACTTTTCTATTATCCGATGTCCGGAATTTCCTCTAATGCTTTCTTAATCATTTCCTCGGGATACTCGTAGTCTTCCAACTTTCCATCCAGATATACCTCATAAGCGCCAAGGTCAAAGAATCCGTGTCCGCTATAGCAAATGACGATGCACTTTTCTTCGCCTGTTTCCTTGCATTTCAGCGCTTCGTCAATAGCCGCCCGTAGGCAATGGGCTGTTTCAGGAGCGCAAAGAGAGCCTTCAGCGCGGGCAAATGTGATAGCGGCTTCAAATACCTCGTTCTGGTGGTAAGCGCGCGCCTCAATGACTCCCTGGTTGACAAGCAGACACATCAGAGGAGCATCGCCATGGTATCGCAATCCTCCAGCGTGGATGGGTGGTGGCACAAAGTCATGCCCTAATGTGTACATTTTCAATAAAGGCGTCATTTGTGCTGTATCACCAAAATCATAGCGATATGGACCGCGAGTTAAAGTCGGGCATGCTGTTGGCTCACAGGCGATGATATCGATTGGTTGTCCAGCGAGTTTATCTTTTACAAATGGGAAACACTGACCCGCGAAATTTGAACCTCCTCCGACGCACCCAGCGATAATATCTGCTTTCTCTCCGGCTAATTTAAGTTGCTCTTTGAGTTCCAAGCCTACAACTGTTTGATGCAACAACACATGATTTAACACACTCCCCAGGGAATATTTTGTGTCATCATGAGTAGCAGCATCCTCCACAGCCTCAGAAATCGCAAGCCCCAAACTGCCAGTGGTGTCGGGGTCTTTTTCTAAAGCAGCTCGACCTGCATTGGTCATATTCGTCGGCGATGGATGAACTTCAGCGCCCCAACTCCTCATCAGGATTTTCCGATATGGTTTCTGTTCGTAGCTGATACGAACCATATACACAGTACACTCAAGTCCAAAAAGGTTACATCCAAAAGCCAGAGCACTTCCCCACTGTCCAGCGCCCGTCTCCGTAGCTATACGTTCTACTCCTTCTTGCTTGTTATAGTAAGCCTGGGCTACGGCTGTGTTGGGTTTGTGGCTCCCAGAGGGACTGAAACTCTCATTTTTGTAATAAATTCGCGCCGGCGTACCCAATTCTTTCTCCAATCTGTGAGCCCGATATAGT
>SDBU01003365.1_pt1 | contig 20387 bp, 33 predicted proteins | sample 2277071 | NCBI WGS metagenome assembly SDBU01 (sample SAMN10397929, study PRJNA504765) | marine sediment metagenome | isolation source: marine sediment core GS08_GC12, 126 cmbsf | place: Arctic Ocean: Gakkel Ridge, Loki's castle | collected 2008
TGCCCTCCCAGAGCCGCATCCGCCACGTCGACGGTCGATCGGGATCCGGGACGTAGGCGTAGGCCTCCGGCGGATACGCGACGCCGTCCTCGATCCGCTGGTACGGCTGGCTGGCTATCCACGCCAGTCTCTCCTTGAGTGGCCCGACGGCGGCCGCGATATCACTGTCTGGCGGCTCGTCGGCATCGAGCACCGCCTGGCAGCGCTCGAAGACGTCGCGGATATCGGCCGGCCGCACGCCCCGGTCGCTGGCCATGACGAGTAGCAGGGCATGATCGGTCCGCAGGGACTCGATCGCCTTGTAGACCGTCTGGGCGATCACCTTCTTGGTGTCGTCGCCGAGCGTCACTTTGCCCTCCTCCGTCATGGTGTAGCCGACCTGGAAGTTGGCGGCGCCCAGCTCGTAGACGACACTGTCATCGTAGACGTCCCGTATCCACGGGCGCGGCGTGTGCGGATAGGCGATCGGGTCGTGCGGAAAGCGCTCGGCGAGTGCCGCCTGGAGTATCTGGCGCTTGTCGTCCGCGCTCAGTGCCTCCTTGATGTCAGCCATCATGGCCTCCTTGGCGATTATCGTCGCCTACCGTGTGATCAGGCTCTCGCCCCGGCCCTCACCGGGGCGTTGGCGCACCGGCAGGCGGGATGCTGCGGTACGTGCATGACGCCGGTCGGGAAGGACTGGTCGATCGGGATGACGCCGGCCGCCTCGTTCTCCAGGCAGTCCGCGCTGACGCGCTCGTCGCCCTGTGTAATCCACTCCTTGCCCGCGATCCCCAGCTCCTTGCCCCGGACGATGAAGGCCTCGCCGAGCGCATTTGCCGTCTCGGTGTGGGCGACCAACTCCGATCGGAACTTGCTCATGTCGTCGAAGGTCTTGCGGATATCCCGTGCCAGGCCGGGGATGCCGCGCTTACTCTTGATCCCCTGGCTGATCGTCCTGGCGAGTCGCTGGCGAGTGACGTCGTCCATGCGCGTCACCATCTGCGCCCCGCGCTTCCTGGCAAAGCTGACCGCCTGGTCGATCGGCGGTCCCTCGAAGGGCACGCCGGCCCAGCGCGTCATCTGGGCGGTGCCGGACACGTATATCGCCGTGATCTCCCCCTCGATCAGCTCAAGCATCTGGCCGCTGAACTGCGCGATCAGCGGCTCCATCAGGGCGTCGATGTCCTCGCCGAGTGGCATTTACCCTTCTCCGGTCTTGTCGCCAGGCGTCTCACCCATCTAGCTCACTCCACTGACCTTTACTATATTGCCTATCTCTACGCCGTTTATCTTGTCGATGTTGCCAGGGGATACCCCGAGGACATTTCCGCCTGACCAACCACTAACCGTCGCGCCCGTACCAAATAGGCTCACGCCGAATCCTGTCAGAAGTGTAAAGCCACCTGAATCTGCAGGGTCAATAAACTCCCCAGCCTTAAACCAGAGGCCATTGTCGGGTCCCGCTTCAAGGTCACAGGTAGCTGTGATCCTTTCATTCGCACCCAAATACTCACCAATGTTTACAGCAATATCCAATCCTGAGAAGGTTTGTTTTGACCCGATTGAAACATTACCAACACTCTCACTATCATGGCACGTAAGAGTATCTCCAGCCGCAGAGAATGTCCCAACCCATGTGTCATTAGCGGGCCCACCGGCAAACCAAATATCTACTTCGGTGATAACTCCAGTTCCATTAGCCGGGTTAACATTGTCTACGAGAGTACTAGTGGACACATTGGCTACATTGGCCCGGTCTATTGCCTCAAGCCCAATATCTATCGCGGCCATTAGGCTCTCCGCTGCAGCCTGGCAGCCCGGAGAAATTGAACCTTTGCTGCCAATAAGCCACTATCAAACGTGGTGGGGAACGTAAAGGGCGGGTTCTTAAGGTCTAGCCTCTCATCTCTCGCCCACTTTATATAGGCTTCGTGTAGAAATGCCTCTCCAACGTCCATGATTTCATCGTCAGGGGTCTCAGGGTCGGCATAAACGAAGTGGTTGTGAAAGGGATTCGTTTGCCATTTCAGCGGAACCAAAGACGCCAGAGCAGGGCTATCAAGTTCCGCCTCCGTCAGTGGTCTCTCAGGCACTTGGACATGGTGGGCCTTATAGCCATAGTCGCCAGGATCAAGATACATGGCAAAGCGAATCCGAACTAGACCCTTACGCTCAGTGCAACCACTGGGCTCTATTTTGACGTACACTAGGCCAACTCAACAAAGGTGTTATCGGGACAGAAGAACAGCTCGTCGGCTGTGTTGCCGTAGCCGACGATCCGCACGATCCAGCCCGTGGTCCCCGTGGGGGCGGCGACCTGCACCTCCCCCGCCGTTGCTTCGCTGATGTGAATGGGCGCCCCGATCGTGAGGGCGGGGAAGACAGCGTCGGCGCGGACGTTGCCCCATAGCAGAAGTTTTGTCGCGGAGCCGTCCCCGGCGGCGGCCTGGACACAGATTGCGAGCTTGCCAAAGGCGGTGGCCTCTGCATCGGCCTTTGCCAGCTCCCACCGGCTGTCACCAAAGGCCAAATATACGAGCTCACCGAATGCTAACGCAACCCCAGCCACTCCGTCCACGACTGTGCCGGAGTACTCGCCATCGCTCAGAGGGGTACTCAGATTGAACGTGCCGCCCCTGATGTCGGGGGCGACCAGGACGACGCCAGTGTTCTGCCAGGCGGCCGTCGCCGCGCCCGTGGCCACCAGCAACTCGCCAGCCGTCATGCCTGTCAGCGGCGGCATACCGGCGATGCTGACGGCTATCGAGAAGGTGCCGTCGCCGTTGTCTTTCGCCTTGAGCGGTGGGAAGACTCCGAAGAATACGGTGTCTTCCATTACACCAGCACTCCGGACAGGGCATAGGTGCCGTCGCCCAGGTTGACCGCCTTGAGCTTGGCCGTGGAGTTAGGGTCGGCCGTCACCGGCGTGTTCTCGAATACTAAGGCAGCGCCGGACTCAACGATCGGTGGCAGCGTCAGGCCGAAGGTGTCGTCTCCCTGATCCACGGCCTTGAGCGCCGGTCTCACCTGATAGAATGTCGTGTCTGCCATCAGCCCTCCGGCACGTAGGCCCGGTACAGCGCCGCCAGGCCGGCCTGTGGGAAGGCCTGGCCCATGTGGCGGAAGTGTCGCGAGACCTTACGCTGCATCGCCGCCCTCGCCCGACTGTTTGCCGGACTGTCCGGGTTTCCCGGCAGCCGACTCGCTATCGCCTCCGCCAGACTCTCCAGCGCCGCCACCGTCTCTGGGGATGCCGGTCGTGAGGACCTGGCGTCTTCGGGCCTCGTCCTCGAGGCTGAGTGGTCCGGCGGGTCCGAGATGGCCGCGACGGGCCATGATGCCGATCCGCTCCTCGTACGTCTCCTGGCCGCAGCCACAGAAGACCCGGGCGTGCTCTCCGATCCGCTTGAACCCGGTGTCGTGGCACTCATGGCAGCGCTCCTCGCTAGGCGGCTCGCCGGCCGGCTGGGCACCGGCGTCCCCAGGGCGGCCGGCGGGGGCCCTGATCGCGTCCTCTCGGGGGACAGCGCCACAGACGCACCTGATCGAGACGAGCCCGATCCCCCTCTCGATGACGCCCGTGCCGTGGCACTCGGGACAGACATCGGCGGGAGGAGTGTCAGGGGGCGGGGGATCGGGCGGAGTGACATCAGGGGGTGGCCCCTCATCCCCGAGGTGCCTCTGCCCCTGGGCGCTTTTGACGCTCCGGCTGTGTGGCCGCTGGCACTTTGTACACCAGTACTCACTCGACCGTAGCTCCCGCGTGAGCACGTACGCCTCCGTTGCCGTTCCCATGATTCGCCCCCTTCATCTCGTTTACGAGCTGCCGCAGTACCCGCGACGCCATGGCGTCGGGGTTGGCCTTGATACTCTCCTCCATGGCGTCCAGGACCTCGGCAGTGTCGTCGATCCCCAGTATCCCGAGTGCGACCTGCATGACCGCCTGAGAGTCGCCGAAGTCGGGGAAGGTCGCAACCATCTTCTCGATCGCCGTGGCCGCCGCCTCGATGTCCTTCGGTGCGATCAGCGGCCAGTTGATGTCGACGTACTGGTCGGCCGGCCGCACCTTGGCGTGGGTCTGGACGACCGCCAGGATGGCCCGGTACAGGTCCTCCCACACCTGCTGGAAGGACTGGAACATCTTGAGCATGGGCAGCTCGACCGTCTTGGCGGTGGCCAGGTTGCCCGTCGAGATGTCGCCGAAGTACTGCTCGGAGATCCCGACGGCGGCGAAGACCTGGAGCTTGAGCATCCGGCCGTCATCATAGGCGTTCTTGGCCCCGCTGTCCGTCTTGATCGGCGTCGTGTCTGCCCCTAGGTTCTCCAGGATGGTGGAGCCGGCGGCGACCGGATCGTTCTCGACCTGCTGCTTATCCCTGATCGCGTCGACCTGGGCCTGCCCGCCCTTGACCTTGGTCCGCCAGGCGAAGCGCGTCAGGGCCAGCATGATCGCCACGCGGCTCGCCAGGAAGCGCCGGTATTGCTTGATCCAGTCCAGGGCCGCCAGCAGCAGGGGATTTCCCCGCTGCCCGCTGGTGTTGTAGGCCAGGTGAAAGACGATGCCGTCGTCGGTCGCCATCACGGCCCGGCTGTGCCCCGCCCGCATTGTCGCCGTGTCGCTGATATTCATCGACGACCGGTAGTAGGTGTCGTGGGGATCGCCGGTAGCGCCCGTCCACTGCCGGCGGTAGTACATCGGGCTCTCGACGTCGTCGGGGTCGGTGATGATCTCCGTGATCTCCAGCGGGTCGATCCACCGGATAGCCGCCCGGCTATTCGGCTGGAGCCACAGGACGAAGAAGATGTCGCCGTCCGTCAACAGCTTCCGGCAGGACTTCCGCTGCCCGTTGGCCGACAGCACAGGGCCATTCTGCGGGTCCTTCAGGAAGTTCTCGACCGCCGTCTGGGCCGCCTCGTCCTTGGCCTGGATGCTCATGCCGGAGCCGAAGGTGTAGTCTACCCAGAGCCTGATCGCCTGCTGGCCCAGCGGATCCTTGAGTGCGTACAGGCGCGACGCCCTCATGTTGGCGATACGCTCGGTAGGGCTGACGACCTCGCGGCCGGCCTGCCCCAGCGTCGTCCAGCCCGCGTCCTCGAGGGACAGGGACTGCTCGACTGACCGCGTCGCCTCGGCGAGCAGCTGGGCGAAGGAGGCGTTGTCCTCTTTCGGCTGCCAGGGTAGTCTCACTCTCCGGCACAATCCCGCCGACCACAAGCGCGCCTGGCGCGTCGCTGTCGGCGACTGCCTGAGGGCGGCAGATCGAAGGCGGGCAGGTCGGGCCGGCCGAGGCGGACATAGCCGTGGCCGGGCTGATTAGCGGTGAGGCTGTCGGGGGTGATGATGGGTACAAACATCGGGCCTGGCGGGTCCATTCCCATCCGGTCGATCCCTCCCTACCGGCGTCGGGTCTGTCCCTACCAGTGAACCACGCGCGAATGTTGCCTGTCAATACCGGCAACGGCGCGGGAGGCTAATGCAGGTCCATGTCGACGCCCTCGGCCTGTAGGGCGTCGAAGACCACGGTGTCGGTCTCCTCGGTCGGGCCGAGCGCGCCGGCCAGCCAGTACCGGCGGGAGGTCAGGCCGTGCGACCAGCGATCCGTCGTCTTCGTCGTCAGCCGCCCGTCCTTGTCGGCGATGTAGCGGAAGTTCTTCTGCTCCTTGATGCACTCCGTACTATCTGCCGTCCAATGCTGCCGGTACTGCAGCACCAATTGATGCCCGTACTCGACGCTGCCCGGACCCTTCCCCACGCCCTTGATGTTGAAGCCCCACTGGGCGATCTCCTCGATCGACTTCGGCTCGGCCGAGTCGGCCCATATCTCGTCGTGGTGGCGCCGGACGCCCAGGTCGATCATGGCCTGCGCGATATCCTGGTTTGTCATGCCCCGCTGATAGATCAACTGCCGGCTCGTCAGGTCCCGCCCCTTCAAGCTATTGTGCGTCAGCGCCGTAAAGTCCGTTGTGAAACCGAAGTCCAGGCCGTATCCCTCGAGACCCAGCACCTCCGGCATGGCCGGCACCTGGGTGAAAACCGGATAGACCAGCCCGACAGCCTTGCCCATCAGCCCCAAGCCGTAGATGCGCCAGCCGTTCGGATCGGTCTCGCGCATCTCCTCGATCTTGGCGACTGTCTCGGCCGGGACGACGTCGAGCCCGTCCAGGTAGGTCGAGTGTATGTAGGCGTTCCGCGGCCGGTACCGCCAGCCCGGCATCGCCTTCCCGTCCGACTCGACGGAGTGGGCCCAGAATTCGCTGACGGGATTCCAGTCAAGGAAGACGAACTTTGTCGTCCTGAGGTCGAGGGCCTGCGCGGCCGGCCACGGTATGTTGTCGGCCTCGTTGAGGAAGAGAATGTGGCGGCGCGGCCCGCGGACCTTGCCGGCCTCGTCGGCGCCGAAGAACTCGATGACGGCGTGTGGCCAGCGGTAGACGTACTCCGTCATGTTCCAGTTGGGATTGCCCCGCTCGCTCTCGCCCAGGATATTAAAGAAGTCCCGGATCGCACCCTTCTTCAAGTGGGGCCGCGACTCCGAGACGACGCTGATGACCGTCTGCTCCCTGGCGCCCTCGGCGATCATGGCCAGCACCTGCAGTATCGACCAGGTCTTTGTCGACCCCGAGCCGCCTTCGTTGTGCGCCCTGTCGACGCCGGGGTCGAGATAGGCGGCGGCGTTCGCCTCGTAGATGGGCGACAGGCGGAGTTTCACGGCAGGTCCAGGGCGATCGTCATACCCTACCTCGGCGCATACGGGCTACCCGGGAAGTAGCGGTTATGCACCCCCCGGCCTATCACCCGTCGGTGGCACGCCGCGCAGCGGCCCGTGAACATCGGCCTCCGGATGCTGCTCTCGGCCACCCAGCGGCCGACGCCGCAGTCGGGGCAGATAGACCAGCCGTACCAGGTCCGGCCCTTCTTCTCCCACTGGCCCTCGCGGCCCTCGGTCGGCAGCGTCATCGCTAGCTGCCCGGCCGGTCTGGTCGCGTGGCTCTGGGGTGTCAGGCATCGATTGGCAGCTTTCTGGGTGTAGCCCGCGTCGTTTCGACGCGCCAATACCGGGTGTACTTCCCCGTCTCTCGCATAACCTGTGGGGGATTCAACGCATCCAGTACAGCCAATCGAAAGCAAAGCAACCAAGTCCTTTCGGGCCGCGGCTTCGCTAAACCCTTGTACCTCGCGTCAGGCGTGTCACCGTCACCAAGCGCAGCGAGAATGTTTCGGCGGGCGTGTTCGTAATCGTGGCAGGGTTGGCATTGATACTCGCGGTTCCCCGGTTCGTCGCTGCCGCCGAACACGCGCTCTAGCCGGTGGTGGTCTTCGAGATTCACCGTGCTACCGCATCGAACGCAGTGCCGTTCTGCCATCCTCACCCCTCCTTGCCCGGCCGCCCTACGCGCCGGGCTGCCCGACCGCCTTGGACATCAGCCGGCAGCGGGCAGCGGGCAGTCCAGGCATGACGGCGCGTGCCCGCAGCCGTCGGCGTATCGGATGATTCGGCCGCTGGCGCCGGTCATCGGCTATCGCCCGACCGCGGCGTGAAGCCAGATGCCGGCCGGCCACGCCTCAGGCTGGCCCAGGCGGCACTGCCGTCGTGGACCGAGCCGACGCGAGCCTTCCGCCGCCCGCCCGCGGCCGCGCCCTTACCACGCGAGGCCTGGACGCTGCCGAAGGTCGCGTCGCCATAGGTCGGCGACAGCGCCCGCTCCTCGGTCTGCGCGTAGCTCCTGACCTGCCCGCACAGGCTGCAGGTGCCGATCAGATCCGTGTCGACGCTCTCCCGGTGTACGCACTCGGGATCGTTACCCGCCCTGATTATCGTCGGTCTTGTCATCTGGTCGCTCCTTTCACACCAAGTGGTTCATTCCCGGATCCGACAGCCAGCCCGCCTTCTCAGCGGCCAACGCCTTCCGTGACAGGGCGACGGCCAAGGCCCTGAATCCCGGCAGTACGGTCTCGACGATTGACATTCGCAACGCCGCGAGTGCCAGCCTCAGTTCTTCGAACGCCTCCGCAGTAGTAGCCTGTCTCATGTCTCCGCTCCTTCGTCCTCGGCCCGTAGCCGGTCGATCTCAGCGGCAATCCAGCGCCGGCTATGGCGAGGTTCTTCGTCCTACTCGACCCCGGCACGTCTACCATGTGGCCGAGGGCAAGCTGCATCTGTGGACTGCTGGCCTTCCCTATGTGGCCCGCCATCATGGCCTCCGCACATACCCCTTGAGCGACTAGGCGCCTGTGCGCCCGCGCGATCATCATCATACCTGTCACTTCGTATCCTCTCCCTCGGCCGGCCCCGTGCCCTCGCCGCCCAGGATGCGCCTGGCCAGGTCGGCCGCCTCCGGGGTCTTTACCGTAATCTCGATCTTCCGATTGTCGATCGCCACCACAGGCCCATCTTCGTACACTTTGGTCATCCGGTTCAACTCGGCGATGGCCTTGACCGGATCGTTGAGCGATATCGTCGTCGTCTTGCGCGACGCGCTCCCGGCGCTGTGCTCGATGACCCTGATCTCCTTGAGCGCCGCACTCGTCAGCTTGTCGGCCGTCACGCCGCCGGACATGAAGTCGGCGAAGCGGCCGCGGATGATCTCAGTCAGCACCTGCTCACGCTCGAGCACAGTTGCGACACTGGCGTCCTCGGCCTTCTGCCGCAGCTCGGCCAGACGTTGCTGAATGTCGTCACGCTTGAGTAGGCGGCTCCCCTGAAACCGGGCCGACCTGGGCGAGTACTTGGCGCCAATGGCCGCCTTCGTCGCGTTGCCCTCCGTGAAGAACAAGAGGCAGAAGGTCTCGTGCTTGACGGCGACGGCCTGCTTGGCCCTGCTAGGCACGGCGCGTCTTCCCGACCTGGGCACGCTTTGCGCCCTTGCAGGTCTCACCCCGGTCGCGGAGGCAGCACACCAGGCCCCATCGGCGAGTCGGCTTATCCTTCCAGTAGCAGGGTGCCCCTAGACCAGACTGGCAGCATTTCACAGCCGGTTCCCGTACTCACCCTTGTACGTCGGCCGAAACTCCAGGACGAATCCCAGGGAACAAGCGCATCGGAGCCGCTGCTCCTGATCCACGTCCTCGCAAGGATTCGAGCACCACTTACAGAACAGTAGCTGCAATTCCTTGTTGCTCATCGCTCCTTCCTCCTCGTTGCTCTCCGCCACTCGCGGCGGTTCATCGGCCGATACCCATGTCCGTCAGCTTACTCGGCAGCCTGATCGGCTCTATCACGACCGGCGCCTCCGGCTCGACGTAGACGGACTTGACGAAACCCATACCGGCCATCTGATCGTCAGTGATCTGGCCGAGCGCCTCCTTCACGGCCTCCCACTGGCGGGGATGGGTGACGTACACCATCCGCCGTCGATCCGTCGGCGGCGGGCTGACCAGCAGGGCGTCCAGGTCGTCTAGCATCTTCGAGACCTGCCTGATAGGATCGTCCGTCATCGGCCCTCCCCGCGCAACTCCCCGTCGATGACAGACGGTGGGGCTTCATCTGCTGGTCGCCTGCCGACACGGCCGCGGCCGCCTGCCCCTCGGCGACCCACTCGCGGATGGCCACAGCCAAGGATTGCCGTGCCTCCTCCACCATCTTATCCAGGGCAGTGTCACAGCCCGGACAGAGATCAACGTCAGCCTCGTCAAAGCCAGCGCCACGCTGCCGCCGAAACTCCTCGGCCGGCGTGCTGCCGTCCTCCGTCTCGACACTGTGGCCGCAGCGATCACAGGCGTACCGGGTATACCTACTCATTCCTCCGCTCCTTTCCCGACCCAATCGGCCGGGGCCACGACGGGCCCAAAGTCCTCGGCGATGCGCCGGGGATCGCCATTGTAGAAGACTAGCACGTTCTGGTGGGTCTTTCCGAGTTTCCGCCCGCCGTTGAAGGCGCGGCTGACGCGCACCGGCAGGGACCCGACGGCCGTCACCAGGATGGCGTCGTTGTAGAGCGCCAGCCCGCCGGCGGCGCACAGCCGGATGATCTCGCCCGACAGGTTGCGGTACAGCCCCAGCTTGTCCCTGATATCGCCGACGACGAAGACAGCGAAGCGCCCCGGGCGGAGACGTGATGCCGCCGCCTTGATGATGCCGGCCATGTCGCAGAGAAAGGCGTCGTACGATGTCGCGTTGCTCAGGTCGGCGGCATCATCGCTGTAGCGCTCGAGGTCGAAGTACGGGGGGCAGGTGAAGATCAGATCGTACAGGCCGGTCGCGTGCTCGGCCAGCTTCCGGGCATCGGCCACGGCCCAGCCGACCCGTCCGGCGCGGGCGTGCGGGCCGGGCTGGCCGGCCTGGCCGGATGGCGAGTGCGAAAAGGCGGCGCCGTGCTTGAGCCCGTCCAGGTATCGCAGGGCGTCCAGCGTCTCGACCGACATGGCGGCGTCGATCATCCCGTCGGCGCCGTCATCCAGCAGGGCCGTGATCCGCGCCGTCTCATGCTCGCCGAACATCGCGACGAGCGACGGACGGAAGACGCGGTAGGCCGGCTCGCCTGCCCCGTGGCACGCCATCTTGGTGTAGCGGTTCCTGATGATCACCGTGCCGGCGGCGTTCAGCGTGAAGGGCGAGACGACGCAGCCCAGGAACTTCTCGGGCGTCCCGTGGAGACCACAGAGGCCGTCGGACCGCTTGAACGGGCAGAGACCCGTCTCGGGGTCGGGCTGTAGCAGGCCACCGAGTTCCGTTCTCCGTGTGGCCGTCATACGCTCAGCCTCCTCCGGCGTCAGCGATACCATGACGCGGCCCGTGCCCTGGCAGCAGCGGCCGTGACAGGTCGACGTGATGTAGTCCAGAGAGCAGGCGAACAGGTGGCGCGCCCACTTGGCCGATACTCTGACCGGCGCCGTAGAGGCCGGCGGCACGGTGTCCGTCCCGTCGTCGCCGAGAATCGCCGCCGCCTGCTGTCGGTTCGCCTCGATCTGCCGCTCCGACAGGTCCAGACCCAGGTAGCCGTAGCCCAGCCGGCCGGCCACGATGCCCCGGACGGAGCCGCCGGCGAAGGGATCGAGGACGTCGCCGCCGGGCGGGCAGAACCATCGGTAAACCAACTCGCACAGCACCGGATCGAAGATCGACGTCCCCGACGTCAGGATGCCGTCGCCGTAGTCCGCGATGATCTCCTCGTCCGTCCAGCCGGCCTCGCGCTTCAGATAGTAGCCCGGTATGTGCTCCTTGCTGATCGGGTTCGCCCCTGGCGCCGGGTTCCGGTTCTGCTCCAGCGCCCCCTTGTGCCGCCGTCGCTTACCGTCGGCCGAGTCGTGCATCGTCATACCCGCGCCATCGCCGGCCGCATCGCCGCGGCCTAGCTCGCTCTGGATGCCCAGCGACAGCCACGCGCGCTTGCGCCGCTGCCAGTAGCCCTGCCGGGCGTCCAGGACGGAGAAGGGCGGGACGATGAAGCGCTCGGCGAGCGTCCGATGATCAACCGCCGGCGCGGACCCGGGCGGCGTCGCCGTCATCAGGCTCTCGATCGCCGTAGTATCGAAGCCCGTCAGGGCCATGTCCATACCGCCCGTGTCCACCTCCTCGAGTAGATCCTTGAGCGTCCCGAGATTCCACGTCGACAACTCGGCCGAGCGGTTGTCCATGATGCCGAAGGCCTTGGCCGTCACCTCGTCGTCCGTCACGTAGACGGCGGCGATCCTGTCCCAGCCCAGGTCACGGGCCGCCTGCCAGACGCCATTGCCGGCCTCGATCATCTGGGTCTCGGAGTTCACCACGATGGGCCGCCGCTGGCCGTACTGTAGCAGCGATGCCTTGATCGCCTCGAGGTTGGCGTCAGGATGCTCCCGGGCGTTGCGCGGGTCCGGCATGATCGTCTGGATCGGCACGGCCAGGGCCTCCAGGCCGGTGATGATTCCGTCCGTCATGGTCTTTCCTCCGAGTGCCCCCATTGCCGCAGATAGATGTCATGGCCCCGCTCGGCAAATCCACCTGCCATATTCTCCCTCATGGCGTCCTTGAACATCATCGCCGACTCCCGGCGCGTACTGCCCTTGCGTATCAACTTCGGCTCGAACCACGTATTGCTCATCATCCACCACGTCGGCGCGATCACCCAGGACAACTTGTCGGGGAAGTACAGGTCACTCGACGGCTCGCCGGCATACGGATTATGCCCCGCGACCAACTTGCGGCCCTTCTTTCCAAAGAGCCACCCGGCTACCCGGGCTCCCAATTCGCCGTGCCGCTTCTTCTGCTCGTAGTCGTCCAAGTAGTCCTTGCCCCAGTGTCCGATATCGTGCAGTAGAATACAGACGACCTGCCACCAGATCGGCCACCGCCCATGATGTCTACGCCATGCGATCATCACTACCAGTGAATGAACTAATGAGTGACAGCCGAGCAGCACACTCCATGTCCCCTGCCTCATGATGCCCTCCTCGCCCGCCGGTTCGGCCGGCGACCGTCTGCCCACTGTTGCATCTCCGCCTTGGTCGGCCGGGGCGGCGGCGTGATGACCTGCCCGCCGCCCTTTACCATGATCGTCAGGCCGTCCAGGTGGTCGATCTCATGCTGGAAGATGGCGGCCTGGACTCCCGTGCCCTTGACCGTCCGGGGCTGCCCCGCCAGGTCAGTATACGCCACCCTGACGCGCCGGTGCCGCTGGACGCGCATCAGCACCTTGCCCTCCTCGAGACTCAGGCAGCCCTCCAGCATCCACGACGTCTTCTCCGACGCCTTCACGATGCTGGGGTTGATCAGGCACAGGTAGTCGTCGCCGTACTGTACCAGGCAGAAGCGCTCCAGGATGCCGATCTGGACGGCGGCCAGGCCCTTCGCCTTCCGCGACTTGACCAGCAGGTACATCTCCTCGATCGTCGCCAGCCGCCGCTCGATGTCGGTGACGGGCTCCGACTTCTGCCTGAGCGTCTTGTCCGGCCACTGCAGGATGGTCATCGGCCCGGCCGCCGGATATTCTCATGCAGTAGTCGATGCGCCCTGGCCTGATCGGCCGGATCCAGGGCGACGAACAGGAACCACAGACAAAGCTTGCCTACTTCCTCCGCGTTTGGATTCGGGTCATGTACCACCTCACCGTCATACCCCACAACGATATGATACTCGCCGTTCTTCAGCGTGACGCTCTCTGTCTCGATCAGGTGGTACCCCATGTTCGATAGACGGCCCTTCGCCTCCGGATCTGACATGTCTAAAGCCACACACGACAGACCATACGGTCTCAGCCAGGCCTGGAACCTCTCGAACCACTCGTCATCTTCCCACATTGTCGTAAGATCGAACGCCTGCCCCATCGGTAGTTCCAAGATTGATGCGACGGCAGCCTGCCAGCAGTTGCCCTTCTGATCATCCGGCGCATACTTCCCCCCGAACTGTGTCTGATAGATCGGTATCATCCTATCCACTCCTTTCCCTAGTCCCTATGGGCGGCCGCCATCAGGGCCGGCCGGCACCAGGCGGTCGCCAAGTGGCGCCAGTCAGCGTCATAGTCGATCCAGCCGTCCGGCGGCTGGTAGAGTATCGCGTACGGCATGGCGCCAGCGCCCCAGACGTCCTCGAGTATCCCCACGGCGTCAGAGAAGGTCTGGCCGCCGTAGGCCAGCAGCACGTAGCACCGGATCTGCCACCTGTCCAGACCATCGAGACGTCGCACCGCGCGCCGCAGGGGCGCCAGCGCCGACTCGGCATCGCACGCCAGGAAGAGATGCCGGAGCCGCAGGGCCCGGATCGCGTCGGCGTGCTCTGTCGTCAGCAGCCGCGCATCCAGGCCCCCGGTGAACTCGATCCGCCCGATATGCCGTATCGAGTCCAGCACGGCGGCGACATGCGCCCGGTCATTCTGCAGCAGATTGTTGTCCTGGACTATCGAGCCTGGCCGCCACTGGACCGGGCGAAGCCGCCCCTCGCGCACCGGCACCAGGCACCACGGGCAGTGATAGTTGCAGCCCCGGCTCGTCACCATGACACCAGGCCGCAGGTACCGGCCGGGCGGCGACTCCGCGCACGGACTACCGAACGCCGGGCCACCGAGCGACACGCAGGGGTGATACTGCCGCCACGCCTCGGCCAGTCGTCGCCCCTCCTCCATGTCCCAGGTGAAGGTCACGCTGACATGGACCTCGTCGGCCGCCGGCGGGGGCGGTAGCTCCGGCGGGGCGCCGATGAAGACTAGGCCATCGCCCGGTGTCAGGGACGTCCGTCTCGGAAAGACTCTGATGATCGTCATGGTGTCGTCAGGTAGTCGATCAACTGAGCCTCCGTCCCGCCGTCCAGACTATCCCGGCGGCGCCACCGGGCCTGCGTACGTGACCACTTTGACGGGTTCAGGTCCCACTTGATCAGGAAGTCCGGGCGGGGCATGGCCCGCCAGTCTCTCTCCATGCTGTCCCGCTGTCTGTCCCGGTACCGCGCGATCGCCCGCCCCGACGGTCCGGGGACCGACATGCGCCTGGGCGGCAGGGGTAGGAGCGCCGGCGCCGGATGCACCTCGACGCGATAGCCGCAGGCGAGGCAGACCCAGTCCGACCAGCCGGGACCGTCGTCGGTGAAGAGGTCGCCGGGGCAGCGCGGGCAGCCCGCTAGTCGCAGCACATGCTACCGCCCATCGGGCCGGTCCGCCGGTATGACAGTGTCGTGGCGGCCGAATTGGATATCGATCTCGCACTCGTAGCAGAGCCCGACCTTGCACTCGCCATTGCCGTCGGCGTATCGCCCCAGCTGCCGATTGTTGTACGCGATATTCTCGGGCGTCCGCTGGTCGGGCATCAGGACCCACTGGATCTGCCGGCCCAGGAAGGTCGGGCCGCCACCCGGCTGGTCCACTCTCTCACCCTCGGTCCGCTCCATGTCCTTGAGACACCTGCCACATTGCATGTCTATCGCTCCTTTCCTACCAGGGCACTTGGCATACGCTTCAGCATGTCACGCGCGCACGCCTGATAGCCGAGCAGCCAGCCCGCGACCGTATCTTGCGTCCGCTGCCTACATGCCGCCTCGAGGTCCGCGACAGCCCGATTGACCGTCACCGTCTCCGCCTTCTGATCCTCCGTATTCACATCGCCCTCCCTACTCGGTCGATACCATGTCGAGCGCCATAATGGCCTGAGACAGCCGCCTCACAGCCATCTCGCAATACTCTTCCCGGATGTCGATGCCGACCGCTTCCCGGCCGGCGAGTAGAGCGGCTTCCAGTGACGTTCCCGACCCCATGCAAGGATCGAGGACCCGGCCGGCCGTAAACCAGTTGAGTAGCCAGACGACGTGATCGAGCTTCCGGGGGCAAGGATGGCCGTACCGCCTGTCCCTCGCTATCGGCATGTAGCGACCTGGTAGTACCATCGCCCCCGGCTTTGCGGGTGGCGGTCGACCGAACACGTAGCCGACATCGCCAGTGTATAGCAAACGGCCCTTGTATATCGGACGAACGAATTCGAGCGAACACACCCGGAAGAACGGAAGCCGGTCCGGAACGCCAGCCAGGAAGCGAGGGTCACTGTCGCAACCGAGTTGTACGATCAGCCGGTCGGATAGGTAGGGCACGAAGCCGGCTATCTCAGCGAATAGCTCCCAGGGCCGGTCCGCCCCGGCGAGAATCGGCAGAGCGTTGGGCCACACCGGATCTGCGTAGACGGTGTCGAACCACGACAGCGCCGGCATGATCTCTCGCGCGTCGCCGCAGTAAATGGTTATGCCGCCCTGCCGGTAGTATGGCTTTACCATCGTTACCGTCCGCTCTGGGTCGGCGGCGTAGTCATTCCCCGTCGGCCCAGACGGGCTCAGTCCGGCCGGTCGCCTCTGGCCTGGGCGTCGATGTGGTCTCTGATGGCATCCTGTAGTTCTCCTCTGTCTCTGTTGGCCCGGTCCGCCACGCCGACCAGGGGCGGCAGGACTGCATCGGCCGGCGGATGGCAGGTCGAGCAGATCGTCGCCCACGGGCGGTGATGATAGGTCGTGCCGCGGCAGAGCGGGCAGAGCGGTCCGGCGAAGTACTCAGTCATCGGACGGCCTCAATCGGGCACGCCACATGAACCCTCCCCGTGGGCTCACTGAGCATGAGGCAGTCAGTATAGTGCTGCGCGAGTACTCGGATCATACTCCCGCAGGGCACGTCGCCGTGAGCCCCGCAGGGACACCACCAGCGGCCGCGCCCCGGCGGCACGTCGTTGAGCCATCGGTCGACATCGACAATCGCCCCGCCAGCCGTGACCATGGACCCAGTCATCGGAACATCACGGCCTGGGCGCCGTCCGGCGCGCTCGCGTCCCTGTCAATCCACCACTCCCACAAGACGTCGGCCGTCGGGTATTTCCTCAGAAACTCCTCGGGAGTAGTTCTCGAGGTGCCTATTGTGCCACGCTGTTCCCACAGCCGATAGGTTGCTCGCTTCCAAGCGGCGGCGATGCGCGGCCACCGCTCGATCTGCCGGCTGACCTCTCGTGTCATCGGGCACAGGACGCAGCCGATCCGGGTAAAGTAGCCGTCGCCGGCGTATGGCCCGCTCGCGCCCTCATCATAGATCGAGCAGTATTCCAGGTCGTGATTCCGCAGGTACTCCCAGACCTCGAAGTCCTCCCAGTCGATGATCGGGTTGAGATATGTCTTGCCGGCCGTCCTGTAGCAGGGCTCGATCACCTGGCGGTTTGACCGCCGCGTCCGGCCCTTTGACTCGGCGTGCCGTATGCCCGTCGCGACTATCCGGCCCTCGCCGCCCCGCTCCTTGAGTTCCTGGCAGCACCACCGGCTCTGGCGGCGCGGCATCCCACGCTTCGGGATCAGTTGCCACATCGTCTCGGCCGGATGATCCATGCGGACGTCGGGGAAGGAGCGGACGAAGTGAACCAACTCCGGCGGGTCCATTGTCGTATAGTTGTAGACGAACTCGACGGGGACGTCCGCCTGCAGGGCGATGTGCCGGAGCACGACGCTGTCCTTGCCGCCGGAGAAGGAGACGATCAGGGGCGCGTCCCGGCCCTGGATGCCCTGACCCATCATCGTCTCCGGCAGATACCGGATACGGGCGATGGCAATCTCCGTCTTCGTCATCCCTTCGAAGTTCAACTGGCCGAGTTTCGCCGGGCTAGTCATCGTACCGTCCCCGCTGCCACATGGCCTCCAGGTAGCCCTCGACGTGGGGCATCATCCGGCCGGTGTGATCGAACATGAAGGGCTGCCCCATGTCGGCCTTCGCCTGGATCGTCAGGCAGCACCGCTGGCAGAGCGCCGCGAGATTCCAGTCCTCACAGTTGCCCTTATCCCAGTCCAGGTGATGCACGGTCAGGGTGTGGCCGCTGGCCGGCTCGTGGGGATGGCCGCAGCGCTCGCACCGCCAGCCAGCCCGCGCCTTACAGGACCGGGCGATCTCCGGCCAGTCGATCGGATGCCCACCGACGTAGACGGGGCTCACGACTGCCTCCAGTAGAATAGCGGCACCATGTACTGATCGTACTGGCCCCGATAGATCACCGTAGCACGCAGATCCCACTCCTCGATATCGATTCCATAGAGACTCACCTGCCCCGGCTGTGCGTCCTGGTCGTGGATGATGATCTTCGTCACCGGGTGGCTGCTGCGGCACTGGTCTAGCCCCCACTTGTCGATCGTCCACGCCGGCGGATTCTGCAGCCGGTGCCTGCTGGCCCGTAGCCAGCGCGACAGTACCGTGCCCTCCAGCCAGCCCAGCGTCACGCCGTTGCGCGCCCGCACCGGCAGGCCGGGCCGCGGGTCGGGCCGGCGGTAGGGCGGGCGGGGTGTCACTTCGGCCTCCAGTCCTGTAGTTCCGTAGTATGGGGCAAATAGAGCGGGTGCCTCGGCTGGCCGAGCAGTGTCAGGCCGAAACACTTTGCCGGCGGTAGAATCTTCGCCACCTCGTCACAGCGTTCCTTGAAGATGCCGTCGTTACCCCAGCAGACCACAACCAGGTCGGCCACCTGACCCAGCCCCGAGAGGACGGCGTCATTGTCCGGGCCGATGGGCACCTCGACACCGACTAGGCTGGCAGGGTTGGTCATCCTCACCGCAAACAGGTTTGATACCCTGATACCCGGGAAGCCCCAGTGTTGTGCGAAGCCGATCATCCGGCGAATCGTTGGGTCGTCGACATGAGCGTCTGCTGTTGACGGATTGAGGCCGACAAACGCCACCGGCTTTCCCTCCGCCCATTGGCGATTGAGGCAGTATCTGTATTTACCATCGGCTGACATGACCGCCGACTTGCCAGTGTCAAACATCGGCAGCATCATCGACCTCCGATATCCCGATAATCGTCAGTGGCGCCCGATCCCGGTCGACCTCCCAGGTGACATCGCCAGGGGCCAAGTACTCCGGGCTGTCATCGACCAGCAGGCCGCACAGCACCAGGGCGTCCAGACCGGGCTTGAAGCGCGCGATCAGGTTGTCCCGGTCGCGGGTTCGCCGCTCGGCGAAGACGAAGTGGACATCGACGCGCCGCCGGCCACGGGCCACCGGGATCTTGTCGGTCCGGCCGACCGTCTGCATGACAGTGTAGTAGACGGTACTCTGGTACACGACCTTGTCGCAGCCCGCGGCCCAGCGGTCGACGCGGGAGTTGGGCGACGCCGATGCCGGCGGCAGTTGGGGCACCTCGATTCTCAGAGTCTCAGCCACGATCCTCTCCCCTGTTGACCATATGACCGTATTTGCCCTTGACGTACTTGTCTGCGTCCTCGATGTGATCGACCTTGGCTGCGGACCGCGGCACCTGCCGTCCCGGCGCCTCCAGCGTCATCTGCCCGGCCGCCAGCCAGTTGTCCAGGACCCGCTTGACGAAGGCCCAGTTGCGGGCGTCCCTGCCGGCTGCGACTCCGATCGCCTTCGATACCCAGTCCTCCGGACACTTCCCCACGTATTCTATAATGGCGTCCGCCACCAGCGGCGTCAGCATGACTCCTAGATTCTGCTCGAAATCCCTCAACTCAGCAGGGCGATCATCATTAGTCTCTGGGGTAGTCTCTGGGGTAGTCTCTGGGGTAGTCTCTGGTATTGTCGTCACATTACGGCACGGGTCTGTGCCACTCTGAGACGAGGGTGTGCCACTCTGAGACGAGGGTGTTCCACTCTGGGACGGGGGTGTTGCAATCTGAGACACCCCCGTTACCATGGCTATTGAATGCAGGCGCCCCACGCCGTCCTCGTTGATGGCGAACCACCTCGTCTTGTCGTACGGCTCTTTGTTATAGTTGGCCACATCGAGGAGGCCCAGACTGACAAGATTGGTCACTGTACGGCTGATCGTCTGGATACTCCAGAACTTGAACGTCCCCTGAATCTTCCTCAGACTCTGGTATGTCCACCAGCGGTCGTCGCGGTAGTGGTCAGCGATGCCGATCCAGAACTCGATCTGGAGGAGAATGATGCTCTCGTTGAGCCCTATCTCCCGCGCCAGGTCCGGCGACAAGCGAGGTCCGGCCTGGTCATTGATGACGAACAGCCGCCGGCGTGCAGTCATGGGGCCAACGCCTTCTCCTCAAAGTAGAACAGCGACGGCGGGGCCTTCGGCACCTTGATGCCATGGCTCTCTAGATATGCAACCTGCTCGCTAGTGAACGTCTGCCCTGCGTCGCGCTGTAGCGTCAGACGATACTCCTCTAGATACTTGCTACCCTTCCTACCACTGCAGCCACGGCAGCATGGCACGAGATTATGGATATCGTCATCGCCTCCCTTCGAAGCAGGCAGCAAGTGATCAATGCAGAAGTCACCCCAGGGTTCGGTCTGTCCCCCGCAGTACCAACACTTGCCGCCGGTCTTGCGCCAGACGACGCCGCGTTTACTGTTCTTGCCAAACAGGTTGCCCATCGAATCCCTCGCTAGTCGCCGACCTGGCCGGTAACCGCGTCAACCGGCTCGTTGATTAACAGCTTGCTACCCTGCACCGATTAGCCTCCCTCGTGGCACCCGTCGTCGACTCCGTGATCCTCCGCCCACTTGAGGAACATCTGGCGCTCCCTCTCGCGCGGCGGACGCTCGACGATCAACTCGCCGTCGTCGCGCCGGACCTCCCGCACGTTGCCGCCGTCCACGGAGATAGTAATCTCGACCTCGACGTCGCGGTACTCCTCCCGGCGCGATACTGCCAGCGCCAGGCGCGTCTGCCGCGACGTCAGCTCGGACATCGCCGCCTTCATCTGATCCTTGAGATTCTTCTGGCGCTCCTCTTCCGCCGCGATCGCCTGGACGGTCGTAGCCAACTCGTCGGCTCTGTCCATGAGATCGTCGCCAACGAGGTGCGTTGGGAGGCTCCGGGTCTCAACCCTGATCGGCTCTATCGTCATGTCCCTGCTCCTTTCCCCTGTCATTCCGCCGGTACAGTATTCGTCTGATGTGGTCGGCCAGGTTGATATGCTCGCCCTCGGCCTCGGCCTGCAGGCCGACATACAGCTCGTCCGGCATCCGCATCGGATACGCCCGCATCGGCTTCCTCACTGGTACCTCTTCACT
>SDBU01003366.1_pt1 | contig 20385 bp, 18 predicted proteins | sample 2277071 | NCBI WGS metagenome assembly SDBU01 (sample SAMN10397929, study PRJNA504765) | marine sediment metagenome | isolation source: marine sediment core GS08_GC12, 126 cmbsf | place: Arctic Ocean: Gakkel Ridge, Loki's castle | collected 2008
CTCGTAGACTGCGCTGGTCGCACGGGCAAGCTCGTCAAAGACGGCCACCGCCGCTCCGACTTTTTCGGGCAGGCCGGCCAGACGCAGCGTGATCTCGCTGACCACGCCCAGCGTACCTTCAGAACCCACGAACAAGCTCACCAGGTCGTAACCACTGGTGGACTTTTTGGCGTTGCCTCCCACGGTAACCAGCTCGCCGTTGGGCAGAACCACATCGAGCTTCAGCACATAGTCACGCGTGACGCCGTATTTGAAGGCCCTCATGCCGCTAGAGTTGTTGGCTACCATCCCGCCAATAGTGGCCACGTCAGAACTGCCAGGCGCGGGTGGGAAAAACATGCCCATGCGGCGCAACCGACCGTTCAGGTCATCGTACACCACGCCAGGCTGAACCACCACTTGGAGATCGTCCTCTCGAATGTCCACGATCTCATTCATACGGTACATCGCTAGAACGATGCCACCCTCCACTGGAATCGGATTCCCCTCCAGGCTCGAGCCTCCGCTCCAGGGCACTACCGGGGTCCTCCTTTCGTTGGCCAGGCGCAGGATGGACGATATCGCCTCCGCCGAGGCTGGCCATACAACCACGTCAGGACGGTGGGGCTCGACCCAGGACTCGTCCACAGAATGGCCGTCCAGGTCAGAAGATCGAGTGGATACATTCTCCTTGCCCACGATCGCTTCCAGTTCCGCAATCTCACTATCGGTCACCACTCCGACCCACCTCCCAACAGAGTAGCGCGGACCAGCAATTGCGCCCCACGGCAGCGGAAGACGCTCCTTCCCGTTCCCGAAACGTACCCCCCGCGTGGGAAGCGAACGCTTATCTTGAGGCTTCCCCATGAGTTCTCGCCGCTTGACCCAGCCCACTGATGAACTGCCCAGACCCGTTCGCAGAGGCCCGCCAGCGGGCCTTCTGTGTCCGGTGGTCAGCGGTCTTTTCGGCGTCTATCCAGAACTCACACACGGACAGGCAAGCCGACCTGCATCCGCTGCGCGCCCCGGCTATTATAGCATCCGACGTGGAAAGGTGAAAGACTCGCCTTCAGGGCCATGCTTGCTTGCTGGACAGCCCCGGCAACCCTCCACACGGGCGCTCGTGGGCCGCGTCGCGGGCATACGGGCGGCAGTTTGGCAAATCGCCGCATCGAGGCTATAATGAGTTTGTGTCCCCATTGCTGGTTGGGTAGCGGTGCCCTGGCGCCTGGCGGCGCTTTTTTGCTATGCCAGCTCAAGATAAAGAGGCGGTTCATACATGACCAGCAAACTCCAGTTCCTCACGCCCGAGGGCAGAGGGAGGCTGGAGGCTGAGCTTGAGTTTCTCCAGAGTGTCAAACGCAAGGAGGTTGCAGCGAATCTCAAGTCGGCTCGAGAGGACGGCGATCTGAGTGAAAACGCAGGTTATGAAGAGTCGAAACGGGAGCAGGCCTTTCTCGAGGGACGAATCCGAGAGCTGGACTCCATCCTGGCCAATGCCCAGGTCTTGAAGGCCGCGGGAGATCGTGGCGTGGTTTCTTTGGGAGCGCGGGTCACCCTGGCCGAAGAGGGCTGCGACTCTGAGACCTACCAGATCGTGGGATGTGTAGAAGCCGATCCACTGGCCGGACGTATCTCGCATGAATCGCCCGTGGGGGCGGCACTGTTGGGCAAGAGGGTCGGCGACAGGGTCAGAGTGGATGCCCCTGGTGGCGTTTTCTACTTTGAGATCAGCGCAATCCAATAACCCACTCTATCCCGGCACGAGCATCAATCAAACACGGAACAGCAATGCCGAGAACCAGCGATCGAAGAGAACGGCGCCTAGCCAAGCTGATCTACTTGCGCGAGCGGGGTATCGATCCCTATCCAGCGCGAGCGAAGCGCACTCACACCGCTGCCCAGGCCATTGCGGCCTTCGAGGGGGCAACGGGCGGCAAGGAGATCGCCACAGTCGCGGGCCGGGTTATGTCCATCCGGGTCATGGGCAAGTCGGCGTTCGCCCATATCGCCGATGGTTCCGGGCGTCTTCAGCTATACCTGCGGCAAGACCTGGTGGGCTCGGATGGCTACGACCTGTTTCGCAGGCGAATGGACCTGGGTGACTTTATCGAAGCAGAGGGGAGTCTCTTCCGCACCCGCACAGGTGAGATCACCTTGGAAGTGAAATCTTTTCGACTTCTGGCCAAGACACTGCGGCCTTTGCCTGACAAGTGGCATGGACTCAAAGACGTGGAAACGCGCTATCGGCAACGATATCTGGACCTGATAGCCAACGAGCGGGTGCGCAACATATTCGTGACCCGGAGTCGCATTGTCTCGGCATTGCGTCGGTTCTTGGACGCGCGTGGCTTCCTGGAGGTGGAGACTCCGGTCTTGCAGCCTCTTTATGGCGGGGCTACGGCTAGGCCGTTTACTACCTACCATAACGCGCTGGACCGCACGCTCTATTTGCGCATCGCTGACGAGCTGTATCTCAAGCGCCTGATAATCGGAGGGTTCGACCGGGTATATGAGATCGGCCACAACTTTCGCAATGAGGGCATTTCCACGAGCCATAATCCCGAGTTTACCATGCTGGAGGTCTATCAGGCGTACGGCGACTATCACGACATGATGGACCTAGTGGAGAAGATGTACTGGGCCGTGGCCAAAGAGACGCTGGGTAGTCCGGTCATCATCTACCGGGGTAGTAAGATCGACCTGACCCCACCGTGGCGTCGGGTTACCATGCGTGCCGCCATCATGGAGCATAGCGGCATCGATATCGAGGCGCATCCCACCCATAAATCCTTGGCGGCCGCTCTATCTGAACGTGGCTTGTTGGCTTCCGAGCAATTGACTTGGGGAAAGCTGGTGGACGAGCTCTTTGAGAAACAGGTTCAGGCCACGCTGGTACAGCCGACCTTCGTGCTTGACTATCCGGTTGAGGTGTCTCCGCTGGCAAAGAAAAAGCCGGATGCACCGCACTTGACGGAACGCTTTGAGTACTTTATCGGGGGTCTGGAGTGTGGGAACGCCTTCACAGAGCTCAACGACCCACTCGAGCAGCGGGAGCGATTCGAGGCGCAGATGCGTGCTTCACAAGCAGGTGACCAGGAGTCTCATCCGTTGGACGAGGACTTTTTGATCGCCCTGGAGCACGGCATGCCTCCCGCCGGGGGGCTGGGCATAGGGATCGATCGCATGGTGATGCTCTTCACCGATCAGTCTAACATACGGGAAGTGATCCTCTTTCCTCAACTGCGCTCCAGGCAGCAAACCCAGGTCTGAGCTGGCCCAGCGCCGACTGGCGCCACGCTTGCTGGCAATGCTGATCTGACATTTGGACTACTGATAGTACGAGTTCCACAGCCTTTGCATAAGGGGGGTTATATGGCCTTCGTTCAAGAGATCGCTGAGAAGATTGTTGGCAATGTTGAAAAGGTGATCTTTGGTAAGCATCGCCAGGTGCAGTTGACTGTCGTTGCCATACTCTGTCAGGGGCACGTGCTGATTGAGGATGTTCCTGGTGTGGGCAAGACGATGCTAGCGAAATCGATGGCCAAGTCGATTGGCTGCACGTTCAGTCGCATTCAGTTCACGCCCGATTTGCTTCCCAGTGACATCACCGGCGTCTCCATCTTTAACCAAAAGACGCGCGAGTTCGAGTTTCGAGCTGGGCCAATCATGGCCCAGATAGTATTGGCCGATGAGATCAATCGCGCCACTCCCAAGACCCAGTCTGCCCTTCTGGAGTGCATGGAGGAGCACCAGGTCACTGTGGACCTGAAGACCTATCTCATGCCCAAGCCGTTTCTCATCATGGCCACCGAGAACCCTATCGAGTACGAGGGCACATTCCCCCTTCCCGAGGCACAGCTCGATCGTTTTCTGATGCGGATAAGTCTTGGCCACCCCTCACCCACCGAGGAGATCCGCATTCTGGACGCTCAGCGATACGTGCATCCCCTGGAGACCATCGAACAGGTGGTGTCAACGCCCGAGCTGCTAGAGGCGCAAGAGAAGATCAAAGACACCTATGTGGACCCTCTCATCAAGGAATACATCGTTACCTTGATCAACGCCACGCGAGGTTTCCCCGACGTGTACCTTGGCGCCAGCCCTCGTGGCTCTCTCGGCCTCTACAGGGGCGGACAGGCACTTGCTGCACTCCAAGGCCGCGATTTCGTCATGCCTGATGACGTCAAAGCACTGGCCGAGTCCATAGTTGCTCATCGTATCATCGTCAGTCCTTCTGCGCGCATCAAGAACGTTGACACCAGGGATGTAGTCCAAGAGATCCTTGCTTCAGTGCCAGTGCCCGGAGCCCGCACGCGATCGCTGGCCAGCTAGTACGACTTCGCTAGAACGGTCTCTTTATGGCAAAGGCGCGCACCCCGTAGTGAAGGGGCGCGCGTCACTGGACGGATGCCACAATGGCTCTGGAGGCCACTTTGCCTGCACCCGTACCCGGCGACCATTTCGCGGGCGTCAAAGCAAAGTGACAAAGTAGTACTAGAGGATGCGGGCCACACACTGTTTTCCCCACGGGTCTTCCGTGGCTCTTTCCGCGGCAAGCAGGAGCAGTTCCGGCGGCGAGCGCCCGTCAAGAGTGGTCCTCCACACGTCTGTTCGCAGACCTGGCTTGGCTCCATTCCGATGCCCGACCCCGACGCTGAGGCGAAGTCGATGAACATTCGGCTGGCAACGATAGCAGATATCGAACAGTGTCAGCGCCTTGATGGTTCCTATGTTACTGACTGCGTCTGGCGGATGGAAGAGGCTAGCACACCGGATAGCATCGGCCTGTCCTTCCGACGCGTGCGTATCCCTCGCCGCGTGCGAGTCCCGTATCCCCGCTCAGCCGAGGTCCTCTACGAAGACTGGCAGCGTGGGGAATGCTTTCTGGTTGCCGAAGAGCTAGGGTTGGTCCTGGGCTACCTTGACATGACTACCCGCTACTGCGAGTGGCAGGCTTGGATTGAGCACCTGATTGTGCGCCGCTCTCATCGGAATCGCCGCTTGGCCTCTCGGCTGTTGCAGGCTGCCGAGGAGTGGGCACGAGGCAGCGACCTCCGCGCCATCGTTGCGCCTGTGCAGACCAAGAACGATCCGGCTATCCGACTCCTGTGCGGGCGTGGCTACTCTTTTGCTGGCTTTATTGATGGCTACTACACGAACGGCGACATTGCGCTCCTCTACTCTCTCCATCTGTAAGAAGGGCAATCCCCTTCTTTGAGAGGAGTGTGCATTCGGGCGATGCCCAAGATGCCGAGCGATGTGCTGTGGCGGTGGTCGCTTTGCCACAAACTGCGGAGCTTTGCTCTGAGATGCCCCTTTCGGTGCTGCTTCGGGCCTCGGTGAGGCCATCTCAAGCCACGCAGCCACTCCCTGTGCCCCATGCGGGGTACTTGTGCCCCGTATGGGGTACTTGGTCTACTCCCTCGCCCTCCAGACGCACCACGCCCTGGTCAAGTTGTGGGCACGGGAAAGCCAGAATCGCACCAGTCACTTCAGGGCCTTCACCGGACTTGGCCACCTGCGGTCTTGGTCACAACCTGGCAACGATCTCTTGGCGCAAGCACTAGCATGGCTTGACAAATGGGACTGAATGTGCTATCATGTTAGCAGTGTCTCATGGAGAGTGCCAAGGGGTTTACCATAAGTGCCTAGCAGTGGTGCGAAGCGGCTATGTGCGTTCCCTACTCTCTTGACGCTTGACGATGGCGATGCTATCATGCCAGTATTCTGGAGGCATGACCTTGGCTAGTGGGTGAGATAGTGCGAGATGGCAGCAGAGGCGATCGCGGCAGAGGAGCGTCTGACGCCCCGGCAACGCGAGATACTCAAGGTTCTCGTCCAGGCGTATATCTCTTCGGCTGAACCGGTGGGCTCGAGCACGATTCAGCGGGTTGGCCGACTGGGGGTGAGCTCTGCCACGATTCGCAACGAGCTGTGCAGATTGGAGGAACTGGGCTACCTGACCCAGCCGTACAGGTCAGCGGGGCGAGTGCCTACGGTCAAGGGGTATCGCTACTTTGTGGAGCAGTTGGTCGAGCGGGTCGATCTGCCAGCCTCAGAGCAGCGCACGATCATGCACCAGTTCCATCAGATACGACTGCATCTCGATCAGTGGATGAAGCTGTCCGCGGCTGTCCTGGCTCAGACCTCTCGGTCGGTGTCTCTGGTGACACCGCCACGCGCGGCCAGCTCGGGGTTCAGGCATTTACAGTTGGTCTCAATCAGTCAGAGGGCAGCTCTGATGATCCTGGTTCTGGCGGATGGAAGCGCGCATCAGGAAGTGATCCTGATACCCGACTACATCGACCAGGATGGCCTGAATCAGGTTTCCAACAGGTTGAACCATAGGTTGCATGGGCGATCCCTTCGCGAGGTGCGCGCCAGCATCGAGCTCGGGCCAGGCGGCGCGGAAGGTTTGGAGGGTGAGTTGCTGGCGCGTATCATCCAGTTGATGGAGGAAGCTGACCGAGTCTCGCTTGGGGAGATATACTCTGATGGTCTTGCCAACGTGCTGCGCCATCCCGAGTTCCTGGACATAGAAAGGTTCCGGCGGGTCGTAGATATGTTGGAACACGCCAGTCTGCTCGAGCCCATCTTGCTGCGGATGCTGAACACAAATGGTGTACAGATCATCATCGGTGGCGAGGGACCCTATGAGGCGATTGAGCATGTCAGCTTGGTGCTTTCAAGATATGGGGTCAAGCACATTGCGAGTGGTGTCTTGGGCATCATGGGGCCGGTTCGTATGCCTTATGCGCGTGCCATATCCACTGTGGGATACGTTGCGCAGCTTGTGGGAAGCCTGATGGCGGATGTCTATGGTGCGTACGCCTGACCCGTGGCGGATGGACGCTGCGACGATGCTTCGCCACCAAGGTCAAAGCTGCTCCAGAGAAGTGAGGACGAAGCTTATGACGGAAGGGGAATTCAGGCCAACTGCTGGCGATGACCCGAGGGAACAGGGTCTTGAGGAAGGCGAGACCCGAGAGGGGGAAGCCGAGAAGAACCTGGTGGATTGTGTGGTGACCGAGGAAGTGTTGGTGGGCAGGGAGGAAGCGGTCCGCCAAATCGACGAGTGGCGAGAAAAGGCTGACGAGTACCTTGACAAGTACCGGCGAAGCGTCGCCGAGTTTGCCAACTACCGCAAGCGACAGGAGCGGGAGAGAGCGGAACAGGCTCTGAGAACGAGTGCTGAGGTGGTGAGGAAGCTTCTCCCAGCCATGGACGATTTTCAGAGAGCTATCGACAACATACCCAAGGAACTTGCCAACACTCGATGGGTGGAGGGGATTCTGCTCATTGAGCGCAAGCTTGGGGATATCTTGAAAGGATTCCAGGTGGTGCCCATCGAGGCGTTGGGCAAGCCGTTCGACCCTCACTTTCACTCAGCCTTGGGGCGATGCGAAAGCGATGAACACCCCCCCGGCACGGTCGTGGCAGAGCTCGAAAAGGGCTACATGATAGGTGATCGGGTTCTGAGGCCGACGATCGTCATGGTCTCAACAAGGGCCGAAAGGGAGGATCAAGCCAAACCTGGAGTTGAGGACCAGGCTACTGGGTGACTAGCAGGGGTGCGCATGACTCGCTGTGGACTGGCTCCTGGCTGGAGCGAGGACGCAGGCGGGAGGCCCCTTGAACGATGGGAGGGAAACTGCATGGTAAGAATAGTCGGAATCGACCTGGGAACGACCAACTCGGTGTTGGCCGTGATGGAAGGTGGGGAGCCCACCGTCATTTCCACTGCGGAGGGTGGGAGGCTTTGCCCGTCGGTGGTAGCGGTGAACCCCAAGACGGGGGAGCGCATGGTGGGCCAGGTGGCAAAGCGCCAGGCCGTCACCAATTCAGAAAACACCATATTCTCAATCAAGCGTCTCATGGGGCGCAAATTCAGCGATCCCGAGGTCGGAAAGGCGCGCAAGGTTTTGCCCTACAGGATCGTCGAGAAAGACAATGGCGATGCGTGGGTGGTGATGGGGGGTAAAGAGTACTCTCCGCCCGAGATCTCGGCGATGATTCTGGCCAAGCTCAAGGCCGATGCCGAGTCGTACCTGGGCGAGAAGGTGACTCAGGCCGTGATCACCGTGCCGGCCTACTTTAACGACTCTCAGCGCCAGGCCACCAAGGATGCCGGACGCATCGCGGGCCTGGAGGTGTTGCGCATCATCAACGAGCCCACGGCTTCCGCTCTGGCCTACGGCCTTGACAAGAAGAAGGATGAACAGATCGCTGTCTATGACCTGGGTGGTGGCACCTTCGATATCTCGATCCTGGATATCGGCGACGGCGTTTTCGAAGTCAAGTCCACAAACGGGGACACATTCCTGGGCGGCGATGATTTCGACCAAGAGATCATCACCTGGATAGCGGAAGAGTTCCTCAGGGAACAGGGAATCGATCTGCGCAACGACCGTATGGCTCTGCAGCGCTTGAAGGAAGCGGCCGAGAAGGCCAAGATCGAGCTCTCCACCACTTTGCAGACCGAGATCAATTTGCCTTTCATCACTGCGGATGCCAGCGGGCCGAAGCACTTGACCATGACCCTTACCCGCGCCAAGCTAGAGCAGTTGATAGATGACCTGGTGGAAAAGTCCATTGGGCCCTGCCGTCAGGCTCTGGCTGACGCCAGTGTCAGTGTCTCGGAGATCGATGAGGTGGTGTTGGTTGGTGGGCAGACGCGCACGCCCCTCGTACAAGCGAGGGTTGAGGAGCTCTTTCAGAAGACGCTTAACAAGAGCGTGAACCCGGATGAAGTGGTGGCCATCGGCGCCGCCATTCAGGCCGGAGTCTTGGGTGGACAGGTGGACGACGTGCTGCTGCTCGACGTGACGCCCCTGAGCCTGAGCATCGAAACCCTGGGTGGAGTGGCCACCCCGCTGATCGAGCGGAACACCACTATCCCCACAAGGAAGGGCCAGATATTCACCACGGCGGCCGACATGCAGCCCGAGGTGCGGATCAACGTGCTCCAGGGCGAGCGGTCCATGGCTGCTGACAACAAGCAACTGGGCACCTTCGTGCTGGATGGGATACCGCCAGCACCGCGAGGAGTGCCCCAGATCGAAGTGACCTTCGACATCGACGCAGATGGCATAGTCCACGTGTCCGCCCAAGACAAGGCCACTGGCCGCGAGCAGAAGATCACCATCACCGCGTCCAGCGGTCTCGACCAGGGCGAGATCGACGGCATGGTCAAGGAGGCGGAGCAATTCGCGGCTCAGGATAGGGAGCGAAAGGAAGAAGCTGAGCAGAGGAACCGGGCAGATAGTGTGGCCTACTCTGCTGAAAAGTCGTTGAAGAAGCTGGGCGACAAGGTGCCTGCGGACGTGAGAGCCGACATCGAAGGCAAGGTCCGGGCCGTTCGCGATGCTCTCAAAGGCAATGACATTGCAGAGATCCGACGCCGCGGCGAGGAGCTCTCTGAGACCGTGCAGCAGATGAGCGCGGCAGCGTACGAGCGGGAAGGCGAGCAAGAGACGCCTCCCTCGGGCACGTCTCGCGGACCCGGCTCGGACGAGGATGACACCACTGTTGAGGGCGAGTTTCGCGAGGTCTAGTGTACCGGTCTGGATGGAGCTCATCAGAGACTAGGAGCGAGGCGACTCGCTCCTAGTACTACTTGGTCAGAATGCTCATCCTGTAACAAACGAAGTCGTACTATTGTGCTCTGTTTGCTGCTTTGACGATGTATCCGAATCAAAGCACACTTTGCGTGGTGATGGGTCCAACTACTGGGAGCAAATCGGCTGTATGGCTTCCGAGAAGCGCGACTACTATCAGGTTCTAGGTGTTGCGAGGGACGCCGGAAAGGACGCTATCCGTTCTGCTTACCGTGGGCTGGCGCGCAGGTATCACCCCGATGTCAGCAAAAGTGCAGATGCAGAAGCCAGGTTCAAGGAAATCAACGAGGCGTACCAGGTTCTGAGTGATGACAAGAAGCGCGCTCTCTACGACCGGTACGGTCATGCTGGCCTGGGTCGGCAGGACGGGGGCGGCTTTGGCGGGTTCGGTGGCTTTGGCGACCTGCACGACATCTTTGGCGACTTTTTCGGTTTTGGGACACGGGCCGCGGCCAGGCCCGGGCCCCGTCGTGGGGCTGATCTCCGCTACGACCTGGAGATCAGCTTCGAGGAAGCAGTCTTTGGGTGCACACGCAGCATCGAGATCACCAGACTGGTGACATGCCCCAACTGCAATGGCAGCGGAGCTGAGCCAGGAACCAGGCCAACTCGCTGCCCAGACTGTCGCGGCACGGGTCAGATACGTCGCACCCAGCAATCTATCTTTGGTTCCTTTGTGAACGTCACCACATGCCCGCGCTGCTGGGGCCGCGGTGAGGTCGCCAATACGCCATGCTCTGTGTGTAGGGGGGCACTGCGCGTTGAGCAGTCGAGGGAGCTGATGATAGAGGTTCCGGCTGGCGTTGACGATGGCACGCGCATACGCCTGGCGGGGGAAGGCGAATCGGGCATGTATGGCGGGCCGGCCGGGCATCTCTATGCCGTATTGCACGTCAAGCCGCATCGCTTCTTCCGGCGCCGAGACAACGATATCCTCCTGAATCTCAATATCAGCATCGTCCAGGCAGCCTTGGGTGACGAGATCCTTGTGCCTGTGCTCGGAGGCGAGGAGGAAGTGGCAATACCCCCTGGCACCCAGACCGGGGCCACCTTTCGCTTGAAGGGGAGGGGCGTACCCAGACTGCGTCGCTCTGGCCGTGGGGACGAGATCGTGATCATCAACGTGGCTGTGCCCACCAACCTGAGCGCCGAGCAGAAGCAACTGCTCGCAGAGTTGGGGAAAACCCTTGGAAGCGAGGTGACTCCCCAGGCAGAGAGGACCTTCGTGGATCGTCTGAGAGAAGTGTTGGGTCTGTAGAGTATGGCCGCAAGGGATGTGAGTCGCTGGGTGCAGATAAGCGTAGAGACAGACAGGGAGTCCGTTGACGACCTGGCAGTGATGCTGGGCAGGTACTGCGCGGGCGGCGCAGTGGTAGAGGTCAGGCTGACCGAGGACCATGAGAGCTCTGGAGACCGCGCCACAGTAAAGGGCTTCTTGCCAGCGTGGGACCACGAAACCTGCCGCAAGCTCGAGATTGCCCTGTTGCTTCTGGGGCAGACCAGTGCCATGTCGGCTCCCCACGTCTGCGTGCTGGAACCTCGCGATTGGCTCGAGTCCTGGAAAGAGTTCTTCCCCCCTCAGCGCATCGGGGCTCGCACCGCGGTTGTCCCCACCTGGCGTGAGTATACTCCGAGTCCGGGTGAGATTGTGATTCGGCTTGACCCAGGGATGGCCTTCGGCACGGGGCTACACGCCACCACCCGGCTGTGTCTGATGGCGGTGGAGCGTCTGCTTCGTCCAGGAATGGCGGTTCTGGATGTGGGCACTGGTTCCGGGATCCTGGCGATCGCAGCGGCACTGCAGGGTGCAAAGGCCGTCAGGGCCCTCGACACCGACCCGGTGGCGGTCAGGGTGGCCAAAGACAATGTGGCCTTGAACCAGGTGGAGGCCATCGTTCAGGTTGACCAGGACAGCCTCGATTTCGACTGGCTGGGGCGCGTGCGGCCCGGCTGGGATGGATGCAACATGTTGCTCATCAACATCCTTGCGGAGACCATCATTGACATGGCGCCAGCCATGGCCAGGGCCATGCGCGGCGGGGGGATCTTTTGTGCGTCTGGCGTGCTCTCCGCAAAGGCCGATATGGTGACGAGTGCACTGGCCGGCGAGCGGCTGGTCGTTGACCAGCGGCTCCAAGAGAACGATTGGGTTGCCCTTGTTGGTCGGAAAACCTGAGATCCCATGCACCGCTTCTTTGTGTCGCCAGCGTGTCTCCGAGACGGAAGGGTCTCTCTGACTGGTTCCCTGGGACGACAGTTGAGCCGTGTGCTGCGGCTTCGCCCCAGCGATCACATCGTCTTACTGGATGATTCCGGGTGGGCCTACGAGGTCGAACTTGACCGCGTGACCCGAGGGCTGGCAACTGGTCACATCGTCGGCGCATGGGAACCACGAACCGAGCCTTCTGCGCGATTGGTGCTCTACCAGGCGCTTCCCAAGGGGAGGAAGTTCGACTGGATACTGCAAAAGGGCACCGAGCTGGGTGTCTCCACCTTTGTGCCCCTTGTCACCGAACGGTGTGTGAGGGCGCGAGGGAAGCGAGACGAGGGTCACAAGCTGGCCCGATGGCGGCGGATCGTTGCTGAGGCAGCGGAACAGTCCGGTCGAGCTCGCCTGCCCAGGGTGCTACAGGTCACACCGTTCGCCGAGTCGTGCGAAGCACCTCCCTCCGACGCGCTGGCGCTCATGGCATCGGTGGGCGACGAAGCGGTGCCCCTGAGTAAAGCCCTGCGCTCGCTCGAAGATGCTGCGCCGCATCTTCGAGTAGTGCGCCTCTATGTCGGACCCGAGGGCGGATTCGCCCCAAGGGAGGTGGCGCTGGCCCGAGAGGCCGGCATCGTGCTTGTGTCGCTGGGGCCACGAATCCTGCGCACCGAAACGGCTGGCCTAGTTGCTCTCTCGGCGGTGCTCTGCGCTCTGGGCGACATGGGCTAGATGCACCCAGATTCTGGCTTCCAGGTGTATCCTCGTCGTCTCTGAGGAGAGTTTGTGCGCCATGGCTCTTGTGGCCGGATCTCGACTGAGGTCGAGAGTGCCGCCGGTCGCGGGTGGTTGCCATTGCCTATCGCCAGAACCTGAGGAGCAGGGATGCTGCGCATTGTGGGCCAGGAGCTAGATCCACGCCTCATCATATTCGACAAGGACGGTACCCTCATCGCTTTCGATCCGCTCTGGGGCACGCGGTTTGCTCGGCTGATGGAGGCCCTGGAGACGCTAACGGCGCTTGGACGAGATGGCAGGCTGGGCATTGCGGGCACCCTGGGATATGATCCTGAGACGGGGGAGTGGGATCCTCGGGGTCCGCTCACCATTGCATCCAATACCGAGGTTGCCCTTCTGATGGCCAGTCAGTTGTACCGCTACCAGGGTATGACCTGGGATGAGGCGCTGGCCATGGTCGCAGAAGCTGAGGAGGTTGGCCTTGCCCAGTCATCTCTCATCGATCTGGTCGAGCCCGTCGGTGACGTGTACGCGACTTTGCGGCGTCTTCACGATAGGGGCCTGGTGCTGGCGGTGGCCACCACCGATGGTCGGGAATCAACAGAGATGGCGCTGGGCAAGCTCGGGGTCTTGCACCTGTTTGCGGCAGTGGTGTGTGGCGACGAGGGAATACGCCTCAAGCCCGCAGCTGACATGGCTCAGGAGGTATGTCGTCGAGTTGGGATCGCTCCTGGGGACGCTATCATGGTGGGTGATGCCATCGTGGATATGACCATGGCCAGGCGAGCGGGTCTTGCCTACGCAGTTGGGGTTACCTCGGGGCCGCTTTCGCGCGAGGCGTTGGCTCCGCACGCCGACATGGTGATCCCCGATATCCACGCCATCAAGATCGTATCCTCTGGCGAGGATGAGGGACCATGAGGGAAAGGCCCAAGCCCCGCTACAGGGGCTATGTCTTTGACCTGGATGGGACCATCTACCTTGGAGACCGGTTGATCTCTGGATCCCGGGAAGTGGTGAAGCGGCTGCGGGACTTTGGTTGCTCCGTTGTGTTCATCTCCAACAAGCCTCTGGAGCCGCGATCCAGCTACGCGGCCAAGCTGACCCGCCTGGGTATCACAACCCCCGTCTCAGACGTCATCAATTCCACTCAGGCGCTGATCCGTTACTTGCGTGAGCACTCCCCGGCCGCGCGGCTGTTTGTCATAGGTGAGGAGCCACTCCTGGAAGAGCTTGAGCGCGAACAGTTCAACCTGACCGAGACGGTGGGAGACATCGACGTGGTGGTGGCGGCCTTCGACCGAACCCTCTGCTACCGCAAGCTCAACACCGCTCATCAGGCGTTGGTGCGCGGCGCACGCTTTTTCGCCACCAACGCGGATATGACCTGCCCGGTTGAAGGAGGAGAGATACCTGACTGCGCAGGGGTGATCGCTTTCTTGGAGGCGACCACGGGCCGAAAAGTGGAGATGATCGCCGGGAAACCATCGCGCCACATTCTCGATGCGGCTGTAGAGCACATTGGTGTCGCGGTGCAACAGTGTCTGATGGTTGGCGACCGGCTTGCGACCGACGTATACATGGGGCATCGCGCGGGGATGGACACCGCCTTGGTGCTCACCGGTGTGACCACGCGGGAGATGTTGACAAATAGTCAGTTAGAGCCTACCTTTGTGCTGGGAAGTGTGGCCGACGTCCCGTAGGGAGAAAGGGATTGGCCTCATTCAAGGGCGGCCGCCGAGCAGCACGTAAGTGTCTGTCTTACTTACTGGTCACCTTGATGGTTCTGGGCTTGACCTCTTCCTGCTTGGGAATGATCAGGGTTAGAACACCCTTCTCGAAGGTGGCCTCGGTCTTGTCTGGCTGGACGGGGATGTTCAGACGCAAGGAGCGATTGAACTTTCCGTATGCCCGCTCCTGAACAAGGTAATCGACGTTGTCTAAGGGGCCTTTGAGCTCGCCTTTGATCGTGAGAGTGTCCCCCTCGATGGTGATATCTACCGCGCCCGGATCGATGCCTGGAACGCTCACCGAGATCACCAGCTCCTCGTCGGTGGTGTATACATCGATGGGTAGGGCACAGGCCTTTTCGGCCGTTGTCTCTGTCCAGCGACTTCCGGGCCGAACGAAACTCTCGTCAAACAGGCGATTCATAGCTTCTCGCAGAGCGATCATATCCCTAAAGGGGTCCCAATGTGCGATTGACATGTCAGTTGCCTCCATGTCAGTGGTTGACGCAACGCCCCGGCCAGTAGCCCCGGGTCATTTGACTTTTACGCGAATTGACTTTGGTTTGACTTCCTCCACCTTGGGCACTGTGAGGGTGAGAACCCCATGCTCGAACTCTGCCTTGGTTTTGTCGGCGACCACATTGCCCGGCAGCGTGATCGAACGGGAGAACGCGCCGTAGCTGCGCTCACGCCGGATGTAGTGCCAGTCCTCGATAGTCTCTTCCGCTTTTGCTTCGCCTTTGATGGTCAAGACGTCGCCAGTCACGGTGATTCGAATGTCTTCGGGCTTGACGCCGGGCACGGCCACTTTGAGCACTATGTCGTCGTCGGTCTCATACATATCTAGCGGGAGACCGATCCCAAGGGGTTTGTGGGGGGAGGGTCGAACAAAGCTGTCCTCAAGCAAACGTTCGATAGCTCCCCGCAGCGACAAGGGGCCCACGAAGGGCTCCCATCTCATCAGACTACTCATGGTTGTACCTCCTGAACAATCTCTTGCCGCACACATCGCGGCTACTCGTCTGCAACCATGATTATAGCACTTTTGACAGTGGTTGTCAAGAGCTTCTCAGTGTGAATAGCGCAGAAAGCTTGAGTCGATCGCTGCAAGGTGCTTGACAAGACGCCTGTAACACTGTATAATGGGGTAGACAATGTAAGGCGCGGGACACTCGTCGGTGAGCTGGAGGAAGACCTGAGTCGCCGGGCCTGCGGTGCCAGCCTTGCCAGGTCAGACGGAGCGTCGGCGGGCGTCTCTTGGCTGGGGAGCACTGGAGCCAATACGGTTGTCGTAGTCACTCCAAGTGGGTTGGTGTCGCTTCGCACGGGACAGAATGGCCGGAGGAGAAGATGACGATGGGGCAGGGTAGACATGGAGTATAAGGACTACTATCGTGTTCTCGGCGTCAGCAAGGACGCCCCGGCCGACGAGATTCGCAAGGCCTACCGCCGTCTGGCTCGGAGGTATCACCCTGACGTCAATCCGAACAACAAGGATGCTGAAGAGCGTTTCAAAGAGATCAACGAGGCCTACCAAGTGCTGGCAGACGCCAAGAAGCGCCGCAAGTATGACCGGCTCGGGACGAACTGGCATAGGTATCAACAGATGGGGGGCGATCCGGGCGGCTTTGACTGGACAAAGTGGTTCACTGAGATGGGAGCCCCGCGCGGTCAGCGCGTACACACAGAGCGGATCAATCTCAACGAGATCTTTGAGGATGGCGGGTTCTCAGACTTTTTCACAAACGTCTTTGGCGGGCCACAAGGGCGCGATAGTCGCCGGAGAGGTGTTGCCCTGGATGGCCGTGATATCGAACAGCGCGTCCAGATCACCCTGAGCGAGGCCCTCAGTGGGACCACGCGCGTGGTGGTCAGCGGAACTCGTCGCCTCGAGGTCAAGATTTCAGCGGGCGTCGATACTGGGTCGCGAGTGCGGGTTGCCGGGGAAGGGGAGACGGGGCACAATGGCGGCCGCCCCGGGGACCTCTACCTGGTTATCTCGCTACTAGATGATCCCGGGTTCCGGCGAGAGGGGAGGGATCTGTACCTGCCTGTGCCGGTTGATCTGTACACTCTCGTTCTGGGCGGCGAGGTCGAGGTGGACACCCTCAAGGGGCGCATCTTGCTCAAGATTCCTGCCGAGACAAGGGGCGATAGGGTCTTTCGGCTCCGGGGCCAGGGCATGCCAGAGTTGCGGAACAAGGAGCAACATGGCGACTTGTACGTGGAGATCAAGCCGGTCATTCCCCAAGGACTAGGCGAAGAGGAAAAGGAGCTTTTCCGTCAGCTCGCAGCACTGCGAGCACAGAACGGAGAGAAGGCTGCCGGTGATGGGTCTTGACCGACGCTCGACTGTGATACTCATAGTCTTTGCGCTCTCGCTGAACGTCGTGGGGCGAGGCTTTGCGACGGGAAGAGGATCGCGGCCAAACTGACCCTGGGTGAGGGTCCTGCCGGTCAGCCCCCCGGGGGATATCGATGAGGTTAGTGTGAATACGGGGAAGCACCAGTCATGTTGAGAGTAGGTTGGAGGGCATTGGGGGTTGTGGCGATCGTGGGCCTGCTTGTAGGGCTTTTGGCCTGCGACCTGTCGTTGAGGTCAGCAGACGTACGCCCGGTAGCTGCTTCCACGACGCTGCCAACGGTGGCCGCCTCTCCAACACCGGAGCTCGAACTTGGCACCGTGGACACGCCTACGGTGCAACCTCTGCCGACATCCTTGAGAGAGGAAGAGGTGTTCGACGTGGCCGAGGCGCTGATCATCGAGGTATATGAGAGAGTCAGTCCCTCGGTAGTGCACATCACCAGCAGGGTCATAGCAATGGATTTCTTTGGGACGGCGTTCCCCAGAGAGGGCACTGGCTCGGGTTTTGTCATCGACAAGCAGGGACACATAGTCACCAATAACCACGTGGTTGAGAACGCGGAGACGATTGAGGTCACTTTGCTGGACAAGACCATAGCCAAGGCCGAGATTGTCGGCGTTGATCCGTTCAACGACTTGGCCGTTCTCCGCGTCGATGTGGACCCGAACAAGCTTCATCCAGTTGACTTGAGCTTCGACGGAGAGCTCAAGGTAGGTCAGCGGGCAATCGCCATAGGGAACCCGTTTGGCCTGGACTGGACTCTGACCTCAGGGGTAGTGAGCTCCCTGGGGCGGCCGCTTCAGCTCTCGAGTGATAGGATCATCTTTGACGTCATTCAGACTGATGCTGCGATCAATCCGGGCAATTCAGGAGGGCCGTTGCTCAATTCCCGTGGTCAGCTCATAGGGGTGAACACCGCCATCCGAGCCGGGGCAGAGAACATCGGCTTTGCGGTTCCGCTCTCAACGGTGCGACGCGTCGTGCCAGAGCTGATTGAGAATGGCCGCTATCCGCACCCGTGGCTGGGCGTGATGGGGTACCGGGTGTTTCCTGAGCTGGCCGGTTGGCTGGGTTTGCCCACAGATTCGGGGGTGCTGATTGCACAAGTGGCTCAGGGTGGTCCAGCCGCCCAAGGAGGGTTGCGTGGAGGGTCTCGCGAGGTGGTGTTGGGCAACACCCGCCTGTTGGTGGGCGGCGATATCATTGTCGAAATAGATAGCGTACCCATTGATGGGAATGCAGCCTTGCGTGAATTCCTGGAGACTCGCACCCGAGTGGGCCAGGAGGTGGTGGTCAAGTTCTATCGGGACGACGAACCAAGGACGACAAGGGTCACCCTGGGCGAGAGAAGGCAGTGAAGCCACGGAGACCAGATCATGCCGGACAGGCGACTCCCTGACGACGAGCCTTGCTACGTCATCAGCGTGGCTGCAAGGCTTGTCGAACTACATCCTCAGACGCTCCGCCACTATGATCGAGTTGGCTTGATCAAGCCCTCGCGCACGGCAGGACGGGTGCGGCTCTATTCACAGCGGGACATCGAGAGGCTCCGCAAAATCGCGCGGCTCATGGAGGATCTGGGAGTGAACCTCGCAGGCGTCGAGGTCATCCTCAACATGTCTGAGCATATTGAGAGGCTGCAACGCGAACTGGCCATGTTGCAGCGGGATTCGGAGGCTCAGATCAACGCGCTGCACCAACGTTTGGGAGAGCTGGAGGCGAGAGGAATGTGACACGGCACCCGGGGCAGGGCTGGCGGTAGTGGTCGCGGAGTTCCTGCGTCAGGCTATCGTCCATCTAAGGAGGAAACGGGATGATCGGAGAAAAAGAGTTTCAGACTCTGGTGGGGTTCACCGGCACCAAGGAGGTGCTGAGCCTGTATCTGGACACCGATCTCGCCCATCGGACCAAGGATGCGGTCAAGTTGCTGTTCAGGCAACATATCAGGAATCTGGAGGAAAAGCCGGTTTCGACCGACGTTAAGGCTATCGAGAGGTATCTCGATTTTGAATATGATTGGCAGTCACGGGGACTGGCCATCTTTGCCTCGGGCGAGGAGCTTTGGAAGACGATCCCTCTTCCTATTCCCGTGAGGACCCAAGCCTATCTGACTGAAAGACCCTATGTGCGTGTTCTGGCAGACATAAGGGACCGTTTTGCCAGGTATGGGGTGGCTCTCGTGGACAAGGAGAGCGTGCGTCTCTTCTCCGTGGAGTGGGGCAGGATTCAATCGGAGACAGAGGCCTTCGGTGAGGAGCTGAAGCGACACAAGCAGGGAGGCTGGGCTGCCGCGCGCTATCAGCGGCATGAGGATAACTTGGCCTTGCGGAATCTCAGGCAGGCCGTCGAGATCACCCAGGCCTTCTGCCAACGGGCTGGCTGCTCACGCCTCATGCTGGCTGGAAGCCCTGAGGTTCTGTCCCAGCTCAAGGTGTTGCTGCCCAAGCAGATGCGCGGGCAGGTATTTGCCGAGTTCGTGGCAGACATGGATGCCTCGGCCAGCCAGATCCTGGAGCAGTCACTGGATATCGCGGCGCAGGTGGAATTGGAGGAGGAAAGGAGACTGGTCTCCGAGGTGGTTACGGCCGTGGCCAAGGGCGGCCCCGGCGTCATCGGACTGGCTGACGCGCTCTATGTACTACAGCAGGGACGGGTTCACCAGCTACTTGTGGCCGAGGGCTTTCACGCCTCAGGCTACGTCTGCACGAACTGTGACTACGTCTCTTTGGAGCGCGGCAACAAGTGCCCGTTTTGTGGGCACGATCAGATGGTCGAGATACCGGATGCGGTCAACCGGGCCATCCACAAGGCAATCGAGACTGGGGCGGACGTGAACATCGTGCGGCAGAGCGAGGAGCTGAGCAAGTCGGGCAAGATCGCGGCGGTACTGCGATACTGACGCGGTCGCGCGTAGGGTCGTCGCATGATGCCGTGGCAGCGGTTGGACAAGGGTGTTCCAGGTAGTCGGTGAGAGGTGGGTAGTATGCCTATGAATACAGAGAAATACACTCAAAGGGCCCAAGAGGCCGTCTACAGCGCACACGAGCTGGCTCAGGGTCGTAGCCATGGTCTGGTCGATGTGGAGCATCTGCTTCTGGCTCTGCTGCAGCAGCGCGATGGCATCGTTCCCCAGATACTCGGCAGGGTGGGTGCCCGCCCGGAGAGCGTGGCTCGGGAGATCGAGGAGGAGCTCGACCGGCTGCCCAAGGTATACGGCCCCGCTCAGGTCTACATGTCCCAAAGACTGGAGGCAGTGCTGCGTTCGGCGCAAGAAGAAGCCGTCCGAATGCATGACGAGTACGTCTCGACGGAGCATCTACTGCTGGGGTGCATCGCCAAGGATACGGGGCGTGCGGGAGCCATCCTTGGGCAGCACGCCCTCACCCGCGAGCGCGTCTATGGGGCGTTGACCAGCATCAGGGGCTCACAGCGGGTGACCGACCAAGATCCAGAAAGCAAGTATGAGGCACTCGAGAAATACGCCAACGACCTCACCAAGGCAGCGCGGTTGGGCAAGCTGGACCCGGTGATCGGTCGCGACGAAGAGATTCGCCGTGTGATCCAGGTGTTGAATCGCCGTACCAAGAACAACCCAGTGCTGGTTGGCGAGGCGGGTGTGGGCAAGACGGCTATTGTGGAAGGTCTGGCCACTCGCATCATCGTAGGTGATGTGCCCAAGGGCTTGCGCAACAAGCGGATCGTCGCCCTGGACCTGGGGGCGTTGGTGGCAGGCGCCAAGTACCGTGGAC
>SDBU01003367.1_pt1 | contig 20383 bp, 16 predicted proteins | sample 2277071 | NCBI WGS metagenome assembly SDBU01 (sample SAMN10397929, study PRJNA504765) | marine sediment metagenome | isolation source: marine sediment core GS08_GC12, 126 cmbsf | place: Arctic Ocean: Gakkel Ridge, Loki's castle | collected 2008
TTGGAAAACCAAATATTATAACAAAGTGGGTGTTTTTGGCTTAGCTCCTGAAGATCTAGGAAATTACTTTAAACAACAATTTAGATGGGCGATGGGCGCCATGGAGCTTTTTAAAAAACTTGTTGTAAATATCATAAAAAATCCACGAAAACTAAGTTTTATCAAATGGTGGGAGTATATAATAACGACCACGTTTTATTTTTCAAGCTTGATGTATGTTATTTTATGGGCTTGTCCCATCCTTTTTTTGCTCTTTGGTATTCCGAGTTTTTTTGCCTCTCCAATAATTTATGGAGTGGTATTTTTGCCTTATTTTGTATTAAGTATAACAATGTTTTTCTGGTCTCTTAGAAAAAGAAATTATAAATCTTCAGAGATTTTGATGGGACAATTTTTACTTTGGATCTCTTTTCCCATATTTATCAAAGCTTCTATTTATGGCCTTTTGGGCATAAAAAAGAAATTTGAAGTTACCTCAAAACAGGGATTTCAAATATATCCCTTTATAAAATTATGGCCACAGATGCTCTTTGGATTTTTGTGCTTTGTCGCAGTGATTTGGGGCTTAAATCGATTATATTATGAAAGATCTTATTTATCTTTAATTCCAAACATCGTTTGGACTTTTTATAATTTTGTAGTGATGAGCTCTATTTTTTATTTCAATATATCAAAAAAAGTAATGAAAAAATTAGCAAGAGCAAGGTGATATGAAAAAATATATATTTTTAGTTATTTTAAGTTTATTTGTGATTGTTTCCATTTCAGCACAAGACAATCCACTTTACTTTGGAGCAACTTTAGAGGGATATCCAATAAATAAAAGAAAATTAACTAATGTTTCAAATGAATTCGGAATTAAACCCGATTTAATTGTTTTTTTCTTAATGTGGCCAAAAAAAGAAGATATTGCAAAGGGATTTAATCTAACTTTTAGTTTGCGCTCGATCGATACTTTTGGCTCTGTAGCATGTATTAGTTGGGAGCCAATGTTTTTACAAAATTCTTATGAACAAGTAGTATTAAAAGATGATATCGTAAATGGTTTGTACGATAAGTACTTAGATGAATTTATTTTTCAAATCAAATCATTTAATAAATCTGTTATTATAAGATTTGCTCATGAAATGAATTTGTCTAGATATCATTGGGGCGTTTTGGAAGATAATTATAATGAAAATTCGCCAGATATTTATATAGAAATGTTCAGATATATATTTGATTATTTTAAGAAAAAGAAAGTAAAAAATGCTCTTTTTGCATTTTGTCCAAATGTAGATAGTGTACCGAAGACTTCTTGGAATAAAATAAAAAATTATTATCCCGGTGATAAATATGTCGATATACTTGGAATGGACGGGTACAACTGGGGCACATGTGCAAGTGAGAAAAATCTGGGATGGGTATCTTCTTGGAGAAGTTTCAATGAAACTTTTAAAAATACCTTAAGAGAACTAAGAAAACTTTCTTTATTTAAACCAATTATTATTTTTGAGACAGCCTCTGCTAAAAAAGGTGGCGATAGAACTCTATGGCTTCAAGAAGCATTAAAAGATGCTAGAAAATTAGATATATCAGCGATTTGTTGGTTTCAAGTCAATAAAGAATGCAATTGGAAAATTACAAAAAATCAAAAAAATGTTTTAAAAAAATATTTTTCTAATAGAAAATATAAAAAATATTCAATAAAAGATTGGATTGAGGAGTTAAATTAATGAAAAAAAAAGATTTTATTGAAGCTTTAAAAGAAGCTATAAGAACAGAAGAGACAGCCATAGCAGTTTATGCGAAACATTTAGATGCTTTTTGTACAAGATTTCAAGTGGATAAAATTTATATTGAAAAAATTAAAAAAACATTAAATTTTTTAATCCAAGGAGAGACAAAACATAAAAAAATGTGTGAATATTTGATAGATAAAATAAAGAAGGAGAACAAAAATGATTACTAAACAAGATGCTTTATCCTATTTTAATCAAATTCTCAAAATGGAAAAAACAATGGCAGATATTTATCATGACATGATTCAAAAAATTAAAGAACCACATATCTTAAAAGAATTGCAAATTCTTGAAAATGATGAATATGTTCATGCTGATGCAGTTCAAAATTTGAAAGATCTTCTAGATAAATACTGGAAAGATTAATCTTTATTGATTTTTCTATGCTGAAAATGTTATTTTTGTCTTAAAATTCTTTGAGTTTAATGAAAAAAATAGCGATATTCGGATCGACAGGATCTATTGGAAGATCTACTTTAAAGATTTTGCAAGAAAATAGAGATTTATATGAAGTTGAAGCACTAGCTGCTGCAACAAATATCGATCTTCTAGAAAAACAAGCTCATATATTCAAACCAAAAAAGATAGCTGTTTTTGATGATAAACAAGCAAAAGAGTTAAGAAAAAGATTATCTTATCATCTGCCAGATATAAAGGTTCTTTCATCAATAGAGGGCTTAGTAGAAATTGCGAAAGATATAGATGTAGATATTGTGATGATGGCAATCTCTGGTAGCATTGCTCTGATGCCGACGATTGAAGCTATAAAATCTGATAAAGTAATTGGCCTGGCAAATAAAGAGGTTTTGGTAGCAGCAGGGGAGATAATTAACAAACTACTTAAAAAATCAAAAAGTGGTGTAGTAGATAAAACACTTGATTATGAAATCGAGACTTTAGTTATGAATTTATATAAAATCACACCAGAAATGAAAAAATATATTTGGAAATCTCTTCATAATGTTCAAGCTTTAAGAATTATTAGAGAAATTTTTTAATGAATTTAAAGTTAAAATTTTAGAGAAGAATTCAACTATTAAAAAGATTCTTTTCAATATATGGAGCACTTGCGTTTATTTCCTATAAGCTAGGAATCTCAGTCATCCCTACCCGAAATCTTGAGGAGACCGCCATAACAATTGAGCGAATTACCTATCGAGAACAAGTGAAAAATGATATGCCACTTCTTTCTCGTAAAGCCCCCAAAGGAATGACGTATGAGAGGGCTAATGTTGAAGAAAAAGTAGATACACGTTATGGAATGACCCGAACCGAAGTCCTATGTAGTAAATGCGGAGGGCATTTAGGACATGTATTTGAAGATGGTCCAAATCCAACAGGTTGTCGATACTGTATTAATTCAATTTCTTTAGATTTTCAACCTGTGTGAATTTCCAAAATAAATGCTAAATTTTCCAAATAAATGCAAAGTTTTCCAAAAAAAATGCAAATATTTTATTCTACTTTTTCTTACTGTTGGCAAATTCTTTAACTGAACTTGAAAATCTTAAATATTTATACTTAGAAGGGAATCCTATTTCAAAAAAACCTAATGAAAGGAAAAAAAGCATTTTTAGAAACATTAAAAGCTAAAGGAGTTCAATTTAAACAATGGTATTAACAATATAAAACTCTTGATGGTAAATATGAGAATAATGAAAAAGAAAAATTTCTGTTACATTAAGCTACTCTATTCAAATGAAATTAACTATAAATTACTTAAGATCATAATTTTAAATAGATACTAATCTTAACAAATTATAAGTGAGTTTTTTTGACTTAAATAAATGATTCACTAATAATGAATGAAATTAACATTTTACACTTATCTGATTTGCATTTTGGTATTGAATCTTTCAGTCATAATAAAGTAGATTTCATCAAGAAAAGAGAAAAAATTTTAACCACTTTAATAACTAAACTAAAAGCTCTTGACCAAGAATGGAAACCTGACATTATTGCGATCTCAGGAGACATTGGATTTTCTGGTGAAGAGGAAAACTATAAAGTCGCATGGAATTGGATTAACAATGTTATTAAGGATTTAAATCTTGACACAGAAAGGTTAATTTTATGTCCAGGAAATCATGATAGATATATTAAAGATTATATTAAATTTCTAAAGAGAGAACCAAGAAAACTCCAATCAAAACCCATTTATCCTAGAATCGAAGATGCTGATAAAATATTAGAAGCAAAAAATATTCAAAAGATATTTAAAAGATTCTATCATTTTTCAGAGTTTTGTAAAGAACACGATATTCCTTATCTAATATTTCATGATAAAGAAAATCACATTGTAGGTTTTAGAGAAGTATTAGGTTTACGATTTATCGTGCTAAATTCCGCATGGTTTTCTCTGGGTGGTGAAATTGATAGAGGAAATATCTTTATAGGGTTACCTCACTTAATAGTTATGAAAAATAATGAACAACTTATAAGTCCAGATGTAACTGAAGAAATCACGCTATCTATTCTACATCATCCTTTTGAATGGTTAAATCAGTCTGAGATTGATAAATTTGGCGAAAGATCTCCTTCATATGTTGAATTAGCAAGAAATTGTGATATTATACTTTCTGGTCATACGCATGGCGAAGAACAATTTGAACCAGATAAGAAATATGCGGGAGCTTGGCTCTTTAAAGCTGGAGCAATATATGATAAAGTTCCTCGTGTATATAATTGTGAAATTCTTAAAATAAATCGAATAAATAGATCTGCAGATAGATTAAAGCTTTATTATCATGAAGAGAGTGGTTGGATTGAAGAGGTTGATGAAAAAAGTCCATATCTTTTTACCAATGGATTAAGTAGACTAAGATTTCACAGTAAAAAAATCCTAAATCAGATTTATGATAAGATTGGAAAGAATTTAAAAGTAAATCGTACTATTCTTTGTGAAGAAATTAAAGAAGAACTAAAAAATAGTCATTTATACTTCATTACTGGAGAACCACATGTTGGAAAATCTGTTATTTTAAAGGATTTAGCTTTAGACTTAGTCTCTGAGGGAGAGACATTATTTTTTAAAATTAGCGATTTTTTGCAGAAAGATATTAATGAATATCTTAATAATCTAAATATTGTTGATAATTTTAGAGATATTTTATCTTCAGTGGAATCTGTGAAAAATCGTTATATTTTCATTGATGAATCAGAAAGAATTTTAGAAAGAGAAAATAAGTTATCAATTTTTAAAGATCTGATTAGCATAGTATTATCTTTGAATAGAGAATTAAATCTAAGAAGTAATTCTAATGATTTGTCCTGGAAATTGATTATTTGCTGTCGATCTGAGAATTATAAAAATATTCGTGAGATAACTGATCGTTTATACGAAGGTTTGGAACTACAAATTAATAATAAGAAAATTGAACCCTTTTCAACAGAGGAATTACATAAAGTTTCAGAATTTTACCCAAAACTATCGTTATTAATAAATCAAACTCATTTAAGTAAATTAATAATATTGCCCAAAATTTTAGATATTCTTACTTTTGATAATTTTAGACTAATAGAGGGTGATATTATTGAGAGGTATCCTCACCGTTTCTATACTGAAACTTTTCTCATGAAACAGTTTTGGGAACAAATAGTCAGGAATAACGAACAAATCAGTTTTGACAATATAAGACCAGAGGAAATGGATCAATTTTTACAGAAGTTAGCAATATATTACTTTAACTTTAATGAACCTTATAAAATTTCTGATGAGGATAATGAAATTCTTTTTAGTGATTTAGTTTCAAAGAGAATTTTATCTAGAGATGGTGAAAAATTAGAATTCACACATGATATATTTGAAGAATGGGCCTTATTGAGATATATAAACCAGAAATCTGATATTCTTAATGATTTTCTTATCCCTTCAAATGATTCCAATAGAAATAACAGAGCTTTCCAGTTGTTTTCAAGAAAAATTTTAGAAATAGATGGTAATTGTGCAAGATGGAAGGGGATATATAAACTATTAGAACAAAATGCTTCATTAAACCTAAATTGGAAGCAAAATTTTATTTATGGTTTATTAAAATCAGAAGTATTATATGATCTACTTCCAATTTTAAAGAACACTTTAGTTTTAGAAGAAAACAAGGTTTTAAAAGAAATTTTTAAATTAATGCGGATAAAGTGCGTTGTTTTTGAAGAAGAACTGAAACCAGATATGAATGTTTGGTTTCCAATTATATTATACATCATTGATAATTTATTTTTTGAACTTTCTAATAACGCTTTATTCCAATTTACTAAAATAGTAGAAAAATGGCTATTAAGATATCATATCCCAGTTGAAGAATTTTTTGATAAGATTTTTGTTAAATATATCGAATTTGCCAAAACAAAAATTCTTATTGATGTTGAATTAGAAGATTTTTCATTTAGAAAAGAATTAGAATTAAAGAAAAATATTCTTTTTACTATATTGTGGGGTGTGGTGCATAAATCTGATGAAACAACTCAGTTTTTAGATGAAATAATTGATTTTAAAGATAGTAGGAAAATTTTTGAAGAAGTCTTGTTTGATAAACAAGGTTATATTTTACTTTGTAGACATGTACCCGACTATGCTTTAAAGGTTTTAAAATTATATTTAATTAAAAAAATTGATATTCCAGAAAGAATAGATGGATATCATGATCCTCTTAGATACCATTCATTTTTTAAAGATTTCCATGATGAATTCAAAGCCCCATTTTACAATTTTCTTTCTTTTCATGAAGATAATGGACTTACCTTAATTCATGATATCGTGAATCGAGCAACTAAAATTTGGATTGCGACTGACCAACCTTTAGTTTTTGGTCCTTTTTTAAAGCGTTTCAGTAATCATAGTACTCCTTTGCCTCAAAAAATTCATTTGAATGAAAATGAATCAATTGAAGTATGGGGGGATGATGTTGTTTATTCTTGGTCTATGCCTTTAGGAATGTGCCCCAATGTTATTAAATATGCATTAAATGCTCTTGAAAGATGGTCATTTAACCAAGTTATAAATAATGATAGAGATTTACAAGCATTAATAGTTAAAATATTAAAAGCAACTACTTCCTTCTCAACGGTTGCTGTCTTAGTCAAACTTAGTTTGCATATCCTTGATGAGATTATTAACGAGGAATTGGATTATGATTTTAATGATATTATTAGAGGATTAAAACCAATACTGAAAAAACCAGTGTTTTGGAATTTGGATCTTACTCGTTCTATTATGTATGGAATGGGTTTAAATGATTATCGTTCACAAAATCTTGAAGTCTTTTTTACTATTATCAAGTTTTATTTAAGAGATGAGGATCTTAAAAATGAATTATTTTCAGAGATGTCTCATTTTTCTGATGATATTTTTGTATTTTTTGAGGAAGAAAAATCTTTTAAACCAATTTTGATCGATAGATATGGGCACATGAGGCGTTTAGTAGAGCTAACAAAAGATGAAAACTGGCAACCTGTAGAGATCAATGGAAAAAGTGCTTTACAATTTGTTTTACCAGAAGAATTACGAAATAAAGTAGAAGAAGAATATATAAATGAACTATTAACTTTAAATGCAATTAAAAATTGGATATATTTCTCTTTTAAAGAAGAGAATATAAGACCTCAATATAATTTGGGAGATTTATTAAAATATATTGAAAAGTTAATTGAAAAAGATAAAGATGTGAAGATTCCTAGAGCATTTTCAGATCATTCGGCTGATCGGGCAGAAGTAATAACGGGTTTTTTCTCACTTTTAATTTTATATGATTGGAAATTTATAGAAAGCCAAAATCTTGAGAAGAAAGCTTTACAAATTATACTTAGAGCTATTGAAAGACCCCAAGCTATAGGATATGTCAAATCATCGGTCTCACTCTATACAATGGGTTATAAAAGGTCTGCTGCAATTGCAATTCCCTTATTATATCAAAAATTTCCCAAAGAAAAACGAATTAAGAAAGCGATACTTGAACTTTCAGTTTATTATAATAATCAAGTGCGAAACCTTCTTTTTAAACATCTGGGAAGATTATGGAGAGATAACTATGAATTAAATTGGAAATGTATTAACCAAATATTTAAAGAGTCAATAAAAAGAGGTGTTATAAATAAGAATAAATATTATATTATCAATCCTTTTATAAAGACTGAGCATGGATTCTCACCAGTAGTACAATTTAAAAATGTAAAGAAAGTCAATCTAATGAAATTGAAGTTTAAAAGATCATTAGAGATAATCAACTCTTTACTGAGAAAGAATGATATAGCTGAAATTAATCCAGAAGATATTGATTTGGATTTCTTTAATTCTGTTTTGTATATCTTCCCAGAAGATGAGAGGATTTTGGAAATTTTTCCAGAGGATAAGTTTCTGTCTTATATTGAAAAACTTCTTCTTTTTACGATTAATGCAGATATCTATTATAAAAATGATTACAAAAAAAATCAAAATAAATATCATTCTCAAAATCCAAATTTTTATTTTTATGAGAAATGGGGTAATAAAGCATTCAGTATTATTTGTAGTGTATCGTTGTTTTTTGAACCAAATTATGTGAAAGAAAATATAATAAAACCTATCCTATCAGAGTGGAGGAAATCGGAGAATATAATGAAAAGTTTTTTGAGGGAATTAATAATAGCGAGTGAGCAGGCTGACGAGAAAAGATTTATAGATATTTGGTATTTTTTGGCAGATTATCTCTTCAATTTAATACTAAAAAAAGAAAAGATTCATTATGAAATCATTAACCTTATTTTTTTTCAGAGCAATTATGACATTTTTCTTAAAAAAAACTTAGATTTAGATATTTCAATTGAAAAATTAGATATTATCATTAGAAAATTTATAAACCAAACCACTTATTATTATCCAATTATAAAATTAGTCAATGAGTTAAAAATTCAAAATCTATATGAAATGTCAATTTCACTTTTATATATTCAGTTCAGAACTTTTACATATAATGAGGACAGACACTTAAGGCTAAGAAGGGAATTATATAATCTAAATCAAAATTATTGGAGTCAATCAAAGGAAAAAATTAAAGCTGACCAAACCTTATTTCAAAAATTAAATCATTTAACTGATTTACTAATAGAATGGGGGGAATCTTTAGCAGGAAAACTAAAAGAGGATTTACTAAATTCCAATACTTCATGAATAAACGGGCAGGAAAAAAACTGAAAATTAACTAGCATTTTCATTTTTACCTAAATAGTTAAGAAGGCGAGAAAAGGTGTGTATCGCAGTTCCCTATTTACTTACAAAAAACAAGACAAGATAAAACAAGTATCGGGAAAATGGAGAAACAATTATATTCCTGTTATCGGTATTATAGGGTAAGACAAAAACTATTAAAATTATTATCAAAAATTGGGAATTAAATTGATAAATTTTAAAGAAGGGAAATATATTGCTTATTATCTTGGAGATCCTAAAATTAATTGTCATATAGATGCTGTACATTCTAAAAAACCAAATGGAGAGATAAATACAAAAAAACTTGTTGTTGAAGTAGTAAAAAATACTGGTTGTAGTGGCATTTATGCGTTAGTCTCAAGAAGAGAAATGGATTTAAATAGACCGTTAAATGAAACTAATGAACCCGCAATTCTAGAATTTCGAAGAGCTATTTTTTTTATTTTAAACCATCTTAAAATTCTTGATAGTAATAATACATTAAAAAGACCATATTTACACTTAGCGCTACATGGGATGAAGGATTATGCACATAAAGAAATTAATATTGGCACGAGATATAACCAAACATGTAGCAATAATATATTTGCATGGTTTCGTAATAAATTAGGTAAATATTGTAAAGAAATATTCGATAGAGACCTAAAGATTCTATATAATAAAGAATTTATTGGTAATTCATCTAAAGGAGTTCATAGGAAGAAATACGGGAATTTATTTAACACAATTCAAATTGAGATTAATATAACACTGCGAACAAAATATTTTAGCAAAATTCTTGAAGTCCTAACTAATATCGTTAAAAATTTTTGTAAAGAATGAATTTATTGTCATATTTAATTATCATCTCTATTACTTATTTCTTTTTATTTATGTCAAGGATATAGTAAATCTCTTTCTGAATATAAAATTATTATTTCAAGGTATATTAAATTAATAGAATAGAGGAATTTTTTTGATTAATATTGAAAAAACTTAGAATATGAAAACTCTAAATACTATTCATTGCTTGCTATAATACTCTTAGTGATGTCGCCACTTCTTTATATTTAATTAATTTCAAAAGCTCTTGTATATTTAGGAGAATCTTTCACAAAATAATTGTAAAGTATGAGTAGTGGGTGGATCGTTGGATTAACATAACTTCCAATAATAAATGCCATTGGAGTGGGTCCAGCATAGAATAAATGTATCTTTTTTAGATTAGTATATAACTTTGCAATTGTATCTATAAGGCTCATATATTTTGCTTGAAATTCTAGTAATTGTTCTTTGTATTTTAACCAGGATCTATCAGGTTTATCAACACTAATTGAAACAATTTTCAAGTCTTCCCCTGTAGCCTTAAAAATATCATCTTTATTTACCATGCCAGTAATCGAAATAGATAGAGCTATTTCTGTTATGGTAGTATCTTTATCTTTGGGTGATTCTACATGAAAATATTCTTGATTTACATCCTTATCCTTTAATGGCTTCCAATTCCAAGTATTTTCATCAGAGTGATATTGATATGTATCAAAAGTATTTGTATTGTGAATCAAATAACCAAGATGGATAACCAAAGGATTAAAATTAATTGAGCAGATAATATATTTTTTAGGTTTTTCCTCTTGGTTTTTAAATCCTTCCCACCAGTCTTCCTGAGCTAATAAGAGATTTCCATGGAGTCAATTGTTTTTTGAGAGAAACTTTACGAACCCTCTTATTCAGGAGAAAATAGGAGAATTCTCAACACTCCTTCAAATGGTGCGATTAGGCCCTTCAGCAAGTAATCAACAACCATGGCGCATTATAAAAGAAGTAGATAAGAATATCTTCCATTTCTATATAGTATACTCCAGATCTGGTAATACACAAGGTTATAATATGTTCAGAAGACTTGACATTGGGATAGCAGTGAGCCATTTTAATCTCAGTGCTCAAGAATTAGGAATTCAAGGGAACTGGTTTATAGATGAACCTAATATTTTAGGATCTGAGAATTTTTTATATATTATTTCTTGGAAAGGAGATAATTAATACAAGGAAATTATTTTATGGAAACAGTTTTATTTTTTAATAGAGTAGGACTTCTTTCTTATAACGGTAGTATTGATCTTTGATTTGATTAAAATACATTTCTTCTTTTTAAATTGCTTATCCATAAGGAATCTTTTGGACTAATATATTTTCTTCCTGAGTTATATGTGATTTTAAATTTCATTCGGTTTGTCAGAATTAGTTCTGCAAAATTTTGTAAATTCAATTGATTGGTAGAATAACTCATGGGTTTTAAAAATCTATCCAGTTTCAAAGGAAATCCATAATTAAAGTCAATTTGTGCTTTTTTAATAACGATACCATTTATAGATTCACTTTCATTTAGTGTCCATGGGGTTATTATTTCTTTAGAAAATAATTTTTCAAAAAATGAATCAAGGCACTCGACTAAGTCTAAAATTTCACTAATCCATGGATTTTTATTTCTAATAGCTTTCAATATTTTTAAACCTTTTTCAATAATAAAATAGAAAAATTGATTGTCTCCCTTAATCAAATTGGAAGAGATATGGTTTACAATTTTGAAAAGATTACCTATAGAAATGTTAAGATGTAATTCTTTAAGATCATATAATTCATATTTTATATCACCCTCTTTTAACTTATTTGCTCTTCTAAAATTCTCTTCTGGTAATCCTTTTATCCAATTTTTTTCACCATATAAAATTCTTAAATAATCAAAAATGATGTTTTTTAAAGCTTCTTTTATCAGGACTAAAATCTTACCTCTAGCTAGATCAAAATTATCATTTTCTAAATTTTTCCTGATTGAATTTAATTTCTTCTTATTCTCTCTCCATAGTTTTCTATTTTTCAATTTAAAAATATTATCCCATTGAATGAGCCTTTTAATTCTTGAAATAAACGACTTGGCGATTTGGAGAAAATTCTTAAGAAGGATTGCTTTCTGATCTATTGTAGGAATCGGATCCTCATAATATACATTCAGATCATTAATAAATGAAGTAATTTCGGGAATTTCGAACCATGACTTTTCATATTTTATTATTGCTGAATCGAAATTATCAGTGTTAGAATCACATAAAATAACCAAAACAATTATCATTTTGTCTAAACTTTTTCTGATCTTTATTATTTCAGAGTCATGGATGCTCTCATTCTTTAATATGTGATAGCTATTTGAAAGTAAATCGAGCGATTCATAATTTTTAGAAAATTCTTTTAAAAGATTTAAAAAAGAAGCCCCATATTCTTCACTTCTTTGAATAATATTATTCAGTACCATTAGATATTTATTCTCTGGGGTTTGGATTATATCTTCCGTGAAGTACAATGCTGGTAAAATACTAGAAGGAAATAAACCATATTGATTATTAATTTTATCAAAATATTCGGTGCATTTTTCGCTAACAGTCCAAGCAGGTCGAGATTCAATTATTATCTTTTTAATAAGATTTACATCATATAAATGAGCTAGAAAAGCTTTATTCTTAAAGTATCTTCTATCTCCTTCTACAATCGGATCGTTACTCCATAATTCATCCAAAACAGATAAAAATCCATCAAAAAATTTTATATTGTTTTTTGATCTTTGTTTTAGTTCTAAAAAGGATTTATTTATATCACGATGCCTTGTTTCAATGTCTTTTTTTAAGGTTATTAGAATTTGATCATCTGAATGAATAGATATTGAATCTTCTGTGAATTCTAATCTTCTAAATCTTGTTAGTAAAATATCTATATAATCCCTAAATGTTATAATGGGAGTGCCATTTTGTTTCGCAATAGTTTTAAGTCTTGATAAATATTCTCTCGTAATTAATGCTGGTTCAACGGGGTTAATTGAAAAAGCTTTTAATCTTTTGTTAATCATTTCTAGAGCCATATCTAATGATATTGGAGACACCTTTGTGTACATATCAACACTCCCTGAAACTGAATGATCCCTTCTAATTCTTTCAATTATTTCACCTATAGAAGAAATGTAGAATGATGTTTTAAATGAATCAACTGAAAGATCCTTTCTATAAATTTGTAATGCTTTTATAAATCCTAAGATTTCTTCAATAAAATCACCGATACTTGAATGTTTGTATATATCTTCAATAAAAATAAATAAATTCCCCCAATTAATAGATAAATTTTTTATCATTTCATAACAATCATTTTCTAAATCTTTTTCTTTAAGAGCGTATCCAATTTCTTCAAAATGAATTTTTTTCAAACGGCTATGAAATTTAAGGAAAAAACTTCTTCTTATTTCATCAAGGGAAGCTCGTGCTTCAAGAGGAATTGTCATTGTTAATACTTTTGGATGAAATTGTCTTAACAATTTCTGCATATATTGAAAAAGGGTTGTTTTGCCTGATCCGAACGCGCCATAAATACATATAGTTTTGTTTACTAGATCCGAGATTTCGTTAGAAGCAATTTTTTCTTTAAAAGTTTGTATTATTTTTGTAGGGTAGATTATATCCTCAAACATCTCTTCTTTTATATTATCTAATCCGTCGTAAGAAGGAAACGGATTTGAAAACAGGTTTATTTTTTTATACCAATCAAATATTTCAATATCTATTTCTTCAATATCAAGAATCAAGGGGGGAAAATGCTCTAAAGGACGGTTTTTATAAGTTTCAATTATCGAATTCATTGATTCTTCGTATTTTCTTAGTTTCTCTTCAGTTTCTGATAATTTTACTTTTAACTCAACCATCCTAAGTTTTTTATGCTTTTTAGATATTTTTACACTTAAGTCTTCATTTAGTTTTTTAATATATTTTTCATTATAAAATTGTAAAATTTTTTCTTGTTGAAAGTTTTTGATTTTTGAAAATAGAAAACTTTCACTCAATAGTCTTTCTAAATCAGTAAAGGATTCAATCAATTTATGGTTTAAAATGTACTTTAGAAAACTTAAAACAAAACGATTAATATTGAAATTCAAATTGTATTTTTTTTTTATTTCAGTCTTTATTTTGAGAATTGTATCATTGGTATTTGCATGTTTGATTTTATCAAAATTTTTATAAAGATAATCATCTAAACTTTCATGTATAACAATATGTTCTAAAGGATCATCGACTTCTTCATCAATCACTTGGGGATTTTTTGATTTAATAATAAACTCTATAATTCCATTATCCTTGGCACTTGAATAAAGTGATGTATCTCTTCCAAAATGGTTCATCTTTTTCGACTTAAACCATGGATTCAGAGTAAGTTTAGCTCTGATAGGATCATACTCTAGCACACAAAAACGGGAGTCTCTTTCTTCAGGATCTTCATTCTTACCTACAAAAGAACATCCATTAGTAATGCCGATATAGCTATTACCTTCAACTGTTTGCGTCAATAAATAATTTGGAACATGTTCATGTCCAGATATCAAAATATCACAAGACTCTGCTATTAAATTATGTAAAATCCTATTATTGTCAACGTATAAATGCGACAATGGATAATGCATCAAAAATATCGATAAATTTTTTGAATCCTTTGAAATTAAACATTTTTTAATATCATTAATATTGATGTATGGTCGGAGTTTATCATCACCTATTGTATTTGTTAGACAAGAATTTGCTATGGTGATATGGAGGTTGATATCTATAAAATTGTGATCAATACAATAACCTTTCAATGGTGGGATTTTTCCTTTAAAATCTCTTAAAAAATCATTATAATTTTTAAACGCTTTATTTATATGTTTTTCAAAATCTTTAGAATTAAAAATTGCATTATATCTATCAAGATTGATTTTATCAATATATTTAAAACCAATCCCTGTATTGTTTCGGTTATAATCATGATTTCCAGGGATGAAGATAAAATTATCGGACGAAAGGTTTAATGCTTCCTTAATTCGATTGAAAAATATTAAAGCTTTTTTAAAATCTTTACTTGTACCTGACTTTGTTATATCGCCGGATACAATAACTAAATCAATCCAATCCCCTTTCGCAATAATTTCCTCAAAAGTATCTATATACTTTTCAAGAGTATTTTTTTGGATAAGATCTTCATTAGCTGTGATATGAAAATCAGATAATAATGCAATTTTTATCATTTTTTTTTTTTTTTATTAATTTTTTTTATTTCATTTAATTCTAGTTCAGTTTATTATATAAATTCTGTAAGAAAAATGCTATTCCTAAATAACTGATGGTTATAGTTTTTTCCTTTTTATCTTCTGGATTGGGGGAAATTTCAAGAGCAGATAAATTTTGTAATTTTGTAATATATCCGTTAATAGAACCACGAGTTAGAGGACTATTTTTCTTTTTCTCTAGAGCCTTTTTTAATTGTTCTATAGAATTGCACCTTTTTATTTTTTTCAATACAGGATGCTCCTTAAAACTAAATTCCTGAAAGAAAAATTCTTCGACAGAATAATTTGGTTCGAAAAATAACTCTAAAAATTCAAACTAATAGAGAAAATTCAAGAAAAGTTTGATCTTCCTGAATCGTTTGGAAATATATCAAGAGGCTTTTTCAATAAGTTTGGTCATTTACTTATGAATACAAAACCAGAGATTACTGCAGGAGTGGTATGTATACTTTCTCTTCTAAAGTTAAAGATTCATTCGGTAACTCTCTTGACAATTTGTAAGACTTTAGGATTTCAAATGAGTGCCGCTTTATATCAAGTAAAGAACAACCTTTTAAATAGAGTAGGAATTAAAGACTTTCATGGCTTTAAGAAAACACCTGAACTAGTAGAATCAATCCTTCAAGAAATTCCTTATCAAGTTTCTTCTGTTTGATAAATGTCTTCCATGAACCTATTGCTAAACTAAACTTTTTCCATTCTTTATTATCTCTCCATTCTTTAGCCTGACAAGCCAGTAAATGTAAAGTTTGTTATACCTTACAATTACTTGATGAATGAATTTCGACAAATTTCAATCCTTGCTAAAAAAAAGATTTATCTTGGATATTCAAAGACCTTTACGGTATTTTTTCACTATCGCATAATTTGTTTAGTCTAACAAATTGAACGTAAATATATAATTTGCATATTCTACCAAAGGTGGATGGGTGAACTTTGTTTATAAAGAATTCCAATCACTCGTTGGAGAGTATTTTTTTTTCATAAACTTTTTCTATTGAGAATTACCGTTATAGAAATATTTGAGATATTAAAAAATAATCAAAGTAACTTTTTTTTCAAAATGTCATAAATATATTTGATTCTTTGCAGATCATCTTGATTATACCCTAACAATTCCATTTTAATCTTTTTCTTTGCCTTTTTATGATCTTTTCGTAAATATCTTCCATATTCGCGTAGAGCATTTTTACCACTTGATATTTTCAGATCTGATGGTCTATAACCTAAACATTCTGACACATTTTTAAGCCCAAGGGGCTTTAAGCCCGATTTTACTATCGGTAAAAAATATTTTTGTTTATTCACATTCTGTGTAAAGACTACATTAGCATACAGATCGTAAAATGAACTTTCAATATAGGTAAAGGACATATCATACATTGAAAAGCGATTACCCAATCCGAAAACATCCCCACAATTCGAACCGTATGTTATTAATATTGGAGACTCTGTCTTTACCCATTCACTAAAGCTTCTTAATATTTTCAACTCATCTTCAGGATCTTCAAGGAAGAGTTGATGTGTTTTACTATCCCTATCCATCCATCCTAAAATAAAGACACCATAGGGACTAATTTTAGAATACTTTGAATTATATTCCGCATCAAAAAAGTATATATTTTCGCTTTCAATGGTATCAAAAGCAGATGCGATATCTTTTTTGACCATGATTTCTTTACGATCAATTGCTTTCGCATTAAAAACTATTAGAGAAAAGGTTGAGATTATTTTGGACAAAGGGTTATCAAAAGATAATGTTGCCAGTTGTTCCACATTTCCAATTCCATGCTCTCTCAAAATTTCAGCCGTTGATTCCCTAATTAAAGGAACTTTAATTAGATCCACGATGAGTTTTCCTCTTTATTAATAAAATATTCTCATTAAAATACATTTTTTTCTATAATATTAAACATAATCAACCTTAATAAAGGTTTGTGCTGATATGATAGCAGATTGATATATATTACGTTCTGTTTTTTGTTCTATTTTGTTCTGTTTTGGTTTGTTTTTGTTTTGGTTTGTTTTTGTTTATTTTGATGTGAAAACATCATAAATTAAAATCTTCGTCATTTTTCCCGGTTAGAAATATTAGAATTCTTTAAGATGAAAAAGTCCAAAAATAGAAAGACTCTTGGAAACGAATAAAGAAATACCAAGTGCCCGAATATTAATTTTTGGCGGGTGGACAAGAGTTATATTTTTAATTATTACTATAATAACTTTACAGGTCTCTAAAATAAGGCATGCAGTAATTTCTATTTTAATAACACCTATAAAGAAATATTATTTATCTAGGATATTCAAAGACCTTTACGGTATTTTTTCTGATCCACTTAAGCTGCTTTTTCGTTAACTCTATTTCTTTTCCCCCTTGAGGATCTCCATTACGGGAATATAAAAGTACAAAAGCCTTATCTTGATGCTGCTCCATGATCGCATAATAAGGGTTTTTTGCTTGACTTATGCTCAATGTTTTTAGCACGCTTCCTTTAGATAATATTTGAGTCGGTTTTATCCGCAAAAGTTTGACGCTCTGAGGTCTTTTAAGCTTAAACTCATTAATTGCTATCTTTCGCAGAGCATTTTCTACTTTTAAGCTTAAATAATATACATAGCAAAAAGTAATCTCAAAGAATTTCCGGAACTAAAATATTCGATTAAGGAGAATATTTTGAAATATGGGCTATTAGCCTTGATTATACCTTTGATTGCACTTATCGTACTCTATTTTGTTAATTTGAGAGTACCTCTTTCAGATTTCAATCTCCTTATAGAATATTTTCCAAATACGCTGCCTGTAGTTATAACTTTAATAATTGTACTGTGGATTGTAATAGTACTTCTTTATTTATTCTTATTTAATATGATCAAACGAAAAAAGGGGCAAAACTAAATAATTAATTTATTTTATGAGAATCTTCATATTTTGAGTCACCAAGAATTTCATAGAATATAATAATATAAATAAAGACTTATATGAAATAAATAAGAAAGATTTATTATAATCAGACTTATATAATGCCAATTCCAGTTAAAGAATTAAAAAAGTATGAAGGATATAAGGAATTAGAAGTTCAAATTTCACAATTTCTTGAGAGTCAAAGAGAGGAAGCTTTAACAGATGATGAAATAACTAAAAGCTTACAAAGAGGATTTTCATATGATGGTAATGAAGGTTTGAGTTTAAAAAATATTGGAATTATAGGATTAAATATCGCACGGGGAATAATTTTATTGAATACTTTAAATGATATGGTGAAATCGGGTAAAATTAAAAGTAAAATTTACCAAAATCAAACATATTATTACATAGAATAAAACAGACTTACAAATCTTATACTTATTAATTTTTTATAATAATATCTTGCAGAGCTTTATAATGAACGGAGTCAGTTTGAGAAAGTAATTGAACTTGGTAAAAAGGCACTACTAATTGACGGAAGATCATATGAGATTTGGAATTGCCTAGGTGAAGCATATTATGGAAAAAAAGAGATAGAGAAAGCTTTGAAATTTTTTGAACTGTCTGTAGGATTATATTCGAAGTTTTTTAAAGGATTATATAACTTAGCTAAAATTTCTTTTGAGATGAAAAATTATGAAAATGCTCTTTCTTACTGTTCTTATCATCTTGAAGCAGATATAACTGAGGATAAAATTTATTCTAAGCAAGTTCAAATTTTACTCGAGGAAGGTTTAAAAGAATTAAATGAGAATATCAACTCTAATTCAAAAGATATTGATTTACGATTGATTCTTGGAGAATTCTACTATGATAATTCTGATTTTGATAAAGCTTTAATTCTATTTAATGAGATATTATCAATTGAACCTAATAATGCCGATACTCTAGTTTTTACAGGTCTAATTTCGGTTGAAAATAAAGATTATGAAGGAGCTATCGAGATATATAAAAAAGTATTGGAAGTAGATCCTGATGACGATGTAGTTTGGGATAATCTTGGAATAGTATATAAACTTAATAAGGAATCAACTAAATCAATTCAAGCATATGAAAAAGCACATCAGCTAGCACCTCAAGATCTTGAAATTAGTCAACATTTAGCTATAGCCCACCTAAATTCCCAAAATAGGAATTTAGTTGTGAATGATTCAGGATGCCTTTTAGATGATGAACAAAAAACTTTCTATAGAGGTCATATAATAGAGTATTTCAATAAAGACTTAATAAATCCAATGGTAAGAGCAAATAAGGATAATACAGAATTCCAAACATTCATAAAGACAAAGTTTCCTGTTTTAATCTCTAATTTGGAAGTTTATTATGGATTCGAAGCAATAAAATCTCTTATCTTTAAAATGATTATCAACACGAAAGATACCATTTCTCTTATTCTCCCTATCGTGCACCCCGAAATATTATCTTATTGTTCTGAATATGCCTTCAAAAATAAAGAAATAAAATTAGTACTCATCTCTTATTGGGATATGGAAAAGTATGGAAATATTATTCCAAAAATGGTAATGTTAGGAAATATTCAAATTCGCCAATTACTTTCTCCACCTTCCTTTTTTGGAATCTTTAAAGATGAAAATGAATTAATACTAGCACCCTTAATTGAAGATCTAAATGAAATACTAGGCATTCAATCTATTGATCCTGAGTTTAAATCCAAATAGATTAAAGAATCAATAAATACCCTATATTATCAATTTAAAAGCAAGGTTCACTAGATCTATATTTGAAAATTATTTTATTATTATTATAGTATCCTTGAAGTACTTTCAATTGAAAATATTTGATAAGAAATTGAAGTAATTTTTTGTTTGTAGCAATTGTTGGGTATTAGGAAATAAATTTAATCAATTTCCTCTTAATTAACTTTATTTCGGCTAAGAAAATCGTTCCTATTCCAATAAACACAAAAATTAAAGGTAATATTGATATTATATAAGAGTAATTTTTCATTAAAACGGGAAATCTGAAGAATAATAAAGTAGAGATATAAATTAGACTCCCAACAATAAACACTCTTTTCTTCTTTTTAAATAAAGATAAGGAAAAATCCCAACATATCATTCCTAGACTATTAGAAAGTGTCAGGAACAAAAAGATTGGAATTTTTGACAGATTTTGGCTAAAAATTGAACCAATTAAAAGAAAAATGACAGTAATAGTAGTTAAAATTGTTAGAATTGTTAATCTGTTTTCATCTAGAATTTTAAATTCAAATTTAAATCCTAAAATTAAAGAAAAATGTAATCCAACTGACAGAACTAATAAGAAATACACTAACAAATTTTGCACTATATAAAAATCTAAAATTATGGTAATTATTATTC
>SDBU01003368.1_pt1 | contig 20381 bp, 15 predicted proteins | sample 2277071 | NCBI WGS metagenome assembly SDBU01 (sample SAMN10397929, study PRJNA504765) | marine sediment metagenome | isolation source: marine sediment core GS08_GC12, 126 cmbsf | place: Arctic Ocean: Gakkel Ridge, Loki's castle | collected 2008
CATCAGGCCCTGATCGCCGGCACCCTGATCAAGGTCGATGCCTTCGCCTTCGTTGACGCCTTGGGCAATGTCCTGCGATTGTTTGTCGAGGGCGGTGAGCACGGCGCAGGATTGCCAGTCGAAGCCCATGGAGGCCTCGTAGCCGATGCGCTTGATGGTGCCGCGCACGATTTCGGTCATGTCGACCCAGGCACTGGTGGTGATTTCACCGGAGATCACCACCATGCCGGTGTTGACCATGGTCTCGCAGGCGACGCGCGCGTTGCGGTCCTGCTCAAATATGGCGTCGAGAATGGAATCGGATATCTGATCGGCGACCTTGTCCGGGTGGCCTTCTGATACAGATTCCGAGGTAAACAGGTAACTGTCTGCCATGAATGTGAAAATTCCTTAACGAATTTGCTTGTGACAAGAAAGACGGCAAGTTTAACAGCTAGGCCGTACAGTTTCATGAAGATTGGGCTCAAAACCCTGCAAATTGCCTGCTCGTTGGATCAATGTGCGGCAAGCGACCTGTTTTGCGGATTCTTGCCGGTGGCCGGTTGTTTAGGCGACGACCATTGCGGCATTACGGCCTACCAAAAGTCAAAAAAAAGCCAAAATAATTGGTTTATTTCCCACTTTAAATTAATTAGACAACTCACTGTTTGATATTTAGCACGAATGAGTTCTGGTGGGAATATCGCTCCATATATGGCAATAATCAGGATTTAAGTGGGAATTATCTGCGGATATATCCCGTTTTATCGTTGCCATGCCGCAGCCACCTATCTGGTCGCCGCGGTGGTTATAATGCAGCGATTTCGTGATTGCCAGATTTGGCTTGTTAAAATCAAGGTATCAATGTCCTTTACCCCTATCACTATCGATAAAGCGGGCCTGATTACAGAATATCGTCCCCGCTTCAGGCTGCGTTTCTTGTCGCCACGCAACTGGTCGGCCTGGTTGTTGCTGGCCGTCGTGGGGCTGTGCGTAGTGTTGCCCAGACCCGTCAGCGCGTTTATTGGCGCGCGTCTTGGAGACCTTTATCGCCGTTCCAGTAGAAAGCGTCGCAATGTTGTCGATGTCAACCTGCAGTTGTGTTTTCCAGAACTGTCTGCAACAGAGCGCGCACGACTGTCGCGCCAGCACTTCCGAATTTACGGCCAGTGCCTGATCGATATGGGGCTTATCTGGTGGGCCAGTAAAAAATTCCTTGATCGTTACATTCAGATTGAAGGCCTTGACCATTATCGTGCTGAGCTCGACCGTGGCCGCAATGTCATATTGCTTACCGGGCATTTCAGCGCGCTCGACATTGCCGGGCCAGCGATCTCGCGCCACTACCCGCAAGTGGGTTTGATCAAACCGATTAATAATGATGTGGTGGATTATTTGATGGCCCGCGGCCGTCAGCGGTTTCACGGTAAAATCTATTTGCGCAACAAGGGTATGCGACCGATCGTAAAGGCAGTCAAGGCTGGTTATGGTTTTTATTATTTGCCCGACGAAGACTTTGGTCCGCAGAAGTCGGTGTTCGTCCCTTTTCTGGCTACCAGTTCTGCTACCATTACTGCACTTAGCAAGTTGGCAAAGCTGACCCATGCTGCCGTTCTGCCAACTTCCGTGAGCCGGATATCTGCGAAAGAAGGTTACCGTATCGTGATACGCCCGGCGCTCGACAATTTCCCGAGCAACGACGCCGTAACAGACGCCACAAGCATGAACAAAGCACTTGCAAGTATGGTGGCGGAAGCACCGGAACAATATATGTGGACTTTCAAGTTCTTCAAGACACGGCCTGATGGCGGACCGTCGCCCTATGACAACCAGTAACGAATACCGCTCAGGCAAACCCCGTTTTCAAGATTATTCGCGGCCAAAGTATTGGCTGTCCTGGATGGTATTGGGCATGTTTCGTTTATTCGGGCTGTTGCCTCAATGGGCGGTTTGGTATGGCGGTGCGGTGTTGGGTGAGCTGGCGTTTCATGTGCATCGTACGCCCACCATTAAAACCAATCTCGCGCTGTGTTTCCCCCAGCTATCGTCATCCGAGCGAAGAACGTTGCGCCGCCGCTATTATCATTATGTGGGGAGAAGTTTTCTCGGTCTCGGTACGGCATGGCACGCTTCAAAAAAAAGGATGCAGCGACTGGTGAGAATCAAAGGCAAGGAGCATTTGCTGGCGGCACAGGCCGAGACGAAATGCATTCTTTTCCTCGCGCCACACTTTTTACCGCTGGAAATGGGGGGAATCTATATTTCGTTCGAATTGGGAAACTTTGTCGGGTTTTACAGAAAACCACGGAATCATCTCTATCATCACGCGCTACGGTATTACATGTCGCGTTTTGGCGGCAGTGTGGTCGAGCGTTACGATAATTTGAAGCCACTACTGCGAGCGATGCGGGAGGGCAAGTGCATATACTATCTTCCGGATCAGGATCCCGATCGGCCAGAAGACAATTTCGTGTTCGCCGATTTTTTTGGTGTCCCCACAGCGACCTATACCGCCTTCGCCAGGCTGGCAAAGCAGGGAAACACCAGGGTCGTGCCGGTCTTTACGCGTTTACTACCGAAGAGCGAGGGTTACGAAATCGAATATCTGCCAGCACTGGAAAATTTTCCAAGTGGTGACGATGTGGCAGATGCTACCCGCGTGAACCAGATTATCGAACAGGCCGTGCGTAAGACCCCGGAGCAATATCTTTGGTCATATCGACGTTTCAAAACCCGCCCCAATGGTGCGCCGTCACCGTATGGCAGGAAGTAATTCCTTGCCCGCCGCATTATTGCACCCGCGTTACTGGGTTAGCTGGTTAGGCCTTGGGGTTTTATGGTTGACCTCAAAATTGCCGTTACCCGTTCTATCGCTGTTCGGTACGGTGCTGGGCGAGCTGAGCTATCGCCTAATGTCGTCTCGTCGCAATATTGCGCGCCGCAACATCGATGCCTGTTTTCCCGAGCTAAATAATTTTGAGCGCCGACATTTGGAACACCGCCATTTTTGGGCAGCGGGCCGGGCGCTACTGGGTACCACGGTCGCATGGTTTGCCTCCGCACACAGGCTTGAACGTTTGTGCCGTACGCGAGGCCGTGAACATCTGGATAAGGCACTGGCAGAGAATCGGCGCGTGATATTACTTGTGGCCCATTTTGTATCAGTTCAAATCGGCGGCACCTATTTATCGATTGAAACGCCGGTGGTTGATATTTATCGCACCCTGAAAAATCCGGTGTTTGATCGCGCCGGCAAGCTCGGTTGCGAGCGCTTCAATGGCATCATGATTGAAATGCGGGAGGGCATAAACGCAGCGATCAAGGAAACAAAAAAAGGAGCGCTATTGCACTATATTCCGGACCAGGACGCGGGCTTTACTAACTCGGCATTCTTGCCTTTCTTTGGGATTCAGGCGAGCACAATGACCATGCTGGGGCGGTTGGCAAAGATCACCGATGCGGTGGTGATCCCGTGTTTTACGCGACAGCTGTCCTGGGGCCGCGGTTACGAGGTGATTTTCAAGCCGGCATTTGAGCAATTCCCCACCGACGACCCCATCGCGGATACCCGTCGCATGAACGAGGAAATAGAAAAAGCGGTACGCGAAATGCCCGAACAGTATTTTTGGGTACACAAACGATTCAAGACCCGCCCCCCCGGCGAGCCCGATTTCTATATATAGGTTTATTTGGGGAAAGCCCTGTCTTACGTTGCAACTGTGTACATACCTTATATATTAAATACTGACACTACAGAAAAATAAGAGGGCGACGGGTTTCCCGCGCAGACGAGTATGCCGGCTTCAATGCCAGACACAAAATCCAGCTACGATTTACCGAAGGGCTACAAACTTGGTGAATATGTCATTGAGAAGGTGCTGGGCCATGGCGGTTTCGGTATCACCTATCTCGCTTACGACTCCCAGTTAAGCTCGATGGTTGCCATCAAGGAATTCTTTCCCCGCTCGGTAGCAGCGCGTGGTGAGGGGTACACTCTGCGCCCCCTTGCTAGCGGCGCAGATGATTTTAAATGGGGCTTGCAGGAGTTTTTAAAAGAAGCGAGGGCGCTGGCCAAATTCAAGCACAATCACATTGTTCGCGTGTTGCGTTTTGTCGAAGCCAACGGCACTGCCTACATGGTGATGGAATACGAAGAGGGCGAAAGTCTCGACGTCTATCTCAAACGTAGCGGCGGCTTCCTCAATGAACAAATGCTGCTTAGTGTTTTTATACCGGTGCTGAATGGCTTGCAGGCGGTACACGACGCCGGCGTACTGCACCTGGATATCAAACCGGACAATATTTATTTGCGTTCCAATGGCCAGCCCATGCTGATCGATTTTGGTTCATCACGCCAGGCTAAAGGAGAGTCAGCGTCCGGTGGAAAGATCGCCTTGACACCCGCCTACTCTGCTATCGAACAGTATCCCGACATCGGCGATACAGGCCCCTGGACCGATGTCTATTCCATGGGAGCAACCCTTTACCGTTGTGTAACCGGTGGGTCACCGGTGGAATCGCTCAAACGCTATCAGGCTGTTCAACAAAAGCAGCCCGATCCGTTTGTTCCCACGCTGGAATACGACCGTCCGATTTTTTCCCCACACATTCGTGAATGTATTGATGTTGCCATGAAGCTCATGGCAAAAGACCGACCGCAAACTGCAGAGCTGTTGCAGCGCGCCCTGATGGGCCAGCGCATCAGCGACGACGGGGGCAAGAAGGACAAGAAACCGTCGGGGAATTTTCGGCCAGATCTGATGCCGGACATTGGCGCACCCATGGTGGTGGCGCGGAAGAAAAAGACCCGCGGATTTTTTGAAATGCTTTTCTTTTTTTTCGTTCTCGTGCCGGCATTGTCCATATTCGCGCTGAAGTTACTGGTGCAATTTGGCATCCTGAGCGAGGAAGAGGTGTTTGTTCGTATTGACGGCGCCAAAAATCAAGCCAGTTTGCGCCTGGCGACAACCATCGACAGGCTAGATGCCACGCTATACAAAAATCTGCGTATTCGCATCAAGCCGCCGGAGAGAAAACCAATCGACCCGACCGTCACAGCAACTAATATTGATGAAGTGCCTGTTGTGGAACTCAAGGCGTTGCCATTTAATATCAACAAAACCGTTAAAAAGATCCTGAACGGGCATCGGGATGAAATAACCTCACTGACCTTTTTGAAAGGCGGCGACTTACTCGCCTCATTGAGCGGTGAGGGCGAGCTCAGGCTGTGGGACACAATTACCGGGTTGCCATTACATAAGCTGGGTGCAGCCAAACAGATTGTCGGCGCCATCGATGGGTCTGCCGACGGACAACTGCTTGTTTGGTCTATTGGTAATACAGTTTTGATTCATGATGTTGGCCGGAAAGCAGAAGTTGCACGACTGGCGCAGCACGACGGTAATATTCGACATATCAGTTATTCACCGAAAGGCGATTTGCTGGCAACAGTGACAGATAACAAAACGCTTTATGTGTGGAACACGGACACATGGAAGTCGGTCTATAAAAAGAACGATATGAAGTGGGACATCAATGATATTGCTTTTTCGCAAAATGGTCAGCTGCTGGCCTTGTCCAACAGCCACGGCGAAATAATAATTTATTTAGCAGCAAACGGCGGCGAAATAACCAGTTTCTTCGGCAAGGCGGAAGGCGAGGAAGTATTGGCGCTGGCGTACTCGCCAGACGGTCACTGGCTGGCCAGCAGCGGACCCGAGCAGTTTCTAAAGCTTTGGGATACTGGAATTGAGATAAAGGACAAAAATATCAGCAATGTAGTCGGCTCTTTGAAGAAATTACAGTTCAGTTCCGACAGCAAGTGGCTGTTGGCCACTGGAGAAGATGCCGGCGTGCAGATTTGGGACGTGAGCAAGGGCGAAATGATCAAGACTCTCCGGGCGCCACACAACGCCATTTCCAGTTTCGCCGTTTCACCCAAGGGTGATGTCATCGCGGTGGGCGGCAGCGATCACAAAATCAGTTTATGGCGTTAATGACTAACAGGCACTCGAAATACTCTGCCTTCAGCAGACTGTCAGCGGCACATGGACGTGCCGGTATTTTTTAATCACACAAGTTGTTGAAAATGAAGAATCCGGAGTAGTCGATCGCCCCGGGTTCGTGTTGTAAAAGGACAGGGAGGCCCTTGTGCAGCGTCTGGTTAATTGCGCCAGAATGTGCGCGTGAAAAGCACCAGTAACGTAAACAATTCCAGCCTGCCCAACAGCATCGCAAAACATAGAACCCATTTTGCGGTAGTGCTCAGCCCGGCATAATTATTGGCAACATCACCCATCCCCGGACCGAGATTGGTCATGGTGGCGGCCACGGCGGAGAAAGCGGTAACAATGTCAATTCCGGTACCCATCATTACCAACGACAACGTTGCAAAGCTCACCACATAAAGCGAAAAGAAACCCCAAACGGCGTTGAGTACGGCGTCGTCTGTGGGTTTGCCGCCGATTTTGACGGGATAGATTGCTGCCGGATGTATAAGGCGAAAGATCTCGCGAATACCCTGTTTGTAAAGTAACAGGGCGCGTATCACTTTCATGCCGCCCGCTGTCGAGCCCGCGCAACCGCCAACAAAGGCAGCCATGAGCAACAATACCGGCAGGTACAGCGGCCAGTGCGTATAACCCGTGGTGGTAAAACCAGTGGTGGTGGCGATGCTTACGGCCTGGAAGATACCGTGATGCAGGGCATCTTCCAGAGTTGAAAATGATCCAGTAGCAAGCAGGGTGATTACCGTGGTGAACACCACCAGTATAATTATTGTGAAATAAGCGCGCACCTCGGAATCTTTGAATATGGGGCGCAGGCTTTTATTGCGCCAGGCAACAAAGTGCAACGCAAAATTTATACCCGCCAGTAACATAAACACGACTGCGACGGCACTGATGGCCGGATTGTTAAAGTAACCTATGTTTTGATCGTGCGTGGAAAATCCACCAATGGCGATGGTGGAGAAACTGTGTCCAATGGCATCAAAAAAATCCATGCCAGCCAGCCAGTAGGCAACGGCGCAGGCAACCGTTAGTCCAAGATAAATATACCAAAGGGCTTTGGCCGTTTCCGAGATCCGCGGCATCAGCTTGCTGTCCTTCAGCGGGCCCGGTGTTTCAGCGCGATACAGTTGCATACCACCAATCCCGAGCATGGGCATAACTGCGACGGCTAACACAATGATTCCCATGCCGCCGAGCCACTGCAGTTGTTGGCGGTAATAGCGAATCGACTCTGGCAAGGTGTCAATACCATCAAGTACGGTCGCACCGGTAGTGGTGAGGCCAGAGATGGATTCAAAAAAAGCGTCGGTAAAACTTAACAGCGGCTGCTCGGCAAGAAAGAGCGGCAGCGACCCGCTCAAGGCCAGCAACAACCAGAACAGGGTTACGATAACAAAGCCTTCCCGAACCCGTATGTCGCTGCGCCGATTGCGAATGGGTAGCCACAACAACAAGCCGGTTGCCAGTGTTATTAGTAGCGGAATTGCAAAGGCCAGTCCGGCGCCGTCTCGATAAATGAAAGACACCGCGAGTGGCGGCAGCAAGGTGGTGCTGAAGATCATCAGCAACATGCCCATCACCCTTTGAATAACCAGGTACTGCATGATTACATGAACCCGAAGGACACCTGGAACAGCTTTTCCACTTCGGGGATATTACGTTTATCGACCAGGAACAGGATGATGTGATCACCAGCTTCAATCACTGTATCGTGGTGTGCCATCAACACTTCGTCGCCTCTGACGATGGCGCCCATAGTGACACCACGCGGTAACTTGATGTCTTCGATTGCACGGCCGACGACACGCGACGTATTTTCGTCACCGTGGGCAACGGCCTCAATGGCTTCCGCGGCACCGCGTCGCAACGAATGTACCGCCACCACGTCACCCCGGCGCACATGCGCCAGCAAACTACCGATGGTGGCCTGTTGCGGTGAGATGGCGATGTCGATATTGCCGGCATTCTGTACCAGATCGACGTAGGAGCCACGATTGATCAACGACATGACCTTGGCGGCACCGAGGCGCTTGGCCAGCATCGCAGACAGAATATTGGCCTCATCATCGTTGGTCAGGGCACAAAATACATCGGTGTCATCAATGCCTTCCTGAACCAGCAATTCTTCGTCGGCGGCATCCCCCAGCAACACAATGGTTTTTTGCAGGTGCTCCGCCACCTGGCGCGCACGCTCCGGGTTGTGATCAATCAGTTTGACCAGGTACCCCTTGGTTTCGAGGCTGGCCGCCAGCCGCCGGCCGATATTGCCGCCTCCGGCCAGCATAACGCGGCGTACCGGCTTTTCGAGTTTGCGCAGCTCGCTCAACACCGAACGCAGGTGTTGTTTGGCGGCGATAAAAAATACCTCGTCACCCGATTCGATGGTGGTACTGCCCTCGGGCGGTATTGGCCGGTCCTGGCGATAGATCGCCGCTACACGGCTATCAATGCCGGGCAGATGATTGCGCAGCTCGCGTATTTCATGGCCCACCAGCGGCCCGCCCTCGATCGCCTTCACCGCTACCAGTTGTACCAGCCCACCAGCAAAATCCAGCACCTGTAATGCAGTCGGATATTCAATCAGTCGCTGAATATAATCAGTCACAATCTGTTCCGGACTGATGATGACATCAATCGGAATCGCATCCTGGGCAAAGATCTCGGGATGCGCCAGATATTCTGCGCCACGTATGCGTGCGATTTTTGTCGGAGTATGAAACAGGGTATAGGCTATCTGGCAGGCGGCCATGTTGACTTCATCGCTGTTGGTGACGGCAAGAATGAGGTCTGCATCTTCAGCGCCCGCGCGCATCAAGGTGTCCGGATGCCCCCCATTGCCTTCAATGGTTTGCAGGTCCAGACGGGTTTGTAGTTTCTCCAGACGCTCAGCGTTGGTGTCAATGACCGTGATGTCATTGGCCTCGTTGACAAGGTTTTCCGCAACTGAAGTGCCAACTTGACCGGCGCCAAGTATTATTATTTTCATGGTGTATTAGGGTAGCCTTATTGTAGCTGCCTTTGAAGCGCTATTTTATCTTGCCGTGTTTTGGGTTTACCCCCAATGTTTTCATTTTTCGGTACAAATGTGTTCGTTCCATACCAGCGATTTTAGCCAGTGCGCTGACGTTGCCCCGGGTTTGTTCAAGGTTGTGCTGCAGGTAAAGCCGTTCAAAGCTATCTCTGGCCTCGCGCAGTTCGCGATCAAACAGGGACTGTGGCAGCTCGATGGTGGTGTCGCCTGGTAGGTAGCCCAGGGACTGCTCAATCTCAGTGGCGCCTATCTGCGGATCGTTTTTCAGGATCAGCAGTCGTTGCACCAGATTTTTTAGTTCACGGATATTGCCCGGCCAGTGATACAACGACAGGGTGGCGACAGCGTCGTCACTAATGTTGCGTCTGGCAAGGTGGTCGTTGCTGGCAAACCAGTCGAGATAAAATTCCACCAGCTCGCCAATGTCTTCGCTGTGTTCGCGAAGTGGCGGTACGCTCAGGGGCACTACGTTAAGGCGGTAATACAGATCTTCACGAAACCGCCCGTCTGCCACCGCGGCCACCAGATCCTGATTGGTGGCCGCGAGCATGCGCACATCCATGGTAATGGTCTGTTTACCACCTAGGCGCAGGAACCGGCCTTCCTCCAGCGCGTTCAGCAACTGGGCCTGGGTGGCCAGGTCGAGATCGCCCACCTCGTCCAGCAACAGGGTACCACCGCCGGCCTGTTCAAAACTGCCGGGCGTAATGTCTTTCCCCTCTTCGCTGCCAAAAAGTTGTAACGGGATATTCTCCGACGGTATTGCACCGAGGCTGACTTCAACGAACGGTTGATCGCACCGGCGACTGCGACGATGCAGGTAGCGCGCCACCACAGCCTTGCCGCTACCGGGCTCACCGGTAATCATGACCCAGGCGTCTGTCGCGGCAACACGAGCTGTGCTGTCCCGAAGACCCTGCATCACGCGACTACTACCGACAAGTTCAGAGCTTGTCTGAATTCCACTTCGCAGGTGCAGGTTTTCCAGGCGCAGTGCTTCGGCCTGCAGCGCCCGCGATACGGTAACCAGCAACTTTGCCAGGGAGACGGGTTTTTCAATGAAATCGTAGGCGCCGAGCCGCGTCGCCTCGACCGCGGTTTCCACATTACCGTGGCCTGACATCATCACCACCGGCACTTCCGGCCGGCCGCTGGTGGACCATTCCTTGAGCAGGCTGATGCCATCGATGCCTGGCATCCAGATATCAAGCAGCACTAGGCGCGGTCGTTCATTTTGCACCGCTATTCTGGCTGACGCGGCATTTTCTGCCGTGTCGACCTGATAACCTTCATCTTCAAGAATCTCCTGGACCAGGCGACGGATATCCGGCTCGTCATCGACAACAAGAATGCGTTCACCACTCAAGCGCGTTTCTCCTGACCGTCTTTCAGTGCTGTGGACAGAGGGGTCAGCGGCAATCGTATTTCAATGCGAGCGCCCTCTGTTGTGTTGACCGCGCTCAGGCTGCCCGAATGCTCCTCGATTATTTTTTTCACAATCGCCAGACCCAGCCCCGTCCCTTTCTCCTTGCCGGTGACGTAAGGTTCAAACAGGTGTTCCATGACGCTATTGGGAATGCCCGGTCCATTGTCTTCCACGGATAATTCAATAAACGGATTTTCGCTTTTACCCGTCAATCGTGTGGTAACAATGACATTGGGCTTGTCTGTGTCAGCCAGCGCATCACTGGCATTCAATAACAAGTTGTGTAAGACCTGACGCAAACGTCCGGCGTCAGCATGAATGTCTGGCAGACCCTCATCCAGTTCCAGCGAGATAAAAAGCGCGCCGACAGTTTTACCGCGATACATATCGGCGACATCGCGAACCAGATCATTAATGTTCACGGGTGTCGTGTGCAACTGTGCCGGGAGCGCATAATCGGAAAAGGCATTGACCATAGACTTGAGCGACTCCACCTGTTCGACGATCGTTCGCGTCGATCTATCCAGCGTGGCTTTTTGTTCCTTCGGTAGTGCGTCCATGCACTTGTAGCGTATACGTTCGGCCGACAGCTGAATCGGTGTTAGCGGATTTTTGATTTCGTGCGCCAGGCGCCGCGCCACTTCAGTCCATGCGGCATCGCGTTGCGCCTGAATCATTGCCGTTACGTCATCAAACACCAATACATAACCGCCATTACGACCGCGCAGACCCGGTAGCCGCGTGCCGCGTATGATAAGTATTTTGCGTGCTGCGCCTTCCTGCAGCACCACTTCCGCTTGCCACTCCGGAGTATCGTCCTCGATCCAGGCAGAGACGGCATCAACAAAGGTGTCCAACCGAGCTGTCTTGCCGCTAATCCAGACAAGGTGTTTGCCCACTCCGCTTTGCAGTTCTATCCCCAGCATCTCGCCAGCAACCGCATTGAACGTTCTCAGGTTGCCACGCGCATCGAATGAGAGCACACCGGAAGACAGATGGGTCAATACCGTTTCCAGATAGGTGCGCTGTATTTCAGCCTCACGCTGACTGCGCTTGATTTCTTTCTGTGCGCGATGAATGCGCTCGGTCATTTCGTTAAAGGATTTCACCAACACACCCATTTCATCATCGCCTGGAACCGGTAGCCGTTTGCGGTAGTTGCCTTCGGCGATAGCCTTGGTGCCTTCGGCGAGATCGCGAATGGGTGCGACCAGCCGGCGTGCTGAAAAAATCGATGCCCACAGAGAAACAAGAATCGTCATCAGCGCCACCAGCGATAGCGTCAGGGTAAAACCGAATTTTAGCGGGCCGCGCAAGTACACCAGCTTTTCATACTCTGCAAACGCTGATTGCACGCTCTTACCGAGCTTGGCATAACGCGTCGGCAGGGGTTGCAATACCTGTAGTATTTGTTGCGGTGCCGCTACACCCGGTGGATAGACCGGCACCACAATACGCAATTGCAATTCACCGCTGCCCACCGGATCGAGATTGGCATAGGTCAGACCGCGCCGAATTTGTGAGCGAATGGCTTCGCTAGGGGCATCCGGCAACAGGGTCCCGCTGGTCGGGCCTTCTTGCACGCTGGAGGCGATAACCCGGCCTTCCTGATTGAACAGCGACAGTTCGCCGAGCTCGTACTGTTCGCGTAACAAGTTGAGCGTCGGCACAACAAGCCGAGTTGAAGTTCCGGATAATTCCGTAGCCATGTCGCGAGACTTCGCCAACAGGTCATGCTTGATCGCATCAAGCGAGGCGCGGCCAAGTAACAAGGCGTCATCCAGCGCCTTTTCCACCTTGACATCGAACCATGAATCAATGCCGCGATGGATCGCCTGCAACGAAAAGAAAAACACAATGACAACTGGAATCACTGCCAATGCCATGGTCATGGATAATAGCCTCAGCGTCAGTCGTGACCCGGGAACGTGATTGCGGTATTGCACGATCAGTCGATAGACATTCAACCCGATCAGCGTCAGTAGCAATACAATGCCCACCAGGTTGACTACCAGCAATAAGGAATACCAGGTGCCGAAGCGTTCGGAGTTTTGTGTCGCCGCCGTCATCATTACCAGCGCCACCAGCAGCAGACCCGAAAGCAAAGCGATCGGGGGAACGCGCTTTAGCTGTCGTATTAGTGTTTTACGGTCCATGTGGTCCAGCCGCTGTTGAGATGCCAGTCGAGCGAGGTGTAAGCCACCGGTCGTAACGGTGCTGGCAGGGATTCGATATCCAGGCTGACGCGGGTTTCAAGCAGATAGCTCCCGCCTTTTTCTAGCCCCGATACCGCAAAAGAGAGATCGCTCAGTGTGCCCATGTGCCGTAGCGCCTGCTGTAGTGATGTAAAGTTCTCCAGCTTTTTGCCGCTTGCCGCTGGATTGTTCACGAAGTATTGACCCGATAGGGCGTGATAACGAATTTGCCGCCTTAAAGTCCATAGTTTTATTTGTTCTGCCCACAACAGTTTACGTTTCCTCTTCAGCCGGAACTCGAACTCCACATCCAGCGGAATTCCCTTTGCGACGGCCTCTTCCACTTTTACCGACAGTGTCAGGCCCATTACGCCAGAGATTGTTAAAATTCCGTGTTCCAATTCCGACTGCAGTTCGCTGACGCGAAAATCAGCCATTGAATCCGCGGACATCAGAATGGTTGCCCACGTCAACAGGTGCACGAGTAGCTTATGTTTTTTGCAGGCAGGCATAATAAAAACCATCCATCCCCTTTGTTCCCGGCAGGATTTGGTAACCGGGAAAACGACGTTGCGCCCACGGCAGATTCAGCTCCACTTCCCGGGCATCGGCGCACTTTTTAAGAAAGTCTGCTACCAGCTCCTGGTTTTCCACCGCCAGAATCGAGCAGGTCACATACAAAAGCTTACCGCCTGAATCCAGCAAGGACCACAACGCATTGAGTATCTGTGCTTGCAAGTTGGCCACTCGCACAATTTGCTGTGGGTTCCGGTGCAGCTTGATATCGGGATGACGACGAATTACGCCTGTGGCCGAGCAGGGCGCATCCAGCAGGATACGTTGAAAAGGCTTACCGTCCCACCAGGTATCGGGGCGGGCGGCGTCCGCGAACTTGATGGCGGCGCTGATGCCCAACCGGGCAAAATTTTCCTCGATACGCTTCCCGCGACGGGATAATTTTTCCACCAGCAATAGCGCGCCCATGTCAGGATGACGTTCAAGAATATGGGCTGCCTTGCCGCCCGGCGCAGCGCAGGCATCCAGCACGCGCTGGCCGGTCTGGATATCGAGTAACCCGACAGCCAGTTGTGCGGCGCCATCCTGAACCGACACCCAGCCGCGGTCGAACCCGGGAAGACGGTTGATGTTGACGGGTTTATCGAGCGACACGCCAACAGCCGAGGCATCCAGCGCATGGGCAGCGAAGCCGTTTTCTGCCAGCTGCGCCAGATAGCCCTCGCGATCGGTGACGCTGGCGTTGACGCGCAAATGCATGGGAGGGCGTTCGTTATTAGCCTGCAGGATAGGTTGCCAGTGTTGTGGATACTGCTCACGCACCAGAGCGATAAACCATTGCGGATGGCTATGGCGACTGGCGTCGGTCTGGTTGAGGCGCTGCTGCAGCGTTTCATGCTCACGTTGGGAACGGCGCAGACAGGCGTTTAACAGTCCCTTGGCCCAGGGTTTCCCCAGCTCTTTTGTTGCCGATACGGTTTCATTAACCGCGGCGTAGTCCTCGATATCCATATAAATCAGCTCATAGAGGCCGATAAGCAGCAGCATGTGAATGTCACGGTCTCTTTTTTTGAGGCCCTGTTTAAGCAGGCTCCCGGCCAAGGCATCCAGCCGGTGGTACCATCGCAATACGCCATAAAGCATCTCCTGAATCAGTGCCTTGTTGGCCGATGCGTCGATTGCATCCAGTGCGCTGTCCAGTGTCTGGCCGTGATCGACTATACGGACCAAAGCCTGAGCCGCCGACAGGCGGGGGTTGGCGTCGTGTGATTTCACCCTGCTGCGTTGATCTAGGCCAGGCGATCGCCGATAGCGATATCATGGCCGTTAAGAAAGTCCCGGGCAGAAAGGGGCTTGCCACCGGCAAGCTGAATTTGAGTGAGCACTAACTTACCGGAAGCCGTGGCGACCGCGATGCCGCCCTCGTCTGCTGCGACAACGGTGCCGGGCGCGGCATTGCCCAAATCCACCACCTCGGTGCGAGCCTGTAGAATGCGCAGTGTTTCTCCCTGCCACTGACAACGGCAACCGGGCCAGGGATCAAAGGCGCGAATCTGTCGCGCCAAGGTGATCGCTTCCTGCTGCCAGTTCAGCGCGCCTTCATTTTTTGTCAATTTGCTGGCGTAAATCGCGGCTCGGTCGTCTTGCGCCGTCGCCGTAATATCACCCGTTTCCAGTCGTGCCAGAGTATCGACCAGCGCCTGCGCGCCAAGACCCGCCAGACGGTCATGCAGACTGCCGCCGGTGTCGCTGTCGAGAATATCTGTAGCCACCTGAACCAACATGTCGCCGGTATCAAGGCCTTCATCCATCTGCATAATAGTGATACCGCTCTGGCGATCACCTGCAGCGATGGCACGCTGGATCGGCGCTGCGCCGCGCCATCGCGGTAACAGCGAGGCGTGCACATTAAGGCAGCCAAGGCGTGGCCGCGCCAGCACTTCTGGCGGCAGGATCAGGCCATAAGCCACCACCACCATGGCATCGGCCTGGAGCTGATCGATGGCATCGGCCTCGTTTCCGAGAGTCGTCGGTTGAAATATCGGCAGTCCAAGCGACAGGGCGCTTTGCTTGACCGGGCTGGTGTTCAGTTTGCGACCGCGACCGGCGGGACGATCGGGTTGGCAATAAACCGCGACAACGGTGTGCCCGTTGGCAATAAGGGCTTCCAGGGTTGGCACCGCAAAATCGGGAGTACCGGCAAATATAACCCGCATTTTTCTGGCGTCCTAAAGTGCCACGCGTTGGCGCTTTTGCATTTTTTTGCCGATGCGTTGTTGTTTCAGCGGCGACAGGTAATCTACGAATACCTTGCCGTCGAGATGATCGATTTCGTGCTGGATGCAAACGGCGAGCAACCCCTCAGCATGGAGTTCAAACGGTTTACCTGCGGCGTCCATGGCCTTGACCCGCACCCGTTCGCCGCGATGGACGTCTTCAAACACGCCCGGGACCGACAGGCAGCCCTCTTCCGTAATGGTTTCACCTTGCAGATCAATAAGTTGGGGATTAATAAAGACATGCAGGTCGCTTTGGTCGGGGGTAATGTCAATCACGATGACGCGCAGGTGAACATCGATCTGGGTGGCAGCGAGACCAATTCCGGGGGCGTGGTAGATGGTTTCGGCCATATCGGCCACCAGCTCCCGAATGTCGTCTCCAAAAAAAGCCACCGGTTTGGCCACGGTACGCAACCTTGTATCTGGATATTGCAGGATGTCTCGAAGGGCCATGGGCTGAAATACAGTTAGTTTCTATTCTTACTAAAGTGGTTTATTATCCGGTCAAATGACACTGAATAACAAGATAATTTTCCCTTCCTGAAGAGCGTTGGGAGCCTTGGAATTGGCACCATTTCTTGGCTACACTGGAATCCAGGCGTATCGGAATCACTCTAATGACGCAGCGCAATTTTAGCCTCTTTTTTGTTCTTTTGATGACACTTGCCACGCTTACCCTGGGCAGCGCACGTGCCGATGTCGTCAAGCTGCGCGTGGATCATCCGGATCGGTATGTGGTTGTCAAGGGCGATACCCTGTGGGATATCTCCGCCCGATTTCTGAAAAGCCCCTGGCATTGGCCAAAAATCTGGAATATCAATGAACAGATCGTCAATCCACATCTGATATATCCCGGCGACGTCATCCTCCTGAGCTACGATGCCGCAGGCAGACCCGTGCTGAGCGTGCAACGTGGCGAGCAATTAGCACCCGTTACGGTCGATGAAACACTGGAGGTGGCACCGCGCTACGAAACCCGACGGATTGATTCGCGCACTATCCGCTTGTCGCCCAAGGTCAGGGTGCTGTCGCTGGAAAGCGCAATTCCTACCATTCCTCCGGCTGAAATCGCCCCCTTCCTCTCCAAACCGCTGGTGGTGGGTAAGCACGAACTGGAGGACGCGGGTTATGTCGCCTTAGGCATGGATGATCGACTTATTTTAGGGCCTCGCAGTGAATTCTACGCGCGGGGCGTTAACTTGCGGGAACAGGATTACAAGATTTTCCGCACCGGCAATGCCCTGCGAGATCCCGAAACCGGCGAGATTCTGGCCTACGAGGCCATCGACCTGGGAGATGCCCGCATGCTGGAGCCGGGTGATCCGGCCAAAATGGTGGTGATTGCTGCACGACAGGAGATATTGCCGCAGGACCGCTTACTGGTATCACCGCGGGTACATGCGCTGCCCTATTATGCGCCACGCGCGCCCAAGAAAAAGGTCAGCGGCTGGATTCTGGCGGCTGATAATGCCGTGGCCGAAATCGGTCCCAAGACAGTTGTCGCTATCAGTCTTGGTCGCAAGGACGGGGTTGATGTAGGCCATGTCCTGCGAGTGATGCGCCACGTGGGTAAGCGCCGCGATCCGGTGACACGTCGAAAATACCAATTGCCTGATGAGGAATCGGGCCTGATCATGATCTTTCGCACCTTTGACCGCATCAGCTATGCCTTGGTAATGTCGGCGACGCGCTCGATACGCATTAACGACGTCGTTGCTACGCCGTAGTATTCGGCACTTAATTTGATTCTAAGCCGCGCCGGGATGCTGCGGAAACGAGGTTAACGGAATGGAACTCACCCCTGCACTGGAGTGTTGGCTGCGTTTGAGCCGTGCCGACGGCATTGGCAGCAGGACACTGATCACACTTCTGGAATCATTTACCTCCCCGGAAAATATCGTTGGTGCCTCCCACGCACAATTGTCAAAAGTGTTGGGCAGCAATGAATCGGCCCTGTCTGCCATTACGGATGTAGTCAATGCTGAGCGCCACGCATTGGATATTGAGTGGCTGGCGGAAGAAGGCAGCTATTTGCTGCCCATAACAGATGAGGACTATCCAGCCTTATTGCGGGAAATTCCGGATCCGCCAGCCCTACTATATATAAGAGGTGACCCCGCTGTTTTGTCCTTGCCGCAACTGGCCATGGTCGGTAGCCGCAATCCCACCCCGGGCGGGATGGATAACGCGAGGGCGTTCGCGAGCGCGCTGGCGCCGACCGGTTTGCTGGTAACCAGCGGCATGGCATTGGGCATCGATACAGCGGCCCACACTGGTGCCCTTGAAGGAGGTGGCAGCACTGTCGCTGTCGCAGGCACCGGCGTTGATCGCATCTATCCGGCGCGAAATCACGCACTGGCACATCGCATTGTGGAACAGGGTGCGCTGGTGTCCGAATTTCCCCTGGCGACGCCGCCGCTGCGAGAAAATTTCCCACAACGTAATCGCATTATTGCCGGTCTGAGCCTGGGAACGCTTGTTGTTGAAGCCGCGCTTCGCAGTGGCTCGTTAATCACAGCTCGACTGGCCAGCGAGCAGGGCCGGGAGGTGTTTGCCATTCCCGGGTCCATTCATTCCCCCCAGTCGAAGGGCTGTCACCAGCTTATACGCCAGGGCGCAAAACTGGTAGAGACTGCCACTGATATCATGGAAGAACTGGGTTCCCTGGTCACAGCCTTGCGCCAGCTCAGTGAGCCCGCTACCCGGCGCGAGAATATTGCAGATTTTGAATTGCTTGAATACCTGGGATTTGACCCGATTGATGTAAATACGCTGGTTGAACGCAGCGGATTGACGGCAGAAGCCATTTCCTCCATGCTGTTGGAGATGGAGCTTGCCGGGCATATTCAGGTGTGTACCGGCGGCAAGGTCCAGCGCATTAATGCGTAAAGGTAAAAGATGAAAGAAAGTATGTTTGACGTTTTGATGTACCTCTTCGAGAACTACATGGAAGAGGGTTCCGAATTTACCCCCGATCAAGAGTCTCTGGTGTTCGAATTGACTGAAGCTGGCTTTCCCAGTGGTGAAGTCAACAAGGCCTTTTCGTGGCTGGAAGATTTAACCAATCTTTGCAACAACGATTCCGAACTTCCGGAGTCACCAAGCGCGCAATCATTTCGTATTTATACCGCGCTGGAGATGGAGCGCCTTGACCCCCGCTCTCGCGGTTTAATGATGTTTATGGAGCAAGGCGGCGTACTGGACGGCATCTCGCGTGAACTGGTTATTGATCGCGTGATGGCCCTTGATGTGGACACCATCAGCCTGGAGCAGCTCAAGTGGGTTATTTTGATGGTGCTGTTTAACCAGCCCGGTCAGGAGTATGCACACGCCATGCTGGAAGACATTGTCTTCGACGAAATGGAAGGGCATTTAAACTGAATTTGTGGCGTATTTCCGTTGCCAGTTACTTCCGGCACCTCTTTTTTCTGGTCGTAAAACCCCCAAAACTTGACAAGGCATACCTCAAGTCGTTGAAATGCCGTCCAGGTTGTTGTTCGCGGCACTGCTTTGCGGCCAACAACCCAGCCCTCACGAGCAACAGACCGGGACAATAATTAATTAGTACACATGCCAAAGAATCTTATCGTTGTTGAATCGCCGGCCAAAGCCAAAACCATGTCCAGGTATCTGGGCAAGGAGTTTACGGCGCTGGCGTCATACGGCCATGTACGCGACCTGATCCCCAAACAGGGCGCGGTCGATACCGAGAACGACTTCCATATGAAGTACGAGCTCATTGAAAAAAACAAAAAACATGTCGAAGCCATCATTAAAGCGATGAAGAAGTCCGATGTGTTATACCTTGCGACTGATCCGGATCGCGAAGGTGAGGCCATTTCCTGGCACCTTGAAGAAATATTGCGCGAGCGCGGTGTGCTCGACGGCAAACCGGTGCTTCGTGTCGAGTTTCATGAAATTACCAAGCGTGCGATTCGGGAGGCGATAGAGAATCCGCGTGAACTGTCCATCAACCTGATCAATGCACAACAGGCGCGACGCGCACTGGATTATCTCGTCGGTTTTAATCTTTCACCTTTGCTATGGAAAAAAATTCGTCGCGGCTTGTCGGCTGGACGCGTGCAGAGTCCCGCGTTACGCTTGATTGTTGAACGCGAACAGGAAATTGAGGCGTTCGACCCGCGTGAATACTGGACGATAGAATCCGATCTCACCGCTGGCGATAAAAAATTCCTCGGTCGGTTGACGTATTTTGAGAACGTAAAGCAAGAGCAGTTCTCTATTGACAACGCCAAACGCGCAGAGAAAGTGGGCAAAACGCTCACCGAGGCGGCCAACGGCAATCTGCGCGTTACCAAGGTGGACAAGAAACAGCGCCGTCGCAATCCGTCACCGCCGTTTACTACATCGACACTGCAACAAGAGGCCTCACGCAAAATGGGTTTCGGTGCACAACGCACCATGCGCACAGCACAACAACTTTATGAAGGCGTGGAAATCGGTGGCGAGAACGTCGGCCTAATTACTTACATGAGAACCGACTCGGTGAATCTGGCCAATGAGGCCATTGAGGAAATGCGTCACTTCATCGGCGAGCGTTACGGTACAGAAAATATCCCGGACGAGCCGCAGATTTATAAATCCAAATCCAAGAATGCACAGGAAGCCCACGAGGCCGTGCGGCCAACGTCGGTAACGAGGGTGCCGGAGGAGATCAAGGAGCTTCTCAGCGCTGATCAATTTAAGCTGTATAGCCTGATCTGGAAACGCACCGTTGCCAGCCAGATGGTGCACGCGACGCTGAACACCGTAGCCGTGGATCTGGAGGCAAGTCCAGGCAACGTGTTTCGCGCCAATGGCTCTACTGTGGTCAAGCCGGGTTTTATGGCGGTGTATCAGGAAGGCAGCGATGAGCGCGGCAGTGACGACGATAAGGAAAAGCTGTTGCCGCCAATGGAGGTCGACCAGCTTATCGATTTGATA
>SDBU01003369.1_pt1 | contig 20373 bp, 20 predicted proteins | sample 2277071 | NCBI WGS metagenome assembly SDBU01 (sample SAMN10397929, study PRJNA504765) | marine sediment metagenome | isolation source: marine sediment core GS08_GC12, 126 cmbsf | place: Arctic Ocean: Gakkel Ridge, Loki's castle | collected 2008
AGACACCTCCGGGGATTCGGACAACTGATACGGTGTGAGGCGCTCCGGACCGGTTCTGAGTCGGAAGTGCTCGTCACATTTCACACAACGCCCACAGCAAGTGGTTGGCACCTCCAGGTGGGTATCAACCCTTCTCGCTTTTCAAAGACTTCAACAGGTCCCGCACCTTCTGCATATCCTCCCACACCCGACGGCGGTTCTCGGTGCTATAGTTGCGCAGGAGGTAAGCGGGGTGATAGGTGGCCATCACCTTGAGGCCCTGCCAATCGATGAAGCTGCCGCGCAGTGAGGAAATGGATTGTTTGGTCTCCAGGAGCGCCTGCGCCGCCACCGCGCCTAGACAACAGATGACTCGGGGCTGAATAAGTCTGATCTGCTGCATCAGATAGGGCATGCAGGCGGCAATCTCGGTGGCGGTGGGAGTGCGGTTCTGAGGCGGACGACACTTGATGATGTTGCCAATATAGACCTCTGCGCGGGTCATGTCCATGGCTTTGATTATCTTGGTGAGAAGCTGACCGGCGGGGCCCACAAAAGGAATCCCCTGCCGGTCCTCCTCACGGCCGGGCCCCTCACCGATGAACATCAGGTCCGCATCCGTGTTGCCGACGCCAAAGACGACTTGAGTGCGGCCCCGGTGCAAACCGCATTTCGTGCATTTAGATGCGACCACTTCCTCCTCGTCCAGCGCCCGGGCGCGCAACTTCTCTGACGGAAGGTCAAGGTCAGCAAGAGGTGGTCTGGAATCCTCCCAATGCACCCGATCGCGGCCGAAGCTCTGCTCCATTTTGACATGCTCCTTGAAGGCCCGCACTGTGCCCAGGAACTCCTTCCGCACCTCGTCGCTCATCGCCATTTCGCTCTAACCACCTGAAGCCTCACCGCGCGGCTCAAGTCGCGCCTCCACCGCACCCAGGACCCGCTCTCGAACCTGCTCCAGACTTCCCGCAATCACGCAGCCCGCCGCCTCCCGGTGTCCCCCGCCTCCAAAAAGCCTGGCCACCGCGCGCACGTCGAAGCCCTTATCACTGCGCAGGCTCACCTTGACCTGTTCACCACCAGCCATCTCACGAAACAGCACCCCCACGCGCACCCCGGCCACCCGGCGCGGGAGCTCAGCAAACTCCTGCGTATCCTGCACCTGAACACCCACGCGGGCAAGTATCGCTTCGGTGATATCCACACATGCAATCCGCCCCCCACCCTCCAGCTTCAATGTGTCCAGCACCTCTGCCAGGAGTTTCATGCGCGAGGGGCTGTAGCTGTAATAGATGCGCTCCGAAATACGCGCCGCGTTGGCACCGGCTTCCATCAGCGCCGCGGCCATCGTCAGCGAATCCGGGGTCGTGTTCTCGTAAGCAAAACGACCCGTATCGGTAAGCACTGCGGTATAAAGCGCCTCAGCCATGTCAGGCGTGAGGGGATAGTTCTGCGCCTCGATCAACCGGTAAATGAGCTCACCAGTGCACGAGGCATCTTCATCAACCAGGTTTGCGGTGGCAAAGTGGACATTGCCCGGGTGGTGGTCAATGTTAATAGAAGGAATCCCTCCTCCCAGTAAGCCTTGAACTCGCGCAGTCCTTTCCAGGGTTGGGCAATCGAGGATAATCGCGCAGTCGAAATCTTGCTCCGGGGCAGGTGACTGTGACAGGTCGATAACCTTCGCCGCGCCCGAGAGGAAGCGATAGAGCTCCGGAAAGGGTCCATCGTTGACCACCAGAGGAGCTTTCCCCATATCGGTGAGCAGATGATAGACCGCCAACTCGCTGCCCACGCCATCGCCGTCCAGCCTCTCGTGGCTGCTGACGAGGAAGCGCTGTGACCCTTGAAGCAATCGGTCAATCTGGTTCAGAAGCTCTTTTCTCATCACTCCGGCTAAGAAAGAAAGAGACTAACAGAGCTTCGCACATTTCTATCGCGAAGTTGCGACGGGGATGGGCTTCTACTTCTGCCCTGGCTTCGAGATACGGCCTCACCGTGCGGGAGCGCGCCCTCTTCTGTCATAGTATCTACCACCACGGTCGTACTCGCCTCGCGCATATCCCCGCCTGCTGCCAAACCCAAGGCCATAGGCGCCCGCGCCAAAATCGGGCACCGTCACCATCAGGTCACGCACGTCGTAGATTACTAACTCAGGTTTCCCTTGAGCGCCCTCGAGGTCGGATATGACCAGGACACCGTCTCTGATGCCAAAGGCCAGCTTCAGTGGCTTGGTGATGAACCTGAGCGCGGTCTCGATGGGAATATCGGTAAGCTTCAAGTTAACGAGCGTAGCATCCGTCACGCCCGCCCGCTTGAGGCCGACCTGATCCACAAAGATGTTGAGTTCCCCCACCACGCGCAGGAATTCCAACACGTCGGAGAGAGGCATCTGGGCGAAGTCCAGGCTGACCCGGTTCTTCAGCTTATCCTGAACCACCAGGTCCCTGGGTATTTGCGCTTTCGCCGCCACCCCTGGCCTCCGCCGTCTGGCAAGCCCCTGCCTATCTCGGGGATAGCGCAGCAGAGACGTTGTCACAGCAGCCGTCTTCCGCTTGGCACCAGGTAACACACCGGACTTTTTCTCGGGCTTCGCTGCTTCTGATTCTATCCCCCTGTACCCCTTCAGTCCCCCCTCTTTCAAAATCTGCCTGAGGAGGACCGATGCCTCCTGATGAGCAGGGTCAGCCCGGAGCACAGCTTCACAATACCGCGCCGCCTCCACGTAGCGCTTTGCCTGGCGCGCCTGGCGCGCCCGCTCCAAAAGCTCCTTGACCAGTACCCGGAACTCCCGCTGATATTGCCGCGCCCGACGAACCGCCAATTGCTGCGTCTCAAGCGGCGTAAGGTCCTCTGCCTGCTTGTCGGCGCTTTCCCGAGGCGGCTCCTCTGCTACCAGCATCCCTGACCACAACACGATGCAGGCTAAAGACATCATCGTGAGCATGAATGCCCTGGCAGCTCTCATCGGATTCACCCCCATCACGATTACGAGTATGCGCCGCTACCTATCAATTCTAAAGTTCTGGTGCAGAAGCACAAGCAAAATCCGAGACCCAGCCAGTGTTTCCCTCTACGGGGTTTGCCCAGGGGGCGCGTTTTCCTCTTGGGCAGGTTGCAGTTGCTCTTTTCCCTCGCTCTCCCACCATTCTTGCCAGGCGGCTGCATCGTCGCCGAAGTCCTCGCCGGTGATGGCCTGGAGGGCTTCGATGGCATCGACATTCGGTCTCATTACCCGCTTCAAATCACCTCTCGGCTCCCCTTCTTTGACCCACACGCCCTCGCGCAGACGGTCGCGGCGCGGCCCGCGAGGGTCAAAAGACCGGGTAACCGCTGCTGGTCCAGACGTCGCATCGAGACCCCCCGGCACTGACGAGAGCTCCTCGTCCTCAGCCGTTACGGGGACCAGGAAGAATTCATGCAGACACCTGATGAGGTAAGGCACCGCACTCATTTCCTTGAGTTCACCCAGCGCTCTCGTGGCCCGATGAGAGACAGTCATATTGCTGTTCTTCAAGCCCTTGATAAGAACCTTCACGGCTTCGTCGTTTCTCATATCGAGCAGGTTGGCGCGGCAGACATCACGCAAGGAAGTGATGGGCTCATAAAGAACACGCTCGGCCAACATGGGCGCCGCTTCTTTGATGTGGCGACGACGCACCAATTGCAGCGCCAGCCAGCGCACCTCAGGGTGACTGTCATCGAGCAGGGAAGCGACAGCAGGGAAGGCAGCGGGGTCCGAGATTTCCAGTAGCTTTCTCTCTGCCTGCTCGCGGGCGGAGGCATGGCTGGATGTCAATTGGCGAGCGAGCGCTCTGACCCGCTGACTCCATTCGGTTGCAGCTTGTTTCTTGAGGTCCCGCTGGCGGGCTTTCTCAGCTTCTTGCGGGGAGAGCCAGCGGCCCTTATACTCCTCGTAACCGAGCGCCCGCATCTCCCCTTCGTTCAGCCACCTGCCCTGGTGCTTGACGTGGCCGAGAGCGCGATGGGCGTGGTCATGTTCGGGGTCACGCGCGAGACAGTAAGCAAACTCGCGCTTCGCCTCCTCGAGAAGTCCGTGTGCGCGGCACCAGATGCCCAACTGGTAGTGCGCTTCGATGTCGGCAAGTTCGAGAGCAGCTCGCTTATTCTGATAGAGTTGCTGCGCCTCGCTGCCTCGAATAATCTCGCTGACTTCGCTCTTATTGACCGTGAACCTCCCGGCAACGGTCTCTATGGTGACGCGCGCGTCTGATTCTTCCGTGATGGTGCCGGTGTACTTACCCCCCGAATAAAGGTGCACCTCATCCGCACGCGCACCCCCCCAGCACAGAAGTACCACCCCCACACAAACAATCTCACATAACTTCTTCATGGTTCGTCTAGCGCCACAATAACTCGAACAGGAAATCAGCATTGGGATATCCTATTCACCGATGAACTCTCCTTCTGGGTTCTTGATAAAGGAATCGCATACCGGAAAGAATGACCTCACGGAGGAAATCGTCGCCCATGAGCAGCCGCCTCCGGACCTCCTCAGGGGTTTTCACCAGAATATCCAGTGGCAAGAGGCGCGGGCGCAGCATCCGTGAGACTTCACGGATGCGCTCCACCTCGGGCTCTTTGCTCTCCTTGATGACCAGAACGTCCAGGTCGCTTTCCTCGTCAGCGCTGCCCCAGACCCTAGACCCAAAAAGGATGATCTTATCAGGCCTATATCGGTCCCTTATGGTCTCGACGACGTGTTGGATAGTTTCGTCCATGTTCATCCGCGCCACCCCTGACACATGCGCATACTATCGCTGCGCCTAGCTGGTGTCAATAGCTAAACGTGCTTCCTACAGGACAGCACACCTGTGGCTGAAAGGGCAAGGAGGATGAGGCTGGCTGCTTTGAGGATGGCGGCGAAAGCGCAGGTGCCTACAATGCCCAGAACCGGCACCAGGATGACACCCGTCACCAGCGCACCCAGGCAGGCGCCGATGTGGTCGGAGGCATCGATGGCGCCAGCCGTACGTCCCACTTCACCAGCAGGTTCCAGATGCAGCCTGGCAGCCAGCGGGAAGGCGCAGCCGGTCAGGAAACCTCCCACCAGCACCAGGCTCATGAAGACGGGTTCCAGCAGTGCCAAAGACATCCGCGCGGCTGCACATCCTTTAATACCCACAGGCAGTGCCAACATGAATCCGCCGATTGCCAAATCCACCAGCATCAATTCCCAAAGCCTAGTGCCTACGCGGCGACGGCTCCTTTGCATCATGAGCCAACCACCCACTGCCAACCCGAGCATGAAGATGGCAACGATAAGGCCTATCTTCTGATAGACGTAGCCGTAGAGGTTCTGGAAGGCAAAAAGGAGCACCAGCTCGGCAGCCATGGCCGCAAAGCCCGTGGAGGCGATGCTCAGGCACAGGTTCAGTCGGCGATGTGCGCGTCGGCGTGAAGGTGTCAGCAGTTGGAGGACCACCAGCACCAACAAGATGCCCGCCACCGGTAATGTCAACCAACTGAAGTTCAGTTGTTTCAGTCGGTGGAAGATTGGCGCAAATTGCGAGCCCGAATATCGGTCCCAGAGAATCAGGCTGTAAAAATAGGTCAGGGGTTTGAAGTCAGTATTGAAACTCACCCCACGTGTGGCCAGCAGGTCCTGCTGCCGTCTTTCGACCAGGTCAGTCTGGAGCAAGTAGGCATAGATAAATTGGTAGCTGGTGGGAGTGATATTACGCTTCAAGAAACGGGAAGCCAGTTGCGACGGGTGGCGCTCGATTACACCTTCTCTGGGAGAGGCGAAGTAGTAGATATGCGTTCCGGGGGTGGCAAAGACATCCTCATAAACCTCTCGCAGGCTCCAGTAGATGCTGCCTGCCATCGGTCCTACTTCGTAGCCCAGCGGCCCCAGCACTGACGATATGCCCAGCACCAGCACCCCCTCTTCCTCAAGTATTGCCCGCACCTCACGGAAGAAATCCAGGGTGTAGAAACGGTTGAGGAGCGCAGTTTCGGGGTCAGGGAGATTCAGAATCACCATGTCGTAATGTGTGCTGGTACGTTTCACGAAGTGGCGTCCATCCTCGTGGAAGATAGAGACCCTGGGGTCATCGAGGAGTCCCCTGTCCACCTCCGGGAGATATTCCTGCATCAGCGCCAGTTCCTGGGGGTCGAGCATCACGTAGTCCAGACGTTCCACCCCGTGCTTGAGGATTTGTCTCGTGAGTCCCTCGATGCCGCCGCCAATCAAGAGGACGTTTCGGGGCCGGGGATGCTGCACCATCAGGAAGTGAGCTTGCTCCTGGAAGGCGGGCTCGTCGGGAAAACTGGCGGTGGGCTTGCCGTTGGCAAAGAGGGTGTACTGCTCGCGCTGCCTGGCTAAGGCCAGGTTCTGATACTTGCTCTCGATGCTTAAGTCTTTCCCTTCAGGTGTTTGCAGCAAGGGGATGCCCGGGTTCAGCGAGCGCCAACGGCCCAAGACCGCGGTCCGATTCACGAGGTCCCCTACAGGGGTAACGAGCAGTAACAATGAACCCACCGAAACTGCGCCGAGCAAGACTGAAAGCCAACGGCTGCGCCTTCTCGAACCGCGCACAACCAGCGCCCCGGCGCCGATGGCAACGAGACTGATGAGCGCAGCTATGCGGAAAGGGGAAAGTCTTCCCACCAGCACAAAGGTGAAGAGCACCCCCCCTGCGAGACTGCCCAATGCTTCCGCAACGTAAACGGCGCCGATGCCAGTAGCTCCATCATCATTTGCCCGGGTCAATTCAGCACATGCCAACGGAAACGCCAACCCCACCAGAAGGCTAAAAGGGCTGATGAGGGCAAAGGTGCCCACAGCCAGCGACAGGAAAGGCACCAACTCGCCAGGCCCCACACCCAGCACCCGCCGCAGCACTCCGATGAGGAGAACCTGGAGGGGGAAAAGCGCCCACATCAGCACCACGCAGCCAACCAGTAACGTGCTTCGCAGCGGTCGTCTGCTGAGGAACCCACCCAGACTGGCTCCCATGCTTATGCCCAAGAGCCAACTGGCAAAAATCATCCCCAGGCAGAGCTCGTTGCCCAGGAAGACAACCAGGAACTCTCGCGCAAAGATGGTCTGTGTCACCAGCGCCCAGGCACCCAACCCAAACAAGAGCGCCAATACCCGCCATCTCTGCGCTGACATCTGTTTGCCCACATCCACCAAGAAATGAAGAGACGTACCCCAGCATCATACCCGAAACGAACGCGCTGGCAAGCATGTTGACCTGCCGACAGTATTTCGCTAAGATAGGGTGATACTCACGGGCATGTCAATAGCTCCAGCATTTTGAATGAGGACCGTCCAATGTCCAGGGTGCCCAGGCCGGTGATGGCAAGGCTGCCTCTCTACCTCAGACAGTTGGAGGTTTATGAAGCCGCAGGGGTGACGGTGATTGCCTCGCACCGACTGGGCGCGGACCTCGGAACCACGGCCAGCCAGGTAAGGAAGGACCTGGCCTACTTTGGACAGTTCGGCAGGCCCGGGTTAGGTTATCTGGTCAGAGAGCTGGCGCGGCATATCCGGCGGATTATCGGCATTGACCGCAAGTGGCGGATGGCGCTGGTGGGTGTGGGCAATTTGGGAAGAGCGCTCTGCCGCTATAAAGGGTTTGCTGACAAGGGGTTCGGGATTCTGGCAATATTTGACAAGGACCCGGCAAAGGTGGGAAAGCGGGTGGCCGGGATGACCATCAGTCCCATGGAAAGCTTCAGCCGGACGGTGCGCAAGCTGCGCATCGAATTGGGAATCCTTACTGTGCCTGCCGAGGAGGCCCAGAGGGTGGCGGAAAAGATGGCGAAGTCAGGCATCAAGGGCATACTGAATTTCGCCCCCGTAAGCCTGTCTCTGCCTCCAGAGACTACCTTGTGCGCTGTGGACCTGGCCCTGCAACTGCAGCAGTTATCCTTCCGGATGAAAACGGAGAGGTGAAGAATCCGGCTTATTGTTTGACAGCCACCTAGTGGGACAATAAAATTGGCAATCGGTCACAGGGAAATATGAACTTATGAAGGAAACAGAGGTGAAACTTCGCAGCGCGGAAGTAACTTGCGGACCGGAGCGAGCGCCCCAGCGGTCTCTACTCTATGCCTGCGGACTGACGCCGGAGGACATGAACAAGCCCTTCGTAGGCATCGCCTCCGCCTATACCGACATCGTCCCGGGTCACATAGGTATGCGCCGACTGGAACGCGCCATCGAAAAGGGCATCTATGCTTCAGGCGGGGTGAGCTTTATCTTCGGTCTGCCGGCAGTGTGCGATGGTATTGCCATGGGACATCGGGGGATGCACTATTCGCTGCCCAGTCGGGAGCTTATCGCTGATGTGGTGGAGACCATGGCCGAAGCCCACCGTCTGGACGGGTTGGTGCTCCTGACAAATTGCGACAAGATCACCCCCGGGATGTTGATGGCAGCAGCAAGATTGAACATCCCTTCGATTGTGGTCACGGCGGGGCCGATGCTATCAGGAAGACACCTGGGAAAGCGACGGTCCCTGGTGCGGGATACCTTCGAGGCGGTGGGCAGTTTCCAGGCGGGAAAGCTCAGCGAAGAGGAACTCGAAGCCCTGGCCATGGAGGCCTGTCCGGGAGCAGGTTCCTGCCAGGGTGTCTATACGGCAAATACCATGGCATGTATTACCGAAGCGCTGGGAATGTCACTGCCTGGATGTGCGACGGCGCTGGCGGTTTTAAGCAAGAAAGAACGTCTCGCTTACTACAGTGGTCAGCGCCTGGTAGAGCTGGTGCGCGCGCGGATATTGCCAAGAGGCATCATGACCCGAAAGGCTTTCGAGAATGCCATCGCCGTCGATATGGCGCTGGGCGGCTCCACCAACAGCGTGCTGCATGTGGCTGCTATCGCGCACGAAGCCGAGGTTGAATTGGAACTGGAAGCGTTCGACAAGGTCTCACGCGAGACCCCTCAGCTTGTGAACATTCGCCCGGGCGGGGAAGCGTTTATGGAGGACCTTGAGTTTGCCGGTGGTCTGCCGGCAGTGTTTAAGCAATTGCAGCCGAAACTCCACGACCTGCCGACGCTTTCAGGAAAGTCGGTGTACCAGATCGCCGAGGCAGCCGATATTGTTGATGCAGAGGTGATTCGTCCATTGGATAACCCTTTCCACGCCGAGGGAGGCATTGCTATCTTGAGAGGCAACCTGGCGCCTGATGGCGCGGTGGTTAAGCAAAGCGCCGTCGCTCGTCGGGCGCGCGTGCTGGAGGGCAAGGCGCGAGTCTTCGATAGCGAAGATAGTTGTATGCAAGCCATCAACGACGGCAAAGTCGAAGCCGGTGACATCATGGTGATTCGCTACGAGGGGCCCAGCGGTGGCCCGGGGATGAGGGAGATGCTCTTTCCCACCTCAGCCTTAGTGGGCATGGGGCTGGGAGATGCGGTGGGGCTGATTACGGATGGGCGGTTCTCAGGAGGCACCCGTGGGCCTTGCATTGGCCACGTTTCACCTGAAGCCGCCGCCGGGGGTCCCATTGCGCTGGTAAAGGAGGGCGACGTCATCCGCATTGACATCCCCGGACGGAAGTTGGACGTGAGAGTAGAGGATGGCGAGCTGGCTAAGCGGAAAGAGTGTTGGCAGCCCATCGAGCCCAAGGTCAAGACGGGGTACTTGGCCAGGTATGCCAGGCTGGTCGGCTCGGCTGCCAGTGGCGCGGTGCTCGATGGGGGCCCCGGTTAAGGAGCAGAACATGAGAATAAAGCTACTCCTCTGTCTCTTGATTATGGCGCTGGTATCAGGTTGTGAGAGCAAGGGGAACAGGCAGAAGGAAATAGACATGGCTTATTTCGCGTCCACTCACCTGTCTGAGGAGAGGATCCCCTTCGACCAGGCGGTGATACAAAGACTGGTCCGGTCAGGCGACAAGAGCATCCCCGACCTCATGGAGCTTGTTGGGAAGGCGGCTGCCCCTGGGCGGAAGGTCAAGAAAAACGACTACTCGATTATCCTCATCCTGACTCGCATCGGCTCCAGCAAAGCTGTTAAGAGTTTGATTACGATTCTGCAGCACGATTATCCTGGTGACGTAGCAGAGGATAGACAGATTGCCGCGCGGGCGCTGGTGGCACTGGGCGCAAAAGGGGCTGTATCGCCCTTGAAAAAGGCCATCCAAGCCCATAGGCAATGGGTGGACGAACAGGTGGCGAAGGGTGGCCTGCAGGAGTCAGAGGGCAAGCAGCAGATACAGAACCTGGAAAAGGCGCTGGAAAATCTGCAAGCAGGCACAGGCAAGCTGACGAACCCGAAGGATTTCACGTAAGAACGTCACTGGCCTGGGTTCTCCGGGTAATCCGGGAATTCTTAGGAGCGACTAGTCACTACCCGGTGGTGTAAGAGGTAACACTTCGGCCTTTGGAGCCGACATCGGAGGTTCGAATCCTCCCCGGGTAGCCAATAAACGGTCGTTTGCAGATAGGCCCGAAAGATGAGTCCGCTGGAGTCTGTGGCTGTGGTACTGGCAGCGGGCAAGGGCAAGCGCATGAAATCGACGCTGCCCAAACCCTTTCTCCGGGTTGCGGGCAGACGGATGTTGTCCTACGTGCTGGAAACAGCTAAGTCTGCAGGCTGTGGCCGGTTGGTGGTGGTGGTTAGAAACATCAGCGACGCTATCCTCGAGGAGTTCAGAGCATTTCACCCGGAGTGGGTGGAGCAAGATGAGTCGCTGGGAACCGGCGATGCGCTCAAGAGAACGTGGGAGAAGCTCAAGGATTATGAAGGCCCCCTGGTCGTGCTTGTGGGTGATGCCGTCCTTCTGGAATCGGGAACCATCAGGGGCGCATTGAGAACCTGGGCTGAAAGAGACTCACCAGCAGCCGTAGTCATCACGGCGCGGATGGGGAACCCCAGCGGCTACGGTCGGGTAGTGCATAACGAGGGCAAGGTCGCGCGCATTATCGAAGAAGGCGATGCCAGCGAAGGGGAGAAAATGGTCAACGAAGTTAACTCGGGCAGTTACATATTTGCAGCCCCAGAGATATTCTCCGCCCTGGAGGAGTTGCGCCCGGACAACGTCCAGCATGAATATTACTTGACGGATGCCATCAAGATACTCAAAGATAGGGGGAAGCGAGTAGTGGCTTTCCGAAGCTCGAGACCTGAGGAGGCTCTGGGGATTAACACGCCGGCGGAGTTGGCCGAAGCGGAGCGCTTGTTAGAAATCCGGGACCTCGGAAAGCGCAAGGGAGAGACATAATGGTCATCGATAAGCTGCAGGTTTTCACCGGGAATGCGAACCCGGCGCTGGCCGGTAAAATCTGTGACTGTCTGGGTGTGTCGTTGGGACAAGCCGAGGTGGGCCGCTTCCCCGATGGGGAGGTGCGGGTGAAGGTCCACGAAGACGTGAGAGGTTCCGATGTCTTTGTGGTGCAGCCTACTTGCCCGCCTGTGAATGACAACCTGATGGAACTGCTGCTCCTGGTCGACTGTCTCAAGCGCGCTTCCGTCAAGCGCGTGACTGCCGTCATACCGCAATACGGCTACGGCCGCCAGGACCGCAAAGACGAAGGCCGGGTTCCCATCAGCGCCAAGCTCATCGCTAACTTGATCGTTACTGCCGGCGCTGACCGGGTGTTAGCGCTGGATTTGCACTCCAACCAGATACAGGGCTTCTTTGATATTCCGGTGGACCATCTCTACGGCTCGCAGATATTCATGCCCTATTTACAGCAGCTGCAGATTACTGACCTGGTGATAGCCGCTCCGGACGTGGGGAAGTCCAAGGTGGCTCGCGCTTATGCTAACCGTTTGCGGGCCGGGTTGGCCATCGTGGAGAAGACCCGCATCAACCCCGAGGAGGTGAAGGCAGGCTACGTCATCGGCAAGGTGAAAGACAAGAACATCGTCATCATAGACGACATCATCGAAACCGGAGGCTCGGTGGCGGAGGCCACGGGCGTGCTCAAGGAAGCGGGAGCGAAGAAGATTTACGTGGTCGCCACACATGGGGTATTCTGTGGCCCCGCCACCGAGAGATTGAGCGCGGCGCCCATAGAAAGAATCGTGGTTACGGACAGCGGCCCCGTGCCTCAGTCAGCTTTGGACATGGGGGTCGAGGTGCTGTCGGTGGCTCCCTTGTTGGCTGAGACCATCAAGCGAATCCACCTGCAGCAATCTGTCAGCGCCTTATTTGAATTTACAGAGGATACCTAAATGGCTAATGCAATCGTACAGGCAGAACACAGAAGGGAACTAGGCAGCGCCCCCGCAAGACGACTGAGGAGGGAGGGCAAACTCCCTGCCATCCTCTACGGACATGGGATGGAGAGCGTCCCCTTGAGTCTTCCCCGCCAGCAGGTGGAGCACTCACTCCACCGTGGCAGCCACACCATCACGCTGGCCCTGGAAGGCGATGAGGTCACGGCGGTGGTCCGTGATGTGCAGTATGATACCATGACCCAGGAACTGCTGCACGTTGACCTCGTCCGCATCGTGCAGGGTGAGCGGGTGCACGTTTCCGTGCCCATCACCCTGATGGGAGAGGCGTCCGGCATAACCAAGGGAGGCATTCTGGACCAGGTCATTCACGAGCTCGAACTGGAATGCCTGCCCGACCGGATTCCGGACCGGATTGTCGTGGACGTCGGCAGCCTGGAGATAGGCAACACCGTTCTGGTCAGGGAGCTGGAACTGGCGGAAGGGGTTGATATCAGACATAAGGCAGACTCGGTGGTGGTTACCGTTCATCCGCCCAGAGTGCTGGAGGAGGTTGTGGCAGAAGAGGTGCTTGAGGAAGAGGAAGCTGCCGCTGCGGAGGCGGAAGAACCCAGGGATGAGGCAGCAGAATGAAGCTGGTCGTGGGGCTGGGCAATCCCGGCTGGCGTTACCGGAGGACCAGACATAACGTTGGATTCGAGGTCATCAACGGGTTGGCAAAGCTTTACAACATCCGCCTCCGTCAGAAGAAACATCAGGCGCTGCTGGGCGAGGGTATCGTCGCCTCTCACCCGACCATCCTGGCCAAACCCACGACCTTCGTCAACAACTCCGGCTCAGCCGTGAAGGAACTCGTCAGAGAGCACGATATTTCTCTTGCCGACCTCCTGCTGGTCTGCGACGATATGAACCTGCCTCTGGGCAAGCTTCGCATTCGCAGGCAAGGCTCCAGCGGTGGACACAAGGGGTTGACATCGGTCTCTCGAGCACTGGGAAGTCAGGAGTTCCCTCGCCTGAGAATAGGTATCGGTCCGCCTTATCCGCCGTATGGCGGAGTGGACTACGTTCTCTCCAGATTCAAGCGAGCCGAGCGCAAAATCATCAATGAAGCGGAGACTACTGCTCGGCAGGCGGTGGAGGCATGGTTGGCAAAGGGGATCGAATTTGCCATGGCGAATTTCAATTAGCCATATTTCCGAATCACATTGTGGCTTGGAGGGGAGTGAGAGTATTGAAAATCTACGAAGGCATGTTTCTGGTGAGTACCGGGGAAGCTAATCGCGACTGGGATGACCTGCTGGCTCACATCCATGGACTGCTGGAAAGACATGGCGCCAAAGTGCTACACACCATGAAATGGGATGAGCGCCGACTCGCCTACGAAGTCGAGAAGCAAAGCCGAGGCGTCTATATTCTGGTACACTTCGAGGCGGCAGGTGATGCCATCCAGCTCATTCAGCGGGATTGTCAGCTTTCCCGGCGCATCCTCAGGCTGCTCATCACCGTCGATGAGGATGGGGTGCCGGAGCCAGAACCGGAGCCAGAGCTGGTGCAAGTCGAGGCGGCGGTGGAAACGATGGAAACCTCCGCGCCAGAGGCAACAGTGGTAGAAGAACAGGAGTCGCCCGCGACTCAGGAGCAGGAAGCGCCTGCTTCCGAGGACGAGGGGGCGCCTGCTCCCGCAGAGGAGGAGTCAGAAACACCCACTACCGACCGGCCTAATCTCGAATGAGCTGTCAGGGTGAGGAGCATGGTGACGACTGCGTTCAGCAACAGTTGAGGAGAATCGAGCGATGGCAAATTTCAACCGCGTTTTGCTTATGGGCAATCTCACCCGGGACCCGGAGCTGCGCTACACCCCTTCGGGGTCGGCAGTTTGCGGTTTCGGATTGGCCGTCAACCGTCGCTATAAGACCTCCGATGGTGAGCAACAGCAGGAAACCTGCTTCGTGGAGGTAAGCGCCTTCGCACGACAGGCAGAGACCATCAGTCAATATCTGAACAAGGGCAGCCCTATCTTCATCGAGGGTCGTCTGAAGTTGGACCAATGGACGTCTCAGGACGGTCAGAAACGCTCCCGCCTGAGTGTGGTTGCCGAGCGCTTCCAGTTTTTGGGAAGGGGTCGAGAAGCTCAAGGAGGTCCCGAGGAAGGCTCGGCGGAGCGACCGAGGGACCGAGATTCTGAGGCGTCAGAGGATGGCATTCCCTTTTAATCACTGACATGAGAAGTTGGAGGACATATGCGAGCACCGAAGCGCGCACCGCGGAAAGGTACAAGAAGACCACGTCGTCGTCTTCCCAGATTAGGCCGCGAAACCAAGTGCCGATTCTGTCGGGAGAAGGCTACCCACATAGACTACAAGGGTATTGATACCTTGGCAAAGCTCTTGACTGCTCAAGGGAAGATGTTCTCCCGCAAGCGATCGGGAAACTGCGCCCGCCACCAGCGCGCGGTGCAGCAAGCCGTCAAACGGTCTCGTTTCATAGCTTTGCTTCCCTATATAGGCTGAGAGTAACATCATGGAACTAATGCTCAGAAAGGACGTGCCGGGGTTAGGCAAGAGTGGCGCCGTGGTCACCGTTGCCGACGGCTATGGACGCAACTATCTCCTGCCTAAGAAATTGGCAATCCCTGTCAGCAGTAAGAATCTCAAACTGCTTGAGCTGGAAAGGCGCAAGCTCGAACTCGGGGAAAAAGGCCGCGTGGAGGAACTGGTTGCCCGGGCAGAGGCGCTGAGCCTGGTATCCTGCACCATCGTGGCCTCGGCCACCCCGGAGGGTCATCTTTTTGGCTCCGTGACCGCCTCCCAGATAGTGGAGGCCCTCGCCAAAGAAGATTTTGAGCTGAGCCCCGAGGCCATCCTGCTGGAAAAACCCATCAAGGGAATCGGGGTGTACCAGATAGCCGCGAAGCTGCATCCGGAAGTGCAGACCAGTTTTAAGCTCTGGGTTATTGCCGAATAGTGACAGTTTGAAGGGGCCAAGCAGGACACCGGGTCTATTCCTGGAGGTCAGAGCCATCCCGAAGGAGAAGTAAGCTGTGACCACCGCAACCTTGATCGAACGCGTTCCCCCACACAGTCTGGAAGCGGAGATGTCCGTGGTGGGGTGTATGCTTCTGGATGACGATGCTATCGCCCTGGTGCTTCCCCTGCTGGAAAGTAATTTCTTCTACAGCCGGGCCAACCAGGTCATTTATGAGACGGTCTCTGATCTCTTCGAGAAGGGTCAACCCGTCGATTCCGTCATGCTGAAAGATGAGCTGAAGAAGAAAGGCTCTCTGGAAGAGGTGGGCGGGGTGGATTACATCGCCTCCCTGGTGGAGGTGGTTCCCTCCTCAGCCAACGCCGTTTATTACGCCCAGATTGTCAAGGACAAAGCCATCCTGCGCGCCCTCATCACCGCTGCCAACCACATCCTCCGTGACGTCTACGAGGACCGTGGAGAGGCCTCCGTGCTTTTGGACCACTGTGAGAAATTGGTCTTCGACATTGCGGAGATGAAGATTATTACCGAATCCACCAATATTACCGATGTCCTCAAGATGGCCATGGAGCGGATCGAGAAGCTTGGCGACAGAGAAGGGCGGCTCACCGGTCTTGGCACGGGCCTCTACGACCTGGACGACATGACCAGCGGCCTGCAGGACAGTGAGCTCATTGTGGTTGCCGGCCGACCCAGCATGGGCAAGACCTCCTTCGCCCTGAACATTGCCGAGTACGTGGGATTGGTGGAGGAGAAACCGGTGGTCATCTTCTCTCTGGAGATGAGCAAGCAGCAGTTGGCGCAGAACATGCTCTGTAGCCATGCGCGCATCAATGCGCACAGCATGAGACGGGGACTGCTGGCTGCAGAGGGGATGCAGAAGCTCGCCCTGGCTGCCAGCACCCTATCGGCAGCACCTATCTTCATCGACGATTCCACGGGGCTCACCAGCCTCCACATCAAGGCCAAGGCCCGCCGCCTGAAAGCCCAGCACGACATTCGACTTGTCATCGTCGATTACCTACAGCTCATTGAAGGCCCCCCCATGGACAACCGACAGCAGGAAGTTGCCAAGATGTCCCTTACCATGAAGGGGTTGGCAAAGGAGCTGGACGTCCCCGTGCTGCTCGTCTCCCAGCTTAGCCGGGCGGCGGAGCAGCGTGAGGGCCATCGCCCCCGCATGAGCGACCTGAGAGAATCGGGCGCTATTGAACAGGATGCCGACGTGGTGCTGCTTCTGCACCGCGAAGAACTGTATAATGCCACCCCCGAGAATAAGGGTCGGGCTTTGCTCATTGTCGCCAAGCAGAGGAACGGGCCGGTGGGCAACATCGAGCTCCAGTTCCAGAGCGAATATATGCGCTTCCGCAACCTGCAGGCACAGATGTGACAGGCCAGGAGCCCTTCCTTATTGACAAAGGTCCGGGAGGAGATTTTCGCCGCTGCCCGGTAGCGTATTCCGAAACCGTCTCACCAGTAATTATCCATGTATAGACGAACCACTTTTCTGGTCTGCTGGACGGTAGGTATGTGCTGTGTGAGCACCGTCCGAGCCGCGGGCGATCTTCAGTCTCAACCCTCCGCTCCCTTCAAAGTCTTGGCGGTTGAAATACAGGGCCTGGATAAGGTCCCCGAATCCGAGGTCCGGAACCTCATCAAGGTGCGGGCCGGGGATTTGGTCACCCAGAAGGCCATCGATAGAGATGTGAAGAGGCTCTGGAGCTCACGGGCGTTCAGCCATGTCCAGTACCACAAAGAGCGCCTGGAAGACGGCTGGAAACTCATGTACATCCTCACCGAAAGCCAGCTCCTCGGAGAGGTGAAGTTCGTCCACGTCAAACGTTTTAGCGAAAAGAAACTGAAGGAGGAAACCGGTCTTATCCCGGGTACACCGCTGGGCCTCGGGCGTCTCTTCAGAGCCCAGAAGACGGTCGAAGAGCTCTATCACCGCGCCGGTTATCAATTTGTCCAGGTCACCAGAGAGACCTACGATACCCCTACAGGCACCGGGGTTCGTTTCATTATTCAGGAGGGCCCCCGGGTGCGCGTGCGCCGGGTCGAATTGGTGGGCAATCAAACCTTTTCCACCAGGAAACTCCGCAAACAGATAAGAACGAAACCTTACCGATTCATTCTGAACAAGGGCCTTTTCGACCCCGAAGTGCTGGCTGACGACCTGGCTCGAATCCGGACCCGCTATCGGTCACAGGGCTTTTTCGACGTGCAACTGGACCATCACCTCAAATACAGTGAGGCCCGCTCCGAACTGGTGGTGGTAATCCAGATAGACGAGAAAAGTCGCTACCTCGTTGACCACATCATCCTGGACGGGGTTAAGCTCTTTGCCAAAGACGAAATCCGAGACCGGCTTTCCTCCAGGGAGGGTAAGCCCTATTCTGAGGAGGCCTACCTGGACGACCAGGAGACTATCCGCGACTTCTATGGCAACCGAGGCTTCGTGCTTGCCACGGTGAGGCCGGAAATTTCCCTGCTGGAGGAGCCCCCGGGGAGACTCAACCTCATTTATCACGTAAACGAGGGGGAGCGCATCTTTATCGAGAAGGTCGAGATCACGGGTAATTATAAAACCAAGTCCCAGGTCATCAGACGAGAGCTAAACTTCCACCCCGGCGAACAGTTCAACCGCGCCAAGCTGAAACGCAGCCGCGAGAGACTGCTCAATACCCGCTTCTTCAGCAGCGTAAACATGCCCACCGAGCCGGGCACCACCCCCCATCAGCGTAATCTGCTCATCGAAGTGGAGGAGGCACAAACCGGACAGTTCGTCTTCGGGGGAGCCTGGTCAGACTACGGTCTCATCGGCCAGTTCGAGTTCTCCCAGCGCAACTTCGATTGGCGGGATTGGCCAGAAGGAGTAGGCGACTTTTTCCAGGGCACAGCTTTTGCCGGCGCCGGACAGCATTTCCGGCTTAGCCTGCAGCCGGGCACCGATTTCACGCAACTGAACGTCTCCTTCGAAGAGCCCTGGCTCTTCGGCCATCCCAACAGCCTGGGGCTGGAGGGCTGGCGAAGGGAAATCCGCCGCTGGGACTACGAGGAGATAAGAACCGGGGGGCAGCTCAGCCTGGGCCGCCGCCTGCGACCGGACCTGAGCATGCGCCTCTTCTTCAAGACAGAGGACATACGTATCACAGACATAGGGACTGATGCCCCTCTGGACGTCTTCAAGGTGAAGGGTCGGCACACCATCAACAGCATCGGCTTGGCTGCCGCCTTAGACAAGCGGGATAGCTTCGTGCTGCCTACCAGAGGCTACAGAATATCAGGCACCTACGAATATGCGGGCGCACTCACGGGAGGTGATGTGGACCTCCACCGAGTGCAACTGGAGGCGCGAAAGTACCACACCCTGTTCGAGACCAACCGGGGCAAGTACATCCTGATGACCGCAGGGTCAGCAGGATTGGTCAAGCCCCTGGATGACACCAGGGAGGTACCCTTCTTCGAGCGCATGTATGCCGGTGGCACCGGGAGTGTCAGGGGTTTTGACATACGCGGTCTGGGCCCCCATGACCGGGACGAGCCTATTGGTGGAGAGCTGAAAATCATCGGTAACCTGGAGCTCAACTATCCCATCTACAAAGAAACCATCCGAGGCGTCGTCTTCTACGATGTGGGAGAGGTGGTGCCGGAATCCGGTGACCTGAACATCTCCGAATTTCGCAGCTCCATAGGAGCCGGGATAAGGCTCACGATGCCCACCCCCTTTGGCCCACTCCCGCTGAGCTTTGACCTGGGTTTCCCCATTGACCCCGAGCCGGAAGACGAAATTAGACATTTCAATTTCCGCATGGGTGCGCTATTCTAGATACCCTTAGAGTGGAAGCCGATTACCCTAAATCCAGAGGAGGTAGTTAACCATGTCCAGATACGTGAAATTGGCAATGGTAACGGGATTGCTCCTGGTGAGCTTCCTGCTTACCCGTCTGCCAGCGCAAACGAGTGAACCAAAGCCCCTCAAAGTGGGCGTGGTTAATCTCAGCACCGTTTTCGAGAAATACGAACGACGCATTGCGCTGTTTGAGGAACTGCAGGAACTTCAGAATCAGAGGAACCAGGAGATTGGTAAGCTACAGCAGGAAATAGGCGCACTCACTAATAAATTGAAGATGCTCGGGACCACGTTAGCACCGGACTCTCCGCGCTGGCTGGAAGCAGATAAGGAACTCATGCAGAAGCAAGCCGAACTCAAGACCCTGAACAACCTGGCAACTATCGAACAGGAGCGCACCATATCCCGCTCCTATCGCCTTATTTACAGAGAGATCCGGGCGAGCATCGAGGCTTTTGCTAAAGCACATAAGTTCGACCTGATTCTGAAGACCGATAACCCTGAACTCTCCGCCTCCCGTCCGGATTTCATCCCCGTCGAAATGTCCATGAAGGGCATCCTTTACCACAGTCCGAAACTGGATATCACCGCGGAGGTGCTTGCCGCCTTGAACAGCAACTTCAAGGAAGCTGCGGTCAATTGAGAAATGAAGATAACCAGAACCTTAGCCCAGTTGGCCGAGTTGGTAAAGGGGACGGTGGTAGGCAACCCCCGAACCGAGATCACCGGTATTGCCGCTATAGATGAAGCAGGCCCGGGGGACATCACCTTCATCGCCAACCCCCGCTACAGGCACTTCGCCGCGACCACCAAAGCCTCGGCCCTCTTCGTTGCCGAGGACTTCCCTGAAGTTTCCACTAATCTCATACGGGTGGCGAACCCGGACTGGGCTTTCGCTCTAGTTGTCGAAGTCTTTGCCCCTGCCCCTCCCCAACTCCCGGTAGGCATAGATAAACGCGCCGTCATCGGAAAGAACGTGAGTGTGGGAGTGGAGGTTTCCATCGGCGCCCTCAGTGTGGTCAAGGAAGGCGCGCATATTGGCGACCGCACCGTAATCTACCCCCAGGTCTATATTGGTCATGAGAGCTTCATCGGAAGCGACTGCCTCATCTACCCCCAGGTGATGCTCCGCGAGCGCACGGTGATAGGCGACCGGGTCATCATTCACAGTGGCACGGTCATAGGCACCGACGGCTTCGGCTATGTCACTATCGAGGGTGAGCACCGGAAGATTCCCCAACTGGGTATGGTTCAAATCGACGCCGATGTGGAAATCGGTGCTGGCGTGTGTATTGACCGGGCTCGCTTTGGCAAGACCCATATCAAGAAAGGCACCAAGATTGACAATTTGGTCCAGATTGCCCACAATGTCGTCATAGGCGAGCACTCCTTTAT
>SDBU01003370.1_pt1 | contig 20370 bp, 17 predicted proteins | sample 2277071 | NCBI WGS metagenome assembly SDBU01 (sample SAMN10397929, study PRJNA504765) | marine sediment metagenome | isolation source: marine sediment core GS08_GC12, 126 cmbsf | place: Arctic Ocean: Gakkel Ridge, Loki's castle | collected 2008
TGACTTTTTGTAGCATTCGATAAACGAGGAAACCATACTAGTGGGACAATCACTTTTCGCCCATCTACCAATGACACGACTAAATCATCATCTGTGAACGCGACATCCTGAGCCAAGGGATGTGTTTCAACTGCCAATGTGCTCATTCCATGCCTCCAGAAATATCTCCCTGTTTTCTTCGACATGCACCTGGATCACCCGCAACTCATGCGAAGCAAACCGTTTTGAACCTGCCAACGCAATCGGAGTTAACCAAAACTTAGCAAGAAATCGCTCCCTCTGCACATGAATATGAGGCGGTTCTCCTTTTTCATTGCTGTAAAAATAGAACCGGTACGGCCCAATTCTGAGTATAGTCGGCATATGAAGATGTTACCTATTCAAACCGTGATTGCATAACATTGTTTATATCGGCCTACAGAACAACCCGGAATGCTGCGTCATTGCCGTAAAAGACGCCTGCGAAAAAGGCATCATCAATAGATCACCGGGTGCGCGAACGACCAGAACATGTCCAGCGGGAAGGTCTGGCGAATGCCGGCCAGGTGCCGTTCCAGCCGGTCCTGGTTGGCTGCCTCCATCTCCCGGGACGCGGCCCGGAAACTCCACACATACAGCCCCCCGGCGGCAGTGCCCAGCAGGTACCGGAACCAGCCCTCGGCCCATAACGCCGACAAGCCCAGGCTGCCCACACTGGCCGCATACCCCAGCCCTTCGCCGCCCCGCCGCAGGTAGAATAAACCGCCGCCCGGCAGCAGCCCCAGGGTGGACCGTCTCCAGGTGCGGTAGTAGTCCAAATCCGGGATACGGTCGATCTCCGTGAGCAGGCTGTCCAGCAACAGCCGTCCCCGAGCCGGGTAGTATTCGTGGGCCCGCCGGATCAACGGCCCGGCCTGTTCCCAATCCTCCAGCGTCAGGGACGCGAACCCCCGCAACACCAGCAGGTAGGGATCCTCGATGACCGGCAGGGAGCGCACCGCCGCGTAATCGCCGGTCTCGAAGTCCATCCGGGCCAGCTGCCGCAGGCAAACCACTTTAACCCGTGGATCGGCGGTGCTGTCGTCCCGCACGATGCGGTACTGCTCAGCCGCCAGGCCGAATTCCTGCAGCTGCTCGTAGGCCCGGCCGATACGGTAATGCACCAGCGGCAGCAGCTCGTCTTCAGGGAAATGATACAGGAAATTGTAATAATCCACTACCGCCGATTTGTAATCGCCTTTGCGGTACTTTTTCTCCCCCAGCGCCAGGAACTCGTTGCGCAATCTCTCGGCGAAGTAGTCCCAGTCCTCATGGATGTACTCGTTAGAGCGAGCATCCACCGTATCCAAAGCAGTGGTGTCCGGCCGGGCGGGCAGCTCCTCAACCGCCTGGTCCGTATTCGGGACCGGTCCCACAATCCTCAGAATGAGCTCAGCCTGTCGTGAGAGCCCGCGAAGGGTCGAAACCGGATGCTGACCCGCCAACTCCACCATTGGCGGGGCCAACAACACCAGCCCGGCCACAATAATTATACAAATACCTCGCATGGCCTGAATTTAGGGGCCGGGACGCCGGGAAGTGATTCTTGATTGAATATTGGGAGGCTGCGAGGGCCTTTCAGAATCTGGGATGTGCACCGGCCAGGCTCTCTGGCGGTCGATACCATCGTCTATTGCAGTACCTCCGTCGGTGGTATATTCGTCAATACCGTCAATGCGGTTGACCTGGCCGACGGCGGGGTATCCGGCAATTCGTACAATTGTCTGGGGTTGTCAGGGCTATGCGTCGCAGGTGAAAAATATAAGCCCCCGACGAAAACCAAGGCTCTCGACGGGGAATCTCATGGTAGCCCGCAGGAGAATCGAACTCCTGTTGCCAGGTCGAAAAGAAGGTAGCCGCCCGTTGTGGAATTTTTATCCGTATCCGGAGCGTATCCAGGATCAGGACTTTTTAGGCCTGGGAAGGCGGCCGGCTGTATCGAATTTTGGGTTCGATATCAGGTCCAGCAAGTCTCTAGATCCGATCGCCGAACACGCGCTGCAAATATTCCTCGGGAAATTTCAGATAACGCTCAGTAGTGTTCACAGTGGAGTGTCCGAGTAATCCCCGGACGTAGTAGATATCACCTGACCGGTAATACTCCCGCAGGGCAAAAGTGTGCCTGAGGCTGTGGAGTGAGCGCCCTTTCGGCTCAATCCCGGCCTGAAGCAGAGCTCTGCGGAAACTGCGGCCGATACTATCCAAATAATAGGGATCCGTCGTAGCAAGCAGGAAATCATCGAGCATCCCAGGAGGCAATGCAACCAGTCGCTCCCGGTGCCCCTTGGTGTTCTTGAGATGGAGATGGCCATCCTCCAATGCGCACTTGAACAGCTCTGAGCGGCGCAGACCGGTTTCCGCTAGCAGGCGGATGGTAGCACTCATCTTTGGGTCGTCGATGTTGGCGATTATTCGGTCCCTATGCCTTCCAGGGAGTCAATTTAAGTGAGTGATACGCATTATCGGACTGCCTGGACTCCAGTTAGCAAACCCATAAGGCATGCCGGAATCATCTGCCAGTGCTTACATATCGCTTACACGGCAATTGGACTATCTGCCTTCAAGCGAATAAAGAATTCCTCGTAGTTTTAATATTATCAAGACCGGGCCGCGGAGAGGACCCGAACCTCCACATCCAAAGGGACACTGTATTCTAAATCCAGCGGGTCACCACCTAGAAATCTCTCATCAGATCTGGTGAAGAAATGGGGGGCGGGGCCATGTTGCCAAACTGCATTTGTCAACCATCTCAACGGTGATCCAAAAGAGCATGGTTGACTGTGGAAGTAACTTTCAGGTATGTTCTACTTAACCCCCGTCCGGGTTGCGGAAAAGTGGGCCTCAACCAGGAAATAGATCAACCCACCTATCATGAGAACGACGGCTAGAAGGCCCAATCCAATAGGTCGGCTTGATAGTGCGTAGGCAATCGAGTTGTAGAGCATATAGAGGCAACAGGCGCAGAAGGTGATTGTCGTTAGGGGATGGCCGGAAATCCGGTAAGGGCGCGGCACATGGGGTTCTTGGCGTCTGAGCACAAACACAGAGATACCAGTGGCAAAAAAGAATAACCATACTGCCGGAGCTGTGAAGAGGACAGTATTTAAAAAAGAACCTGCCGCCAAAATAATCAATGCACTCAGCCCGCCTTGTAACATGAGGGCTCGTATAGGGGTACCGAATCTAGTGTGCCAGCTGCCCATCAGGCGGAAAGTGACGTGATCGGTACCCATAGCGTACGAGATCCGCGCGCCGGTGAAAATTATTCCATTCAAAGATCCCAGTGCTGAGATGCAAATAAGAATACTGATGGCTCTGCCAGCCATGGCAGGGAATACTTTAGACATGGTTGCTACAGCCACAACCTGAGAGGAAGCCATTGTTTCATACCCCAGCGCCGAAAGGAAGGCACTGTTAGCCAACACATATAACGCCATCACTACCAGGGTACCTATCACCAGGGAGCGGAATATATTCCTCTCCGGTCGTCGGACCTCCGCCGCTACGTAGGCCATCTCATTCCAACCACCATAAGTGAATAGCACCAGGATAAGGGCCAGTTGCAGACCTCCTCCAGGGACGACCGGCTGCGTCACAACGGCAGACGACTTATCTGGAGCCAGGAACCCCAGGATAATAATCGCCGCCAGGCCCAGAACCTTAATTACCGTCAGTAGGTTTTGAGTCCATTTGCCTGCTTTGACTCCCAGGATGTTGATAGCCGAGAGGACGACTACGGCAATCAGGGCATACACTGGCAGCATGTTTGGCAGGGGAGCATAAAGGTTTTGGGCGTATCTGCCAAAGACAAAGGCTATCAGGGCGATGTCTCCCGGCCTGACAATAATCAGTTGGGTCCAACCGAAGAGGTATCCCGCCCACCTGCCGTAGGCCCTGGTCTGATAAATATAATCACCCCCTTCATAGGGGTAAGCGGTAGCCAGTTCTGCGTAGCATAGGGCGCCGGTGAGAGCCAGTAACCCCCCGGCCACCCAGACCGCCAAGGTGCCTTGCCATCCGCCCATGCTGGCGGCAACAGTGGGGGCGGTCTCATAAATGCCCGCGCCGATGATGATTCCAACGATGATACTGACGGAATCAAACAGCGATAGTTCCTGTTTAGGTACCGATGCCAAAGGAAAAGTTTCCTGTGCCTATCAATTTTTTTTGAGCGTGACAGCCATACCGGCGGCATGCATATTGAGAAAAATGGTTTTCAGCTCAGGATTGGTAGTAATCGCTTCCAAATACCTTGGGTCCGGGGTCGGCTGGTGCATATTATGAGCCAGAATCAGCCCTCCAGGCCGCACGAGCGGCAGGAGTTGATTGAGATAGTCCAAGTAGCCGGGCTTATCGGCATCGATGAAAAGTAGGTCAATGGGTTCCTTCAACCGGGCAATTTCCCGATGAGCATTCCCTTCGATAATGGTGACAATCTTTTCAACACCAGCTTCTTTGAAATTGGCTCGGGCCAGCTCGGCTCGTTGATAGTCGATCTCAAAGGTGGTTAGTGTGCCACTGGTGGTTTGCAGGGCTAAACATAGCCAGAGTGCTGAATAACCATTGGAGGTACCGATTTCAATGACATTATGGGCACCCATGGTCTCGGTAAGTATCCGCAACAGGCGTCCGTCTTCCTGAGGAACATTCATCATGCCCCGGCGGTGCTGGTCCAGCTTGTCGAGTACTTTCAATATGCGCATTTCAGCCTCAGTTTTGGCTAAAGGCAGGTTGTCGACAGGAGCCGATTGGAGTGTTATACTCGGTCCCGAACGCCCCGGCCGGCCCTGTCCCGGAGAGCCCATTCCCGGTGTTGGGCCTGCGGTATTACCTGTTTCGGTCCCTATGTGCGTTGGATTTACCGCCAGCCAAGGAATTAACCCGACTATGACGGTTAACCATAGCCTCGAGAGCGTGCTGCCCTTCATCACATGTTCCTTTTATGGGTGAACTGTAGGATAAGATCGATATTAGATCAGACACAGTATGGATCATTGAGGGTAAGCCTGAGTTGAGTCCCTAATTTTCTTTAAATTGAATTGAAGTAAAAGGATCATGGTCTTCTGGCCTTAGTTTTGCCACAGCAAAAAGGTAAAACAAAAAGGAGAAGAGGAACCATGACCCTGAGCAAGAATAATCACAAACAGCTGGAGAGTCCAGACATTTTGAGGCAGTTAGTGCAGACGTACCTGGAATCGTTGAAAAACTTGAAGCCTATGGATGTCTATGAAGGGCGGGATGAGTAGATCCTTGATCAGAGTGAATTGATCATGAGAAAGACGCTATAGGAGTGGCGTGAATTAAACCTTGGAACGGCAGAATGCTTCTCTTAGTTTTTCGCCCCGATGTCCAAAAGGATCTGAAAACCTACATTGACCAAATCGATGGTTACATATGAAAACTTGGCCTACTTCTCCCAAACATCTAATTCGACAGCAAGAGGAGCTGAGGGACCAATCACCGGACATTTGGCGACCTACTGCTGAGCCAATTGTCATCGGCGCCTGTTTTATGTGTTGTGGTCCCGGTTCAACCAAAGCCGGGACCAATGCAGACGTTGGTTGGGCTGGAGCCGTGCTATTCCGTGGTCAGAAGGTTTTAGTCGAAACCAGTGTTAAAGGGCTGGCAGGGGCACCATACCGACCGGGCCTGTTGGCTTTGCGGGAGGGGCCTCTTTTGGAGGAAGCGGTCAACGCACTTTCACGCTTGCCGGATGTGCTATTAGTGAATGCCACCGGCCGGGATCACCCGCGTCGGGCTGGCCTGGCCCTGCATCTTGGTGCCCTGCTGGACGTTCCAACTATCGGAGTTACCAATCGAGTCCTGCTGGCTCGGGGTAACCAGCCTGGAGCAGAATACGGCAGCAATGCTCCGTTTATGATTGAGAAAGAGGTGGTAGGAGTCTGGCTGCGTACCAGAGCAGGAGCTCACCCGGTAGCGGTGCATGTCGCTTGGCGCACCGACCTAGACCACGCATTACAGCTGGTTCTGGATGCCTCGAACAGATATAGGACACCAGAGCCACTCCGCCGAGCCCGGTGTATGGCGCGCACCGCTCGCAGCCACGACTTGGGCTGGACGCTCTCCCCCCGTTAATCGTCCATATGGATCGTGTCCACCAGCAATACAATCCGTATCCGCTTCCGTATCCGGCAAATGGTGCGGTTGTTTACGGTTCTTTGCGGTTGTTTACGTTGAAGGAGTTAGGTGTGGAAGATAGAAGCCCCCGACGAAAACTATGGCTCTCGACGGGGAATCTCATGGTAGCCCGCAGGAGAATCGAACTCCTTTTGCCAGGTCGAAAAGAAGGCAGCCGTCTGTTGTGAATGTTTTATCCGTATCCGAAGCGTATCCGAAAAATTGGCGCTGGATTGGACGCTGCCTTACTTCAACCGCGCCATCATGGGGCCACCAAAAAAATCTCCTCAGGATCGCTATCTAATCCCGGGCCGAGATAGCCCCCAGGGTGGGGGCTATCTCAACTTCAGAGTCTATGGTCTATTGTTTCACTAACGTACCGGAATCGTAATCGCCGTTGGCATCGACCATGAAGGCCGTGGGCCGGGGAACGGCGAAGGCGGTAGCTCCATACTGGATGGTCAGCTCATCACCGGCCGCATTTAGCTCGAAGATACCCGGTTGCACCGGTTGCAGGGTAGCATCGGTGGTAAAGAATGCCAACAGGTCGCTGGCAGTGCAGGTCAGATCGATCTCCATAGGACTTGCCGATGCGTCGATGGTATAGGTGCCACTGTAAGTGATAGTGCCCTCAACAGTAGCGGTCGAACCGTAGGCCGGGATACCAAATGGATTATCCCCGGTAGCAGTGAAGGTGCCGACGTCGGTCAGCGTCAGCGTGTAGCTGGTCCAACCCGCTCCGGCCAGGGAACCGCTCTCAGCGCCCAGATCGCCGGTAGTGGCGTTCGCCAGCCATACGCCCTGGAGCGCTGAAGCAACGGCCTTCTCCGCCAGGCCGGTTTGGGCGTAGGCCAGGATTTCCACGGCGTCCGGGTCCGCGATACCCTTGGCAACGGTGGACGGCATGGCCGGTGAACTACCTGGGTGCCCGAACCTGATCTTGTGCAGGGTCTCCCAGGGATTGCCGTTTGCCAGGGCACTCAAACCACCAAAATCGTAGTTCTCGCCGTCAGCTCCGTGACAGGTGATGCACTGCCCGCCGGTGCTGGCGTCGGTACTCTCATAGCGAGCCATGCCACCTGTGGGATCACCGAAGGCCACCTTGGTATCCAGATCGATCCAGGCACCCACATCAATCAGTTCAGTGGTGATGAACTTGGTCAGATCGTATAGGTCAGCATCTGTCAGTACCGAACTGAAGTCGTGGTCCACATCACTGAAATGCTCGAAGACGTGTTCGGATTCTTCAGTAGAGGCGGCCATCATGCCCATAAAGCCTGTGTGATGGCTACCTGAACCGTAGGCCCCGTCCTTACCGGCATAATCCCAACCGTGGCATTCTTTACAGCGCCAGGTGTCACTACCTGAACGGGCATTGCTGCCGGTCTGGCTGTCCCACATGGGTTGGTCGCCTGTCGGCTCGGTGCCGCTGATCTTCCACCATTTATCATAGAGCAGTCCACCCCTGACTGCGTCCGCGCTGGTGACATTATCCTCGTCCCAGTCATCGCCATCTCCATTGTCACAGGAGATACTGAACATCGCCAGCAATAATGACAGCAGACTAAGCAGGAGGTACTTGGTTGGATTCATTCTTTCTTACTCCTATTTTTACCTTCGGGTTTGTAGCAAACGAAACTCATTCAGAGAATCGTAAAAACAGCACTGGGAAATCCGGCTGTTCAGCCCTCAATCCTTTGCTGCATTTAAGAGACCTTTGTGGAACATCCTCTCCCAGATGCACCCTTGACTCCAGCTTTGATATCTAGTTGCAAGCCATATAATGATGGAAGCATAATAGTAGATACGGCTGAAAACCGAGCCATCGGGCCACATGAGAATTTAAAGCAATTATTTAAGATATTCAACTCCACATATATGCCACCTGGTGGCTACCGCCATTACTGATCACCGGTTGCCAAGAAACTCAATACGGTGTCCATGGAGGCCGGACTGGTCAGGAAATAGCCGTGACTGAAACCGGTAAACTGCACATTCAAGGCGCCCTCCAGCAGTGGTGATTCTCGCAGGTCTACCACACTGTCGTCGGACATGATCGTCTGCGCCGGGAAGAAAACGTCCACCCCGGTGCCGTCATAAAGGGTCAGGTATTGCACCAGGCTGTCGTGGGGGGTCTCGTCCGGCTGATTCAGCCAGGTCAGAAATTCCGACTGGGGATGGCCCAACTCCCGGCAGATCGTGCTCAGCGTGTCGCCGGCGCAGAAGGCTACCCCGTGGTTGGCCCCGGCAATGCCCGCGAAGTGGGATACCTGCGAATAAGTATCGTAGGCTTTCAGCCAGGCGCGGCCCACCGTAACACCCAGGGAGTGGCAGATCAGGTCGACCTGTCCGCTGCCGGTATAGGTTTTCACCGCCGAGATAAAGTGGTCGATATCCTCCAGGTTAGCCCAATTGCCGTTGGCGGAGTCACCGCCCAGGAAGTCGAGGTAACTGATGGCCCACACCTCCGAGGGAGCATAACCTTGGTCCAACAGATATTCCCCGAAGGTTATCCAGCTACCGGCGTTGGTTCCGTTACCGTGAATGAATACCACCGGCCGCCGCTGCACCTCTCCCGACCCGCCCCAGCCGCTCAAGGGATTACCGGTCAACTGATCCCGGATAACCGGAAAGTCCGCCGGAAATGCTTGCGCCAGGCGCATCACTTCCTTGACGGTCACCTGGCAGTCATTGCTTACTACGCCGTCGGCTCGCGCCCCGATGGTGGTTAATCCCGTCTTCACCGCCGTCACCAGTCCCGTCTGGCTGACACGAGCCACCTGGCTGTCGGCGCTGGTCCAGGTGAATTCCACAGCGGGCATTATATCACCGCTCTCGTAGTGAGCCTCGGCGGTCAGCTGGTAGGTCGAATCGATCCAGACGGTAATCTCTCCGGGATTCACCACGATTTTGTCGATCTGCTCGCGCACCGGCTCATCGTCCTCACATCCGGTAACCACCAAGGCCAACACGATCATTATAGTAATGCCCGGCCGGACCTTCATCCGTGCGCTCCGGCTGAGTTGCTGTCTGGGAGCAAATCGATTGGGGGTGAGTCATTCATGGAGTTGAGTATTCTATATTGTCCACGTACAAGGTATCCACCAGGAAAGCCCCCAGCCACAAGCCGGGGATATACTCATCCGGCTCGGTATAGTCGGGGATGGTATAGGTGTAATCCCACTGGCCGGTGGGCTCGGTCCCGGTGTAGACTTCCGCCCGCATGGTCCCCTCGAACACCTCCACCACGGCGCTGAACCAGGTATCGTACTTGATCTCCGGCATGGAGCCCCATTCGGGGATACTGGCCCCGGGAGCAGGTGTGGCCCCGATCCAGGCGCTGACCCGGTTGCGGCCGGGGGCGAACACCAGGTAGTACGGATTATCTCCGGCCTCGTAATACTGGGTGAAGATTACCAACGACTCAGCACTGGTATTGAGGGCCGGATCGTCCATGCCCTTCATCCGGAACTCGCAGCGCCAGTTCTGGGCGGTAAGCATGGTGGTGGCGTCCGGCCAGCCCAACCCGTTATCATAAACGGTGCTCCCATATGTCATCAAAAGCAGCTGCCGGTTGGTGAAATAGGCGGTGCTGGCGTCGGTCATGCGCAATACGCTGTTGCCGCCATCATCGATAATGGTCGCCTTGCCGGTTTTATCCCCACCTTCCAGATCGTGGTTTACCTGCCACAGGACGTCACCCGTGAAATGGCCCAGGGAGATGGCACTGGTATCGGTTACGTTGAATGATTCAGTGAACACCGACGCCATCACGTAAACATTGATCGGGTCGCTTTCCACAGCGCCATAGCCGGCGGTAATGCTGGTCACCCCCCGCGCCAGACCGGTGACATTGGTGGTCCAGGTGTCGAGATCGAGTGTAGACCTCGGCACTATTTGGGATAAGGTGATTTTGGTCTCATCGGCCGCGGTCCAAATCAGCCCTTCCACCGGGATCACCTGTCCCAGGCCATCGAAGCCCCTGGCGCTTACCGTCTGGGTTCCACCCACCGTAACGGCCTGGGCCGGCTGACTGATTGCTACTGTCTGCGGTGCGCCCAAAACGGTGATATCGCAGAAGTTGCTCTCCACCTCGTCGGCAGCGGCCCTGATTGAGGCCGCCCCCATGGTTACACCGGTTACCAGACCCGACGAACTGACCACGGCCACAAGCTCGTCAGACGATGACCAGGTAAAGGTAAAGTCGGGTATCCGCCCACCATCGGCGTCGTAGGCTGTTGCGGTAAGTTGAAAACTGGAGTCGATCCTCACGGCGGCTTCGAATGGCGTTACGACTATCAGATCCAGCGCACCAAACGCAGTCACTTCACAGGAGTTGCTTACTACATCGCCAGCCCCGGCCCAGATAACGGCTTGTCCCATGCTTACCGCCATTACCATCCCTGCCTGGTTGACCGAAGCTACCGATGCATCGGTGGTAGTCCACGCAACCATCACATCGGGGACCACTGCGCCATTCGCATCAAGGACCTCTGCGGACAGCTGGTAGGTCGAATCGATGGCCAGGGAGACCTCTGTGGGCACCACCACGATCGTGTCGATGGCATCGAGATCTACGGATTCCACCACGGTCACAACGCATAAGTTGCTGGTGACATTTTCCGCCGCAGCCTGGATATTCGTTCCCCCAATGCTCAACGCTGAAATAAGCCCCGTCTGGCTGACTGTAGCCACTTGGGCATTAGTCGTAGTCCAAGTGAAATCCACGTCGTTAATGGACTGGCCGTCCACATCGTAAGCTACCGCTGTCAATTGATAGGTAGAATCAACCCGCTGAATCACGGTAGCAGGTGTTACCGCAATAGAGTCGACTAGTGCGAGCCCTTGGTCATCATCCTCACACCGGACGGCCATCAAGCTCAGCAAAATCATTAGTACCATTCCAGGCGGAAATTTCATTATAGCCCCCTTTTAATTAACGCACCGCGAATCCGACGGATACGGTATGAATGTCATTGAAACTTTGCATGGGCTGGTAGCCGTACCCGAAGGACCAACCGGTCATGTCCATTCCAAAACCGGCGGTGAAGGACTCCTGCTCATAATTGACCTTATATCCAAAACCCAGCCAGCTATTGTTGGCGGCCCGCAGCTGCAGTCCCAAATGCAGTTTGGGCCGATAATCGTTGGGGTGTAGCGCTTCCAACGCCAGTTCCAGGGTATACCCCTGCGCTTGCACCAGGTCTCCGGCCACACCTAACACGAAAGACAGCGGCAGTGGAAAACTGCCGTAGGAATAGGTCTCGCTGCGGCGCAGGTTACCCTTCACGTGGGTATCGCTGTAGGTGCCGCCGTAGCTGATCTCAGGCCCGAAATTCCGCAGGGTCATGGCCAGGCGCATGTTCCGGGCGCCCACCCAATACCAGGTGCCCAGATCCAGCGCGTAACCCCAGGCCTGGGCGGAGTAGGCCGACTCGTAAAGTAATTTGCCGGTGATGCCCATCGCCAGCCGGTCCGAGAACCGCCGTGCCACACTAACACCCAGAGCCAGGTCCTGGAAGCGGAACAGGTCGCCGGTGCCGTTCTGCTGCCTGGTGGTGGTGACCTCCATCTGAGCGCTAACCAGGCTCAGGACGTGCAGCGCCAGGAATGAGCTGCGGCCCACCGGTTGCTGGTAAGCCGCAGCCTGGTGGTGGATGCCCAACAGCCAGGGGGTGTAACTCAGCCCCAGCAGGCGCTTATCACCACCCAAGGCAATGGAAGCCGGATTGGAAAATACGGTGTAAGCATTGCCGTAGCTGCTGTTGGAAGCCCCACCCAGGGCCACCGACCGGGCCCCTACCGGTAACTTTAAAAACAGCAGCGAGGCGGTGCCCACTTTATTGAAACTGCCCTGCCCGGGCAGCGGACCGGCGCTCAGCCAGAAGGCCACAGCCAACATGGTCCGGTAGCGGATCACCCGGGAGCCCCTCATCGGGCGCCCTTGATGATCACGAACTGCCCCGTCTGAGACTCCCCTTGTGGTGTCTGTACCCGATAGAGGTACAGCCCCGAGGCAATGGTCTGGCGGTTTCTTGAGACCAAGTCCCAGCGCTCATCGCCGGAACCGTCGGGGGTCTGGTCGCCGGATAGGTTGTGCGGCAGGGCGATCACCTCCTCGCCGGTCAGGGTGAAGATGGTTATGGTACAGCTAACCGGCAGGTGGGTGAAAAAAATAGAACTCTCGTAGTCTTCCAGCTCCCAGTCGGCGCCCCCCAGGTAGGGGTTGGGCACCACCTTGACCTTCCCCACCGTGCTGCTGTAGGCGTTCAGCGGACGCACCGGGTCCAGGGTGCGGCAGAGAGCCCCCCAGCGGCCGGAGCGGTTGCCCTGAGTATCCTCGCTACGGACTGTGTAAAAATAGGGGAAACCGACCCGCACATCCAGATCGGTGATCGAGTTGGCGGTAGTGCTGTCCAGCAGTTCCCATGGTCCTACCGCCGATTCGGTGCTACGGTAAAGGAGGTACTGGTAAAAATCGGTGGCCGACTCGGCCCGGCTGTCCCACTCCAGTCTCACCAGCCGGCCCGACACCTGTGGTTCGGCCAGCTGCGGGACCTGGGGTGGCTGCTCGTCAAGAGGGATGATCCAGCCGGTCTCCCGAAGGGCACGGGCATTATTTAAATTTTCCCTCAAGCCCTCAAGGCCTTCGCCGTAGACCAACGCTACTGTGAAAATGACGCTTGCGCCCGGGGCGAGCGTGTAGGGTCCCACCGTAGATATAACGCTATAGGGGCCGGGGCTGGGACTGTCCTCCCACAACCCGTCGGTCATACGCGCCAGTAGATCGGCGGGTCCCACGATGGGTTCTACCATCAGGTAGTATGAAAAACCGGTCCAGGACTGCACATTCCCCAGGCCCCCGGCCGGGTCGGGCGCCTCCATCAGCGCCTGCCCCACGTAATAGGGCGTCAGCCCGTTATCACCGTCGTCATCGTACATGTAGGCCAGGCCGCTGGCGGAGTCCAGGGCGGTCCAATCGTCCAGTTCGGGGGTGGAGACCCCGCCGGCCCCCACGTCCGCCGGCAGGTGGTAGCCGAAGGTGAAATCTCTCAGCGTATCAACACCCAGATTGGTGAACTGGTGGGTCAGCAACAAAAAATCGTCGTACTTTTCGTGGGCGTAGGCCCGGATACTGGTGCTGTAGGTGAGCTGCTGGGGCCCGGGGTCGGCCAACTGCGATAGATCGGCGCTGGCCCCCAGGATCAGGGTCGAACGCCCGTCACCGGAACGGGTCCAGTCCTCCTGGCGGCCGTCGGCCCGGAAGAAGCCGTAGTCCAACTCACTCTGCCCCAAAGTACCGCCGAAAAGTACTACCTGCTGATCTGTGACCTGATAACTCAGCAGGGCCGAGTACTCGATAATATAGTGGTCCAAGCTGCCGCCGGGATACTCGAAATTGCCCAGGTAACCGTAGTTGGAGACCGACGGCGAAACCCACACTTTACCAACTTGGATGTCGGCCTGCTCGGCGCCCCCCAGCACGCTCAGGCAGACCACCGGCCACAGTGGCAGCCGGCCCCGCCTCACAGCTGCACCTTCAGGCCCAGTCGAATCTCCCGGTGCGGACCGTAGATAATCGGATCGTCCAACGGACCTTCAAACTCATCGGGGTGATCCAACAGGTGATTGATCACCGGGATCCGCCGGTTCTCGCCGTTATCGAAGTTGTAGATATTCACGCTGTCGAAAAGGTTGGTGATAAACAGGTAAGGCACTAACCGGTAACGGCCCAATTGCAGTTCACGGCTAAGCTTGAGGTCCACGATCGAAGTGGCCGGCAGTCGCCGGTTGTTCTCCTCGGGCAGGATCGATTCTTGGAAACCGGTATAAGGGTACCCCGAGCCGTAGCGCCACAGCAGGTTGAAGCTGGCGGATCCCGGCCGGCGGAAGCCCAACCCCAGCACCATAGTGTGGCGTTGGTCCCAGCCCAGGTAGTACTGTTGCACCGGGTCCAGCTGGCCCCGGGTGAACTGGCGCAGGAAGCCGTCGTGGTAGTCCGAGGTCTTTCCTCGGGCGACCATGTAGGTATAGGTCAGATTCAAATTCAGGGGAAGGCGGCTGGATTGGCGGTGTTGCAGCACCAGCTCGAAGCCCTTGACCGTGCCCCAGGCCAGGTTCTTATTGATGAACCAAGTGGGGAGCGCCACCACGGTGGAGTCCTTCGCCAGTGCCGCCTGAACGGCCGGATCGTTGATGTCATTGATGGCGGTGGTCTCCACTAAATCGGAGATGTCCTTGAAGAAGGCGGTGACGTCGATCACCCACTCCCCGGCCACCGCACTGCGTAGCCCCACCTCGAAGGAAGTGGTCTGCTCCGGCCGCAGGTCGGGGTTGCCATACAGGGCCAGTATATCGTAGGACATATTGTAGTTGCGATACAGCAGGTACCAGTCGGGGACCTGGTGGAATATGCCGTAGCTGTAATGCAGTACATTCACATCGGTGATGGGGTGCGACACACCTACCCGGGGGCTAAGCATCACCTTCCGGCCGGCCCGCTTCCAGGGGTACTCCGGGTTGGTAGGGGGAATGTCGTGATCGGGGCCCCTCCAGTCGGACCAATCTCCCTGTCCCGCGAACGGGGGGCCCACCATCCCCTCATCCAGGTAGGGGTGCAGCCAGTCCGAGGGCAACATGGCGTCCGGCTCGAAGATCTCCGCCCTGAGCCCCAGGTTCACGATCAGCCCCTTGAACTCGATCTTATCCTGGATAAACGCTCCCAGAATCCAGGGATTCAATGCCGGCAGCCCCAGTTGGTCGTTGTCCAACCCATGGGCGAAGGTGAACGGGAAGCCCTTATAGGCCAGCACCGCCTGATAGAACAGGTCGTAATAGTTAAGCTCGGCGCCACCTCGCAGTTGGTGGTGCGGACCGGCCTGGTGAGTCAGCGCCCCCTTGACCACCAGAGTGCCGATCCGTTCCTCGCGAAACAGGTTGTTATCGCCATCAATAATGTACTGCGTGCCCGGCAGGTAGGTGGTCCCGATATCGACGGCGGCCGGGTTCAAGGTATCGCCCGAGTCGACCGGGTCGAGCACGTTCCACGCCTCTGGCTGAGTGATGTCCCACCACTTACCCGGTTGGGCTGCCTTATAGTAGGTGCTCGAGCCGCCCGCCAGCAGCGTGTAGAAAGTCTGGGGGCCCAGGCTGTGCCGGACCTCTAAAGAACCGTGGGTGATGCGGCTGGTCCGCAGCTGGTTGGTCTCGGGGATGAACTTGCGGCGCACGTCAAAGAGCTGGTAGCGGCGCCAGGTCAGCATGCCGCTGGCAGTGATGGTCAGCCGGGAGGTGGCGGCCAGGGTCAGTTTGACGTTATACACCTCTTCCCGGGATTTATTTTCGGTGTTCTCCCGAGAGGGGAAGCCGTCCTCGGCCCTGGTGCTCTGGGCGTTGAGGGCATAGGTAAAGCGCCTCGCACCGGGTAGGGGACCGGACAGGCCCAGTCGCAGCCGCCGGTAACCGGTGGTGTAGTCGTAGCGGGTACTGTCGCGCCGATTGCCGTCGTAGTAGCGACTGTCTCGTTTGCTCTTGGGGATCGCTCGGCCCGGGTCGTAGGGCAGCTCGCTCTCCACCTCCGCCAGGGCGCTCAATCGGTCCCCCCCGGCCAGCGAGGTGATCTCCACTACCCCTGAGAGGGCGTTGCCGAACTCGGCGTTGAACCCCCCGCTCTGCACCACCGCCTGCGAAATGGCGTCGTTATTCATGGTCAGGGCGGAATAGCCGGCGAAACTGGTACCGTAGTTAGGTTCCTGGATGCGCACGCCGTCCACCTGCAACGATACCTCTCCCGACCGCCCCCCGCGCAGGTGTAGCCCCTTCGAGTCCTGCAGGATACCGGGCAGCGTCAGCAACAGGTCGCGGTAGTCGGTGGCCGGCAGGGCGCTGATCTGCTCAGCGCCGATGATGTTGGTGCTGCTGGTAACGTCCTTCTGTACCAGCGGGCGAACGGCCACGATGGTCACCGCCTGGCCGGCCAGCACTTCCTGCTGCAGGCCCAGGTCCTGGCGGGTGGTCAGGCCGCTGGTGATCTCGATCTGATCCACATGTAGTCGGGCATAACCGATCATCGTGGCCACCAGGGTATAGCTGCCCGGTGGCACGTTCAGCATCAGGTAATTGCCGTCGATATCGGTGGCGGCCCCCAGGTAGGTGCCTTCCAACATCAGATTCACACCGGCCAGGGGACCCCTCTCGGCCTGATCCACCACCCGGCCCATCAGTTTCCCCGCTGTCTGAGCCTGGGTCTCAACAACCAGCCCTATTAACAGGACGGTGGAAAGCCGGAACAATATGGCGGCCGGGCGCTTCATCGGGTCACGGACTTTTTCCATAGCCGTGGTAGGTAGTAAACCGCCATGATCAATAGACTGACGATTATGCCGTAGGAGGCCGTCAGGCCGGGATTCAGGTAATCGGCGCCAGTCAGGATAGTCAGCTTTCCGTAACGGAAGACCAGGTGCACCCCGAACGAGGCCAGCGAAGCGGTCAAGACCCACCACTTATTTACATCCTTGACGAACATGCCGAACAGTAACGGTATAAAGGTGGCCGTAAAAAGGCCGTAGAGCCAGGTCTGGGCGAAAATGGCCACCGAGAATTCCTTGTAGTGGTGCTGCAGGTAGCCCAGCACGAAGGCCAGTACCGCCAGGCCCAGCAGGGCATAGCGGCCCACCTTCAAGGCGATATCATAGCGCTCCTGGGTAGAGCGGCCTTCCAGCCGTTTACGGGCCAGCACCAGATAGAAATCGTTGGCGAAAATGGACGACAGCGCCACCAGGATACCGTCCAGGGTAGACATGCCGGCCGCCAGCAGGGCGATGGACACCAGCGCCGCTAATGATAGGGGAAATGAATCCAGGATGTAATAGGTTACCACCAGGTCCACCTGGGCCATATGGACCGCTCCGAACCTGGCCCGGGCGAACAGCCCCACCATCAACACCAGCGAGAACACCAGCCCCATGAGCACGGCTACCGTGAGGTAGCGATTTACGTCCCGGTCGGACTGGACGTACAGCGACTTGGTGATGAAGTGGGGCTGCACGGAAAGGGCGAACCCCACCAGGAAGTTGGCGATGAACACCTCGAATATATTTCTGAAAAGCATACTCTGTGGATTCACCACAGTGGCCAGATGAGGGCTTTCGGCCGCCAGGGTGGCCAGCAATCCGGCCTTGAGGTACGGCAGGCCGGAGTAGACCAATAGCAGGGCGATGCCCAGCATGATCGCTCCCTGGACAGTATTGGTATAGGCGTGGGCGAAGGTGCCGCCGAAGGTGATATAACTGAACACGAACAGGATAATGAAGGCCAGGGCGATTTCGAAATGGTAGGTGGGGAAGATGTATGCTAATCCTAAGGTGGCGTCCATCACCAGGGCGGTCCCGTACGAGATCAGCACCACCATGGCGATCAGCAGCAGGTTGAAGGCGGCGTAGATCACCGTGAAACGCTGGTCGTTGAAGCGAGTGCCGATCCACTGTGGTACGGTCAGGGCCGCGCTCTGGATACCGATCTTGCGAAATCCTTTAGAGAGTATCACGATGCCCAACATCAGTCCCAGGCCGGCCGATATGCCGTAGCCCATAATGGCCGATAGCCCAAAGGCATACACAATCCCGGGGTTGATCACGAAGGTGGCCGTGCTGGTCATGGTGGCCGCCAGGGTAATACCCACCACCCAGGGACTCATCCGGCGGTTACCGATGGCAAAACTTTCGAAGGCGCCGGTCTTCCGGCTGCCCAGCCAGGCCATCGTCACCGTACCGATCACATAAACTAGAAACAGGCCCCAAGCGATCATTGCCTTCCTCCTTTTTTCCGGGTCACCACAAAAAAGCGGCCGCCGCCATGGCGTAGCCGCCCCCCGAGGCCACCATTACCACCAGGTCCCCCGACTTTATCCTGCCGGCGCGCACAGCTTCGTCCAGTACCATGGGAATGCAGGCCGAGCCGGTGTAGCCGTAATGGTCCATTACCCAGTGGGTCTTCTCCAGCGGGAGGTCCAGTGTGGCCATTACCTCCCGGATGGTGTTGATGTTGATCTGGGTGAAAATAATAAAATCGATATCTGCAATCCGGCGCCCGGTTTGCTTGACCACCTCCCGGGCCAGCTGCGGCCAGGTGCCGGAGTTGAGGTCCTGGGGGAATTTCTTGACAAACCGCACGTAATGCTCACCGGTCTCCAGACGCTCCCTGGTGATCGGGTGATAAGCTCCCCCGGCATAGATGCCCATATAGTCGTGATATTGACCGTCGGCTTTCAGCCGGGAGCCCAGGAAGCCGGGCTCGTCGGCCGCCTGGAGTACCACTGCCCCCGCCCCGTCGGCGAATATGGTAGCAGTATACAGGTCGCTGAAGTCCAGGAACTTGGTCATGGCATAGGCCCCCACCACCAGCACGTTCCGGTAGTGCTCGTCACCGGCGATATACTTGGCCCCGATATCCAGCCCGGTGACGAAACCGGCGCAGGCGCAGTTCACGTCGAAAGTACCGGCATTTCCGGCCCCCAGCAGGTGCTGTACCTTGGAAGCCGTAGCCGGCGATATGGTCTCGGGCGTATCGGTGCCGATGATAATCAGGTCCAGGTCACTTGCTGAGATACCAGCCGCCTCGAGTGCCCGTTGCCCCGCCTGGACGCTCAGGTCAGCGGTACTCTCATCCTCGGCACACACCCGGCGCTCATGGATATTAAGCACCCCACCCACGAATTCGTCCACGTCCTGACCGAGCAGAGGGATGAAGTCGGCGTTGGTCATCACCTTCTTTGGGGCATAGTGCCCTGTGCCTACGATCCTGGCATAGCGGGTCATGCCGCGGTGGCCCTCAGATGCTCCAGCAGGAACTCCAGCAACAGCGTATTGAACTGTTCGCTGTACTCCAGAAAGGGAAAGTGGCCGCAGTCTTCCAGGATGTCCAGCCGGGCGTGGGGAAACAGCGACTCCGCTGTTATAGCCCCGGACAGTGGCACTATCAGGTCCTGCCGCCCATGTATCAGGTGAATGGGAAACTCGAAGCGGTGCGGGTCCTGTAGATAATGCTTACTGAACAACAGTTCCAGGTTGGCGGTTAATGTCCGGGCATAATTGAGGTGCTCGGATGTCTTATTCTCCAGCAATTTCATCCTGGTTTCAATAAAGGCCTCCACCAGGGGAGTTACCTGCCGGATGGTAGTCCGGTAGTAATTATCCCGGGCCACCGCCGGCGGTGTATTTAGAATGGCCTCCACCGAAAAAGCCTGCCCGAAAACGATCTGGGCCGCTAGGGGGTAGTCGTAAAACCCGGCCGAGTCGATCAGGGTCATTCCAGCGACTTTCGCCGGCTGAACCTCGGCATACATGAGCGCGATCAGCCCGCCGAAGGAGTGCCCCACCAGCCAGGGCTGCACGAGGCCCAACTCGTCGACCAGGGTGTTTACCAGCTGACAGTAGAATTCCGCCGAAATATTCGGCTCCGGTTTATCCGATTTACCGAAGCCGGGAATATCCAGGGCGACGATGCGCACCTGCCCCTCCAACGCAGGATAGACCGGGGCAAAACTGGACAGGTCGGCCCCCTGCCCGTGGATGAAGACCACCGGCGGCCCAGTTCCCTGGTCGATAAAGGCCACCCGATGCTCCCGGAACGCGAAATAGTCCACGGGATAAGGATAGGGCACGTCCGCAAAGCTGAAGGCGGATTGTTCCGGCAGGGTCAGGCTATTCGCTGCCGGATTCAAATCACCATCCCGCCGTCCACGTTCAGGACGGTCCCGTTAATGTAGCCGGCTAGATCGCTGGCCAGGAACAGGTAGGCCCCGGCCACATCCTCGGGGGTGCCCAGGCGCTTCAGGGGACACTTGTCCTTAAGCATCTCCAGCACCTTTTCCGGCACGCTCTCGATCATGGAGGTGGCGATAAAACCGGGTGCTACAGCGTTGACGCGTATCCCCTTGGGACCAAGTTCGCGAGCCCACGTTCGCGTCATGCCGATAACCCCGGCCTTGGAAGCCACGTAGTTGGACTGGCCGAAATTGCCGTAGTGGGCCACCACCGAGGCGGCGTTCAGGATCACGCCGAAGCCCTGCTCCAGCATGACCCGTCCCACGCTCTGGCCACACAGGAAAGTGCCCTTGAGGTTCACCTCGATCACGGCGTCAAACTGCTCCGGTTCCATTTTCTTCAAGGTGGCATCGATCGTAATGCCGGCGTTGTTCACCAGCACGTCGATCCG
>SDBU01003371.1_pt1 | contig 20368 bp, 36 predicted proteins | sample 2277071 | NCBI WGS metagenome assembly SDBU01 (sample SAMN10397929, study PRJNA504765) | marine sediment metagenome | isolation source: marine sediment core GS08_GC12, 126 cmbsf | place: Arctic Ocean: Gakkel Ridge, Loki's castle | collected 2008
CGGTTACTTTGAGGCTACGATGGCAGCAGTGAGCAAATACGCTGCTATGCTTGAAGGTGCGTTATTCCACGCTGATTATTCTGCTGGGAGCGTAACGGTATCGGGTGACGTAAGGGGCTTTACCGCTCATATCAGTCAAGGTTCAGGGCTTAACGCAGCCAACCTTTATGGCGGACTTATCAATATCCAGACTAGGGGTGATGAGACCATAACCACCGATGATGTTGGACTGATGATAAGGAACGAGGCGGTAGGTGGCAACGGCAGGCAGATGAATTCAGGTCTGAAGATTGCTGGGCTGAATATGGGCGGTGGAGTAATACCATTTCTGGTTGATATTACCTTCCAGAATGGAGCTACGCTATATGATGATGGGACTGACCTTACTTTAGCTGGTGCTAATCTCAAGATGAGCGGTAATAATTTGGATGATGTGGGAATTATTTATGGCAATGCCACTTATCTTCGCATAGGTGATGCTGGCACAACCTCACATTCCCTAGCTGCCGATGATGATTTAATGGTGACTGGTAAGTTGGAGGTTAAGGGAGTATCCTTCTTTGATGGTAACATAACGGCAACAGGTCGGACTATTACTGGTCTGACTACATTACAAAGCACAACTGCTTATGAGTTGTTTATTATAGGGCAGCATCCAGCAGGCAGGTTGCTCCTACAGGCGAGTAGAACCGCAGCAAATACAGGCACGGGCATAGAGATAGATACCTTCAATGGCTCTAATGTAATGGCGAAGAGACTTGACCTTCAAAGTGGTGCGGATATCGCTACTGCTGCTTGGACTAATGTTACTCATACAGGCATAGTGGTAACTGATACCTCCAGCATTAACACTGGTGTTGCGGATGATGACTACTTTACAATAGGGGCTGTAGATAACGATACCAATACGATTACTGAACTGCTGCGGTTTGTTGGAGCGGTAGACCCATACACTCAAGTAACAAATGGACTGTATCTGAAGGAGCAAGCGGCGGCATTAGCGGATGTAGCTGGATTAGGGCAGCTTTGGATGAAGAATAACCAAGGCACAACTCCGATGCATACGGGAGATACTGGATTGGATGCTGCCATTAATCGGGCAATCTTCACTCAGACGGCTACTGTTACCAATGCCTCTTCAGATACCGTAGACACTTTGTTCGGTGCTGGAGTAGGGACACTCACCATACCAGCCAACACCCTTGCAGTAGGTAATACTATTAGGATTACGATGTATGGAGTTTATGGTTCAAAGACAACTGGAGCTGGCACATTGGCTCTTGTTGTTAGCTTAGGTGGAGTTGTAGTAGGTACGACTGGTGCTCATACACTGGATAACAATGAGACGGACCAAGGTTGGTATCTGGAAGCTGTTATCACAGTAAGGTCAATCGGTGCTGGTGGTACAGTGTTCGCACAAGGTTGGAAACACGAATCTGACCCAACTGAAACTTCTCACGCCCTATACTTTAAGAATACCGCTACTGATGCTTGTGATACTACTGGTACACTTGCTATACTCGTAACATCAGACTTTTCTCTATCTGATGCTGCTAATACAATCTCGTGCACCAATGCGGTAATAGAGTTATTAAACTAAGGAGGTTAATATGGCAAAGAAAATCAAGAACCCAATCTCAACAGTGGTGACTGAGAAGGATGGTGTGGTAAGGGGACGGGCAGACTATGGAGTGGAGTCTGACGGGGTTCAGGAGCGCCGCAGTATAGAGTTTGAACTGAAACCACAAACTATCAATGATGTTCACGAAGAAACTATGCAAGCCATCAATGCCGAAGAAGGCACAACTGGCGATGTTTTACCAGACTAGATTAAGTAAATAAATAGGAGAGTGTAATCGTGAAAAGAGTTTGGAAAGCAAAGGAAATAATTAAGGGTTGGGAAGGAAAGCCCATCAGGATACAGATAGCAGCCGACCCCTTTGATGATGAGGACAATGTAAAGGTCGGCGATATGACAATCTTTGGTGCTATGCTTGTAATCGCAAACAACTTCGCCTGCGCGACCTTGGAAGATAGCAGCAAAAAGAGGGAACTGAAAAAAGCCCTGAAAGCATCCGTGGAGTCGGGGCGGATAGAGTTGGAGGGTGAAGTTTTCAAGTGGCTCAAGACTGCCTCAGAAAAAGTCTGTCCTCAGGCGTGGCAGGATAACGGCAACGAGGTTCATGATATTATCACTGAGGGTTTTACGAAAGAAAATGAGCCATCAGAGTCCGCAAAAAAGAGGGCAGCACAAGAAAAAGAGGAGTAAAGATGCCTCTATTTGACCAGATGTATTACGACCAGAAGTGGTCTGTGTGGGATACGTGGTCTAGCACCATTGGTCGCAAGATTAGAGTTGCCGTTATCACCACGCAGTATCGGCTTATGAAGATTATCACTGCCCAATATAGACTCCTGAAAGTAATCAAGGCTCAATACCGCAAGGTAATAGGGCAGACGAGAGGTTAGCAATGGGGATAGAAGTTATTACGGAATTTCTTAGGCTCTCTACGGTGAGGGTCAGGGCATTAATCTATGATGATGATGGCGACCTTGTAGACCCGACCACATCAACCACGATAGATATTTACGACTCTGCTGGGACGAAGCAGGTGGATGGCGTTGCTATGACCAAAGTATCTACTGGCATCTACGAGTATTACTACCAAACCCTTGCTGCCAGTGTTGCAGGTAGCTGGCGAGGCGTAGTTTGGGCAACAGATGGCACTTATGTCAGCGAGGGGAGCTTTGGTTTTAAGGTTAGGGTATAGTGCGAGACTTAACACCTACCCTTCTCGCTGCTCAGAAAGAGCAGAGCAGAGAGGCATTATGGAAGATTGTCCTCTCTAAGGCAGGTGAAACTACTCTCACCTATGAGGCAGACCGCATCAAGTATCTACAGCACAGGGGGGGCGAGTCTAACCAGACGGCGCAGTTGCTACTCAATAACTCCGATGATGTGCTAAGGGACTTGGCTTTACAGGGCTATCAGGGCGATATTAGCATCGGTTGTGTGACTCCTGCTGGTGAGGAGTATTCCCAAGAAGCCCCACTCTGGGTGCTGGTTCAGCAGCTCTATTCCCTGCAAACTGGCGAGAAGCTATGTACCCTTAATCTCGGTGGGTTGATGAACCTGCTCAATCTGGACAAGGCTAGTGAGAAATACGAGCCTGCTTCGGGCGACACCAGAACAGTTAAGGATTGGCTCATTGAGATTCTGAGCCTTACTGATACTGCTTCTGAAACCAATGAGGAGCAAACAACCTACGATAGCGATATGGTATTGGCTATCTATACTGATAGTGAATGGAACGCTTTAACTGCCTATGCGCTTGCCGACTATACTGTGCCTACGGTGGATAATTGCAGGAGATATGAGTGCACAACGGCTGGCACAACAGGTGGGACTGAGCCGACTTGGGGCACTACCATAGGTGGCACTACCAATGACGGCACAGTAACGTGGACTTGCCGACAAGGTTCACTGTATAAGGCAGGACAAAGATTAACAATCGCTGCCAGAACAGTCACCAAAGTAGCTTTCAAATTAAAGAAAGTAGGCTCACCACACGGCAATATAACCTTTGAAATTCGTAGTGTTTTGTATGGTTACTTAGCTGGTAAGGTGTGGGGTGATGCTGCCAGCTTGACTACAAGCTATGCGTGGTGCGAAGTTACCCTAGATACTCCCCTTGAACCCGATGATGAGGTCAGGCTTTTATGTGATTTTAGAGGCAACGCCTCTAACTATGTAAAAATGGCTTACAATTCCAGCAGCGTCAAGGCAAGTGAGACACTCACTGAGATTTATACTGGTGCTTATTGTGACGAAGCCACGTATGATGCCGTCTATCGCTATACTTATAGTGCTACCCCCATACTTGGCTACAGTCATTGCACTCCCATTACTCTCGTCTTTGATAGTGAGGACGACCTGATTGATACCTACCAGCCAAAGGATGCAATGCGTATAGCGAAAAAGGAGACCAGAAAGGCGGTAGCAGAGAGACTACTAGGCTGGACAGGCTGCGTGTGGAGACCTGAGAACGATGGCAAGATACATATATTCGTGCCCAAGAAGGACACGAGCACAGCTTGGGTAGCCGATACAGTCTACTCGCTCCGTGATGAGGTAATACCCACAACCGCCAACAACTATGTCTATATCTGCACAACCGCAGGGACATCGGATAGCTCCGAGCCAACTTGGTTGACAGGTATCGGGGACACCATCGTTGACGGCACGGCAGTTTGGACGGTAGCCTATGATTACGAGTTTGAGTTGGCTTCCGATGATGCAGGCAAGCACACCTTCTACGACAAGGCTTACAATAAACGGCTGGTGATGCCGAGTTATATAGAGGTAGCCTCTCGCTCTACGGATACAGACCAGTATAGCGGTTCAGCACAGACGGCTGACCATTCCACGAGGACAGCATACTTACAGAAGCGAGACTACTTTGAGTTGAGACTGGCTAGTAATGCGCAGGGGGATAGCGTAGCTGAGGCTTGGATTGCCAAGCTAGAGCGTGACGCTGAGACTGGTTCAGCTAGTGTGCCGATGAATGTAGGCTCTGAGGTATATGACTTTGTAAACTTCGTAGATGAGAGGGAGGACAAATCAAGGAACGGAGTAATAAGACAGATAACCAAGACCTGCAAAGCGGAGGATGCCACGTTCCAGATGCAAGTTCGCTTCGGACTCGTAGCTGCTGATGCTCTGATGGGCATATCCCCCACCGCTACTGCACCGATGTCAATGGAAATGAACTTCCAGCTATTAGTTGACCAGATGATGCAACTCCAAGACCAGTTGAACGATATGTGGGGCAACTATAGTCTGCTTGTAGAAAAGTTAAATGAGATTGTAGCTTATCTGGGCAATATGCAGACCAGTCCCACCGCAAGCAAGATACTGGTATTTGCTCTTAACGGTTCTACGGCTCTAACTACCGATGATAAAGCCTATATCCGTATTCCTCTTTATATGAGTGGCTGGGTACTAACCAGAGCAGCAGCAATGGTTGTCGGAGCTTCAAGTAGCGGTGACATAACACTGACTGTCAAGAACGGTGCTACCAGTATGCTGTCCACCGACATTACCATTGAAGCAGGCGAGTATGATACCTTAACGGCAGTAAACCAGCCAGTAGTAGATACAGATGAGGATGATGTAAGCACAGGAGACCAGATAGAAGTAGCCTGCTCAGGAGCGGGAACAGGGGTAACTTACTGCGTGGCTGAATTAACCTTTAGGAAGGAAGTGTAATGGGTGCTCTTACCATAATTGATGTAACAACTAAAGCAAGCCCAGTAGTTAAAGGCTTTATACAGGGAGTGGGTAGTCCCTATTATCTGGGGACTGCTCAAAAGGTTTATGTGGTGGGGAACTATGCTTACATAACAGCTACGGGTGAGCCAAGCCTGACCATAATTGATATTACTTACCCTACTAACCCCACCTTTGAAGGCAAGTTGTCTGGCGCAGGTAGTCCCAACTATCTCAGTGGGGCTTTGGGTATTGTAGTCTCTGGGGATTATGCCTACATAGCAAGTGAATATGATGATGCCCTTGTTATTGTAGATATATCCACGCCTTCCGCTCCGACATTAAAAGGTGTTGGCTTCAGTGTTGACCACCTTGACTCCCCACGAGGTCTATTTAAGTCAGGCAATTATGTCTACATAACTTCTTACGGTCAACGAAAATTGGTTGTCTTTGATGTGACTGACCCAGCTAATCCAACATACCTATCAAATCTCTATGAAGCCACGCTTTTCTATAGGATTCAAGGTGTCACGGTAGTGGGGAATTATGCTTATGTGGTTAGTGGTGGTTGGACATTTGCTGCTGCCTTTACCGTTGTTGATGTTACTGACCCAGCTAATCCAATTCGTCACGGCTTTACTTCCCACGAACAACTAACCGATACTAAAGAGGTAAGTATATCTGGGAACTATGCCTTCTGTGCTTCCAAAGGCGACCACGTAATGGCTGTGATTGATATAACCGACCTAGCCAATCCCGCTTATGTAACCGACATTGGGGGACTGGGGAGTAGTCCCGAAGGCGTTACAACGTCTGGGGACTATGCGTATGTAGTTACCCATACTGGTGACTCCCTAGCAATCGTAGATATTTCAACCCCGACCTCACCTAGTTTAGCAAGCATTGTGGAGGGAGAAGCAAATTTACTGAACTCTTGCAGAGGTATATTTGTATCAGGGAACTATGCGTATGTAGCATCCGCTTTTGTGATAACAATAGCTGGCTACCCCAAAGTGCAGATAATATAAGGAGATTAGATAATGAGTCCAGAACGTGAGCGTAAAGGTAGAAATTGGAAATCCAAATACATGACAAACGATAAGTTTGATAAGTTCCTCAGCAACGACTTCTGGCATTTGAAAGTTAAAGTCAATGCAATAATGTGGTTGTGTCTTACAATTCTGGCAGCCATCATCGCTAGATGGGTTATGTCTTGACGCCTGCGGTCAATAACTAGACCCCTTAAACCGTACCGAACACCCCATAATACTTGTGTGTAATAGCACAGGTATTTCTTTTATGTCGCAAGAGATTGTATTAAACTAATCTTAAAAGTTGGTGACTTTTGAAGCTAATCCGTAGCTAAAATAGGGCTTGACAAGGTGTATTATAGGTGTATTATAGGTGTATGGCTAAGGATAACGATGTCAAGAAGTTAAGGAAATGGCTCATCTTGAACCAGCAAGAGTTTGCAGACCTTATGGAAGTTCATAGGGAGACTGTCTCTAAATGGGAGCGTGGGGTTCAACGACCAAAGCCTGTCCACCGTAGAAGAATGGAAAGGCTAAAGAAGAAAGTAAAATAGAGCAAAGGAGGTTAAGCGTGAAGTGCTGGAAGTGTGATAAGGAAATGGATAGGGAGGACGGTGGGACGCTCTTGAAGGGCATTGTTGTAACTGTTAACGTCAAGGAAGGAGCAAGAACCGAAGCAGATATTGATTACTATAATGTTCAACTGGGCAAGTATAGCAATGGGAAGGGTGAGTGCGAGGTAGGTATCTGCTATGAGTGCCATATTGATGGAATGTTCAATTTGAAGGAGGTCTAATTGACACAAGGGAAAGAGGAAGCAAAGCGACCCAACAACCCTGATTACACAATGTCCGCAGTCAGCATCAAGAACCCCCCAGAGGTCAAGGTGTTACTGGATGAGTGGATGGCTGCCAAGAAACTATCGGATAAGGCGAGCGAGAACCTTGACTTTGCTAGGGCATCAGTTCCCGAACTGCCTGAGGAGGTTAAGGTTAAAGAGGCTGGTAAGCTGCTGGCAGAGGCAAGGTCTAACCTTGAGGTAGCCGTCAAAGAGTTCGGTGGCTATCAAGACACAGAGGCAGGGCTATACGCTCTCCAACAGGTGCGTAAGACCATCACCTATGACCCTGACAAGGTAAAGGCTAACATACCGACCTATGCTGACAAGATACTGGCTCAGGTAGATGTCAATGTGCTCAAAGGCTTGCTCAGGGGCAAGCTGATTACGCAGGAGCAGGTTGATAATTGTGCCATCGCCAAAGAGTCGCTGATGTTCGTCATTCAAGCGGAGAGCTAGATGCCGATTACCATTGAGCAAATGACTCTCGCTGAAATGGAGAAGATTGTCAAGAACCCACGCTACAAGTGCGGTGAGTGTGGGGGTGCTCTAACACTAGCTTGGGGAGGCTCGCTCGGCTATGACAACTACATCGTCAGGTGTGGCAACAATGTTGCCCACAACACAGTAACAAAATACAATAGGAAAGAGGAGGAATTTATGGCAGAAGTAAGAGACCAATCGGCATTATCATCTACCTCATTAGTAGCTCTTGGTGAGACAGGGATGCTTGAGCGTGTGGAAAAGGCTAAGTTCCCTAAAGACCTGACCGCTCCTGAGAAAAGACTGCTGGCAGCAGCCTGCGTTACCTATGGCTTTGACCCTATTATGCACGAGCTAACTATCTATCAAGGCGACCCTTTCGTCTCGGTAGATGGACGCTACCGCAAGGCACAGGAGACAGGGTTTCTTGACGGTATGTCGTGCCGACCAGCTACTAGAGAGGAGAAGGAGGAGTGGGAGATACCCGATGGGGATAAGTTCTTTCGGGCTGAGTGCTACAGGAAGGATGCCAAGCATCCGTTTGTAGGCTGGGGTAGGGTGACGGCTAAGGAAATCTCTAAGGCTAATGAGTATACCCCCATTGCCACCAACCCTCAGAGGATGGCTGAGAAAAGGGCTGAGGTTCAGGCTCTCCGCAAGGCGTTCCATATCCCCCTGCCGAGTAGTGAGTATATCGGTGTGGTGGATATAGAGGGCGTGGGTCGGGTCATTGAGGGCACAGGTGAGATTGTTGAAAAGACCGAGACATCCCCTGAGCCAGAGAGGATTGAGGAGCAACCCAGCACCAGCATTGTTAACCTAGACTGGTTGAAGGAGTCGGTCAAGACATTAGTGGATAGTGGGCAAACGGCTTACTCGGACGAGTCCCTGCTGTCTTATATGAGGTCAAGCTACAAGGGAGTAGCTGGCGACACCTACTATGAGATAGCCTCTAAGCTGGACAAGGGTGAGGCAAAGCACTTTACCAACGTCATTCAGGACGCACTAGCAAAGGCATAGTTTATCCCTGATGCTTGGGCTTGTGGGGTTGGCGTTGAAAGCGCAATGTGCGAAACGGCATCACAAGCCCAGCGATGAGAGGATAAGCATTAAACTAATTGCTCGGCTCAGGGTTGGTTGTCGCTGGCTCAGCCCTGAGCAAATCATAGAGAGGTTACGATGAATACACAGTGTGTGAACTGCGAGGTTCAACGAACTTTAGAGTCTTACCCAGACCCACTAGGGCGAAATATCCGATTGGAACAATGCCCGACTTGTAAACAAGTATATTTACTCGTGTCTGTGCAAGAGGTGGACAACGCTATCCCAGTTTATGAGGAGTAACGATGCCACGTGGCAGGTTCGTATCAAAAAAGATAGCCCTTGACCCCAAGCTCAATCAGCTTGACGATACTACGTTCCTGTTCTTCCTTATGCTTATCCCTCACCTAGACGCTGAGGGCAGGATGTGGGGGGATGCTGTGATAGTCAAGGGAATGTGCTGCCCTTATCGTGACTGGTCTATAGTGCAGGTGGAGAATATGCTTAGCTCTCTTGAGGCTATAAAGCGTGAAGATGGGCTAGGTGTAATTGTGAGATACGAGCGTTACGGTCATAAGTGCCTGTGGATGGCAGGGTTTGAAGGTGAGCAAAAGGGCTTACAGAAAGACCACGAGACCAAAGGGAAGTATGGCTATTCAGATGTACCACCACCACCGCAGACATTGGTTAATACGAGAGACAAGGCATCCACACCAGTAGAAAAGAAGTCGGAGAGGTCAACTAAGGCAAAGCAGCCGATAGAGACGGCAGCTATTGTAGACCCGAAGCTGGCTAGTATGGTGAAGTATTACGAAGATAGCATAGGTATGGTTACACCAAACATTTTTGAGAACCTGAAACTACTGTGCGATGAGCACGATGAGACTGAATTTCAGAGGGCTGTAGACCAAGCTAAAGGTCGCAAGGTCAGAAGCCCTATAAGATACATAGAGAAGTGCCTAGAGAACTGGAAGAAAGAGAACACACCTGAGGAAAGCCCTGAGGCTGAGAAGGACTGGGAAGGAATAAGTTAATATAGGCTGAAAGGAGGAGAGAATGAACAAGTCAAACTGGAAACGCTGGCGCAGAAAAGAATGGAGAGACTTTTTCGTTGAGATGACATTAGCAAGTTGGGGAATTGGTGTTTATATTAGTCCTACAGGGCACAAGCATTTATACTGTTTGCAAATTCTCCCTTTTTCCATTGGTTATGAGTGGAAATCTAGGGCATACAAGCGGGCAATGAAGTAGAGAGTTAGAGCTATGACATACAGAGAAAATGAGAAACCAAGAGAAAAGTTGAACCCAGCCGAGACAAGATGGCTTGCTAACATAATGGGGTCAACACGCCTTGACTCCGAATATGGAGATTGCCCTGAGTGTGGGAGAGAGGGGACAGAGTTCACGGTTTATCGCTTGCGTGATGGGACTATTAAGACATACAAAACTTGCCCTGATTGTATCGCCAAACACCTTGCTTCAAGAGATGCTGAGGAGAAAGCTAAGAGGTCGGGGGGTGTGCCTATGCGCAGGCGTATGGCTCGGAATGGAATAGGCATACCCCCCAGATTTATAAATAAGGACTTTAGCAACTTTGACAAGAGCAGAAGCAAAGAGATAGACGCTGCCTTGAAGCTGTGCTGGCAATATGCAGAGGAGTATCCTATTGATAAGACACCCAAAGGATACCGCTCTTTATATCTCTACAGTGAGCAATCGTGGGGTGTAGGCAAGACTCACTTATCCTGTGCTATCGCTCACAAGATACTAGACAGGTGGCAGGATTGTGATACTGCTATCCCTAGAGTAAGGTGGGTGAGTGAGCCTCAGCTTTTCTCCAAGATAGAGGCGAGCTTCAACTACACGTGGGAGGACAAACAGCTTTTGCCTAACAAGGAGGACATCATCAAAGACCTGATAGAAACTGACCTTCTGATACTGGATGATGTGGGCAAGGAAAAGAGGCAAGACCCACGCTTTGTGCAGAGGACTCTGTTTGCTATCATCAACGGCAGATATGACCGAGACTTCCCGATGGTCATTACGGCTAACCTCTCACCGTCCCTGCTTAAAGGGCATCTAGGGTCAGCAGGAACGGACGAGGCAAGTTACGATAGATGGCTAGAAATGTGTCAGGGTAAGAGAATACCCATAGACGGCGACAGTTACAGGAGGGGATGATGGAAATTACATATCAGGGTAAAACGATAGAGGTTGACCGAGTTGATTTTTTGGAAAGGAAAGAAAGCTGGAACGAATATCAGCTTACCGATGGCAAGGTATTAAGGATAAAACTTATTGCCACAACCATACTCAAGGCACGGACTGAAGTTGACCAATCGGGCAAGCCTCTCTACATCATACAATCGCAGAATGTGATTGCCCCAGTGGAGGACTAATGAATAAGTTAATCAGGTTATCAAAGACAGGTATTGAGTATGGCGATTATGCTTGGAACTTCGCTAGTGGCTGCGGTAATAACACCGAAGGGAAGTGTAATTCGGGTGGCTTTAATTGCTGGGCATATCCAATAACTCAGAGATTTGCAGACCGATACCCGAATGGCTTTAAGCCGACCATATACCCCGAAGCCCTGCTCTCGCCTCTTTACCTGAAGAAGCCAAGCCGTATATTGTGTGCCTTTATGGGTGATTTATTCTGGGACTGCCCTGAGTTTGACCCGAATAAGATGATAAATGTTTCAATGGTGCCTGGTCTTTCACAAGCAGAACCATTGAAAGAGCGTATCTTCCGAACAATAAGGGCTTGCCCTCAGCATACATTCCTCTTTCTAACCAAGCAACCTAAGAACCTCATCAAGTTCAGCCCCTTCCCTGATAACTGTTGGGTAGGGGTGAGTGCTACGGATTACACGATGAATATTCAAGCATTACTGAGGTTGTCGCAGATAGAGGCGAATGTGAAGTATCTCAGCTATGAGCCGTTGCTAGGTCAGATGTTGGTGCTTCCAGAAGATTTCAAGAGGGCAGGTATCAAGGGGGTAATCATCGGAGCACAGACCAAGCCCTACAAGCCACCTAAGATAGAGTGGGTGAAGGAGATAGTAGAAGCCTGTGATAAGGCTGGGGTAAAGGTGTTCTTGAAGGATAATTTGAAGTTAGCTTTACCATTTAAGAAAGCTGAATGGGCGTGGGCAAGAAATAAACAGCTTACGAGGCAGTCAACTAACGTGGTTTACGCAGGCGGATTAAGACAGGAGCTACCCGATGCCTAAAGGAATTAGCGAGACCGACTTTATAACCGAGAAAGCGTTTGAGAGCCAAGTCAAAGAACTGGCAAAGCTGTTCGGGTATCTGTATTATCACACTTGGCGTAGCTTCCATAGCCCTAGTGGGTTTCCTGATTGCGTCTTAGTAAGATTAGAGCCAGAGCCTAGACTGATATTTATTGAGTTAAAGTCCGAGAAAGGACTGCCCACGATAGACCAACGGTTCTGGCTACGCATACTACAGCAATTACCTAAGCCAGTTGAGTGCTACTTGTGGAAGCCGTCAGATTGGGATGAGATAACGGAGATACTGCATTGAGTAAGTCACGCACAGACCAGAGAAAGCATAGGCGTAAGGTGGCAGGAACTAAGAAAGGGAAACAAGAACACAATAAGAGGGCAAAGCGGAGGCGTTAAGATGAGTGAATTTATCTGTGAGCGGTGCAGTAGTGAGGGTATGGTTAGCTTTACCTGCGATAACTGCCATCGGCAGGTCTGTGGTGGTTGCATTGTATTCATAGACCATAGGCAATTATGCCGTGACTGCGACAACACGCAAAAGGGGGTGCTAATTGATGAGCCAGAGCCAGTCTCAGCCTGACCTAGAGGAATTGGTAGCAGCAAAGAAGGCGAGAGCCAACTTTCTCTATGTCCAGTTTCAGACCGAGCTACGCAACCTGATACTGTGCTACCTGCACGCTCTCACTCAGTCTAAATACAAGCTAGAGTTCTTTGAGAATGGGTCAATTAAGAGCATAGCTCCGAAAGGGAAGGGCTAATACTCAAAGCCAACTTCCGCAGGATAGAGGAGAAATGAAAGAAAAGCCCTGGTTTTGTAAATACTGCGAGAGAAAATGGCTCTGTAACGTTTGTACTATTCCCGTTGGTTATCCAAGTACGTCAAGTGCGAAGGAGAGTGAGAAATGACAGATAAGACGGGGCTTCTCTTAGACCTATACATTGCTGCGGTAGCCATAATCTTTATCTTGTGGTGGATTACATTGCATAGAAAGGATTGGAATTATACCCACGGTGCCTGTTCAGCCTCCCTATGCCTACTTTTACCTATCATTCCCGTTGCAATGTTAATTAAAATTGGCTATGAGAGAGTTAAGGAGGCTAAGAAATGACAGAGAAACAGGACGACCCCAGGTTGCCGACCGATGAGGAGACAATAACTAGGGCTATCGAGGCTTATCTTACAGCGTTCAAACAAGCTCATAGGAAGCCTGTCGCAGAGCAAATATTAATTGCTATCCAACGCTTAGGATGGCTACCGCCCCACACAATAGACGAAATCCAGGAAGCCCAACTAGCCAAAACAATGGGTAGATTCTGGCAGGCTCTAAAGGATAGCCGAACTGGCAAGGACACGGCTTTAGTAGAGATAGATTTATCAGAGAAGGAGCTTGAACTGTTCTCAGCGATAGAAAATAATGGGAGAGTCAAAGACCATCAGGCTACACCAGCAGAGGGATTGTTGCTGACACCAGATGCAATACAGAAGGCAGGGTTATTTACTAGGGATGAAATCCTAGCTATAACAGAGGAAGCTGCTGCCTTTGCCCAACATAATTTTGATGTCCCAGAAGCATATCAACTGCGTTACAGAGAATTAGCAAGAGTATTATCTGGTCAAAAGATAGCCAAAGCCCAACTAGCCAAAGTCCAGCAGGCTAGGCTAGTTGATTGCCCTGAGTGTAAGGGGGAGGGCTATGTACAAAAGGAATATGGTGGTCGTTGGGCAGAAGAGGAGATATATTCATTAAAGTTACCTTGTACCGAGTGCAAAGGCACAAGGAAAGTCCAGCAGGCTAGGCTAGTTGATTGCCCTGAGTGTAACTGGGGAACTGCGATGAAGGGCTTTGTCTATGGTAAGCCTGAGAATTACCACACCATCACTGTATGCCCCAACTGCACAGGCACAGCCAAAGCCCAGCAGGCTAGACCTGAGAGGGAGAAGATAGCTGAGTATTTCCACACACATTGGTATTTGGAACACGCCGAAGTAATATCCCATTATAAAAGTTTGAGTAAAGAGGGTAAAGATTTCTACCGTAAAATGGCTGACCAAATCAGAGACCTCTGCCCTGCCTCTGAGGATAATAGGGGTAAGTTTGAGGAGCGGGCACGGATAATCCAATCTATAGATGAGTATTGTATTAGGGAAATCGGTCATGCTGAAACTATGAGGGCAACCCTAACACAACGAAAAGCCAAGGCTATATATATTCATAATGAAGAGGCTACTATCTCTACACTGGAGCGAGTGAGACAAGCTTTCACGAATAAGTAAAGGAGGATTAAATGAAACTAACCAAAGCTATCAAACTACTAACTACCGCGAAAGAAGGATGGCCTACCAAGAATTTTGAGCAATACTATAAGGCTATGGAACTAGGAAATGAAGCCCTGAACAGAATACAAGCAGGACGCGTAGCTGGTCATATTCTCTGGGAGGACTTGCTCCCGGGCGAGACCGCGGAATAAGGATAAGTAAAAAAATCTTTACCTTTGGTTACGGGAGGTGCTCAATGGCAAAGGAAATTATGCCTAATACAAATCCTGAATATTGGGAACATACCGAGAAGTGTCCGCATTGTTTCGGTAGGGGCAGAGTCCCAAAAGCACCTTATATCTTAGAGCCTGATACCTATAAAGATGTCTATGAAGAAGAACAGGCGCTTGAGGAAGCAGAAAGGATAATTAAGGGTGTATCATAGTAACCAAAGGCTCTATTTTGTTTCTAGTAAAGGATGAAGAAATGAAGATAAAAGATAAAGATACGGCGTTTAGGGCAATTACTCAAGCCAAAAAGGAACTGGATAAGGGCGATTACGATTCCGTTAATCTGGCTAACTACATACTACGGGACTTAGAAGCTACCAAAGAGGCTGGACTATCTGATTTAGCGTGGGCAATGCACAGAGACGGAAGTCTACACAGGAATGATGTTTTAGGTTTAATTGAGCATCTGGAGAAGTTCTTGGAGAGTGGAGTAAAGGATGAAGAATGATATATGCTGAGGGATTATGACAGTATGTATTCAGTGTGGGCGATGTTGTGCTAGTGGTATCCTCTGTTATTTTGGGCAGATAGTCTTTGATATCACAGAACGCAATCCCCAAAGTTGCCCTGCTCTGGAAAAGGATAACGATATTTATTGGTGTGGGATTATCAAAAACCCTGCCAGCTATTTACAAAGTATGGTTGGTAGCGAGGCATGGAAATTGGAGGCTATGGCTGAGATAGCTTCTGTTTATATTGGCATAGGTGATGGTTGTGGAAGCAATCCCAGTGTGAAAAAAATAATGGCAAGGTTCAAGGAGTATGCTGGGGCAAGGAAGAATGATACTTAGATGGCTAACAGCCTTAACGCTAATAGGCTTGGTAATCCTAATGGGGTATCTCACTAATTGGTATATCCCTTTTTAAGAACTATGAAGATACTGGATGATAAAAGGATAGAGGAGATTGTAGAGCACGCCTTTGACGAGCCTGTCAACTTTGACCATCAGCCTACCAGTTGGGAATTAGAGCTGCACGTCTACAAGAAAGTTCTTGAAGCCCAGCTAAAGGAGTGGATTAATGAGACTTAATGATGATAAGGTTACACACGATATGCTCGGTGCGATTATTATAGAGGAGTGTCCTAAGGTGTTCAGAGCTACGGCTGAGAACATAATCAGGATGCTCAACGTGACCAAAGCTCCAGACTACAACTCTATGACCGAACTGGACAAGAGGCTGACAGTGATGTATTGGGAGACCTTTGACGACATATCAGCGTATATGGCTCAGAGGGCTGGTGAGTATGGAGTATTTGAGGAATGGTATGTCAACCGAGCTACCAGCCCTGACCTTATCAGTAGGGCTAGGCGGTGGCTGGTTGAGAACCGCTATGTAATAATCAAGACCTCCGTTGCCGAGCGAGCACAAGAGGCTGGCGAGAAGTGGAAGGGGGCTGTTAAATGAAGTGTAAAGTATGCGGTAAACCTATCTACCAATCTAAGTCTGGTCAATGGAAGCACTTTCCTTATCACGGCAGTTACCCTCATTCCGCTAGACCAGAGATATTGCCCTGAATATAAGGTGAGAAGATGAGACAAGACCCCTGTAACTGCTGCAAGGCAAGGAACAAGATACCCACATCAAAGCGTGGCTTCTGCGCTCGGTGTGAGGAAGTGGTTACGGTTATTGAGTATCTGGTTCAACAAGAGCAAGCAGAGTCGGCGAAGGTTGCAAAACGCAGAGCCTCTGGACTCATACTGCCAGACGAGGTAAGGAAAGGCAGGGCAAAAATACCCTGCCTGTTTAAGACACTTCAATTCCTCTCCGAGTAGATTACTATTATCCAGCTATGGCAGACCCTCTCAGCCTCAAATGCTACGCACAAAAGGGTGGTCATTATAGCGTTATAAACACACAATCGGAGAACAGATGCAGATATTCACGCCTGAGTCTCCGTTGCTCATCAATAAAGATGGCAACACCACCACTGTCGTTGAACGCCACAATGGTCACTGACTCAGCCTTGTCAGGGTCGGGATGTTTGCCCTTCTCCTCATTGTGCTTCTCAGGTGTATAGATTGCTCTGATATATGTCTGCTGTTGCATCAGTCCCTCCCTCTCCTTAAACTCGTTGTCCGTATTTTGGGCATTTACCGTTGAGACATTGCTTAGCTCCTGCATCACGCCCCAGATACATTAACGTATGCAAAAGCTCTCCACACTTACGGCATTTAGCCATCAGTCCTTCCTCTGGGCTATGAGTGCACTAGCCGACTTTGATATTTCTATTATCTTGGTATTGCTTTCCTTGCCGAACTTGCCTTCATTCCAGTCTGCTAACTGCTTACACAGCTTCCGAGCCACAAGCCCCTCATTGACCATCTGCCCCAGAGACTTGCCCTCTGTGATGCAGTCGTGCTTAGCCTGCTCCCAGAGCACCTTGTCTACATTTCTTATTGTGACCTTCATTCTCAATCTCCTTTCCCCTCAGTCAGTTGAGGTCTCATATCCTCTAGAGCCTCAAGACCTGTTTGTTGGATAACTCCAGTGATGTAAGCCTCAACTTCTGCCTTTGCTTCTGTAACGGTCTTATCCATTTGCTCAGCAAATTGTTCTGCCAGGTAAGGTATATTAGATTTGAGCCAGCTTTTTGTTTCCTCCATATCATGGACTAGCCACTGAGGAGCCTTCTTATCTTTAGCTTTCTCAATAGTCTCATTTATTTGTTTGACTATCGCATTGGCTGTCTGGAAAAACTCCTTCTCAAATTCTAGTCTCTTATTTTCAAATGAAGGTTGGTCAATCCGTCCATCCTTCTCGGTAAACTGGAGAGTAATAGGGGCTTCTCCACCACTACCATGTCCAGTTATAGCATCGGCAAACTGAGTTGGGGACATATAAGCCTCAACAATAACACCCCTGCTGAAAATATAGTCATTGGCATTGCTACGGTGCTTTTCAGCATGGCTTATCCTTAGCAGAATTGTATTGTTATGTTTGATACTACTACCGAATAAAGCCTGACTGCCACCTTGCGTTCTAGTGAAGCTAATAGTACCAAAAGAGGAGTGCTGGTAAGAATCGCCTGTAACAGAGTCTTCTCTTACCAGTTCCATATCAGTAACAGGTTTTTCTGTCTTTAGCCTGTAATGGAGTGTCGGGAAATGACTTTCTCCCCGTTCTATATAGCCTAAATACTCTAAAGTGTGTACAGTGGAGGAGCTAACATTTTTTGATTCACCCCCCTTACTGAGTCCACCCTTTTGTATCCAGCATCTACCCCCAAGCCCTGCAGAACTTCCTAGTTCCCAACCCTGAGCTATTAAGTCCATTATTTCTTGTTGCAACGATGTTAACTTTCTCATTATTTACCTCCTTCTGCTTAATTTTCTTCAACTTTCACCCCCTTATAGATATTTTCAGGCTAACCATATTAGCAATTAAAAGCGTAATGAGTATTGTTAGGGTTATCAGGACAAGGTGCGTGATTGGGACGCCCTTCTTCTTCCTCTGACAAACACCACCGAGAGCCAATACCAGTAGGGCTTGCTGAGTTGAGTCGCCCAGTGGCTTCTTCTATTGGCAGGCTGGTACATATAAACGCACCAACCAACCCCACCTTTAGGATGTAAAAATCGCCATCAACTTTTTGTGGCGCCTGTGTTTTCTTTTGTTCCACGTTTACCTCCTCTATATATTTCCTTGCACAAAGTCCGTCCGTGCATCTGCTTGGTGCAGCTCGCAGTATCGCAGACCGTTATCAAAGTTGAGCCACACCCGATGCCCGACAGGGATAACCTGCCCGCACTGCTCGCACCTTATCTTACCCTTAGCTGAGAGTGGGCAGACAAACCAGCTAACCCACTTCCGAGTTATAGGGTCATACCTCTGCTTTATCTCTACTTCTGGCATTATCAACCTCCTCTTATTTCAGCTAACATCTGCTGGTTTTCTTCTTCCAGCACCTTGAGGTCAATCTCGTAAAACTCAGCGAGCCATTTTTCTATAGGCTTATGTATCGGGCGGTAGCGGTCAAAGATACCCCTCTCGCCATCTGAGTCATAGTAGCAAAACACATAGCCTTTCTGTTCTACCCAGTCAAGGAACTCGCCAAGCAACTGAGACTTCTCTTTTACCGCAGTTAGTTTTTCGTGTTCAGGATACTCAGCCATTATTCCATCACCTTCTCTGCAACACTCACTACCACTTCAAGCCTCTGGACTGTCTTCGGGAATTGCTCAATCACGTGGTCGTGCATCCCTACCCTGAGCATATCCTCAAGGGTGATGTTGACGTCACTTGACCCCTCTCGGTAGACCTTCTTGCCATCGTGGTATATGATATAGCCGTTGCTGATTTTCTCCACATCAAAAGTAAAAGTTTTCTCAGACATTATCTTTTTCCTCCTCTGTTGAGCGTTTTTACTGTTTGGGTAGCGAGTTTCAGTAGCCGTATCCAGTTTTGTAATCCGTGCCTTTCCCCACCCATTAAGATTAAGACTGGATTGCCTGCATCCCTTTCAATCAGCAGGTCAAAACCTCTGCCGTTGTCCCTAGCTTCCATTGTCTTGTTTGCCATTATCTATTCCTCCTCAAACAGTTCATTCCATCTGTCAATGACATCGGATATTTGCTCTCGCTCTTTCTCTTGCTCGGCTACGGCAGCTTCCCACTTCTCCTCATCCCTCTCCTCAAGTATCTGGTCTCGGATGAGGTCTGATATATACTGAGGCTCAAGGGCATCCAACTCCCACGACTCCTCACCATACTCGGCAGCGTAGCCAGCATATCGGGAGTCGGTTATCTTGGCTGGGTTAGGCGGTGGCTGCTGGTCGTCTATCTGCTCCATCGTCAGAGCGATACGCCTCATTTCAATATCAGCATAGCCAGAGAATAGCTGTAGCCTCTCGTCAATGTCTCTGGTCATATCAATACCGCTTGGGTCGTGGTCGCCCAGATGAAGGACGATAACACCTTGCCTAGCGCTGCTATACTTCCGCATCCGTCTAGCCCCACGCCACATTTCAGAGTCGGATACATACCCCCGACAGGAAAAGAAGGATACATCGTTCTCTTGGCAGATAGACTCAATCACACCTACCAGAGCATCCTTCTCAATCCAGACCTCTATACGCTTGTCTTGGTCTGCCCACAGGTCACGGTGGTAGCTGTTCCTTGCTGACTCAAGTATATCTTGGGGCTTGTCCCAATTGCTCAGGCTGCGGATGAAACGAGTCCTATCCTCTATAGCGTTCCAGTCAATCAGCCCTGCTCTCCTTGCATCGCTGACGATGTTCTGGATGCGCTTATAGCTTTTCTCGGTGTTAGGTATCAACCCTCTGGCTACGAACTGGTAGTATATTTGCCTCAGGGTCATACTGAACCCCTGAGCCTGATACTCCTGGACTATAGCCTCAGCCTGCTCAATGGTTGCCATAGTCTTGGCGTTGAAGTTCTTGACCTCATACTTTATCTTCGGCATTGATTACCTCCTCTTGGAATGTTATGGTGGCTTGGACGATAGCCTCTACCGATGCCTTTTGAGCTGGTGGTATCCCAAACAGAACACCAGTCCCAGAGCCGTAGGCTTGGTATATTCTCTCTGTGATTTCCTTTGCTTGCTCACTGATAGCCAATAGTCTTTCACCCCCTTATATTACCTTACCCTAAGATTATAGCACAGGCTGTCAAGTATGTCAAGTCAGCCACAATTCAATATAATCTTTTGCGACTCAAAATAAACCTCACGAAACCTTGTGATAATCATAACTACCCTTGATGTGCTCGTTGAGGTACTTACCCTTTGACTCGGCAGCCAAGAAGTCGTCATAGGTCTCAACTGGCACGCCTGGGTATTCATAGACGCTGCCACCCTTGAACTGCACGAGTAGCATCTCGCCCTCTGGGATATAGGCTATTGCTTCTATGTTAGATGAGTCTACCTCTTGCCATTGGATTGTCATACTA
>SDBU01003372.1_pt1 | contig 20367 bp, 15 predicted proteins | sample 2277071 | NCBI WGS metagenome assembly SDBU01 (sample SAMN10397929, study PRJNA504765) | marine sediment metagenome | isolation source: marine sediment core GS08_GC12, 126 cmbsf | place: Arctic Ocean: Gakkel Ridge, Loki's castle | collected 2008
AGGCAGCGGATGCTATCCTAGTAATGGCTTGTGCCTTCGGGGTTCATACGGTTAACCTCTATACGAACAAGGCTGTCTATCCAGCATTAAACACCCTATTTATTGGCAAAGAGGAGGGGCTAGGTTGTTTTATTGAGGTTTGCATGCAATGTGGAGATTGCATTTTGGCACAGACAGCAGGCATATGTCCTTTGGTCAGATGTGCTAAGAGCCTGCTGAATGGACCCTGTGGTGGGTCAGTAGGGGGCAAGTGTGAAATCGACCCAGATATCCCTTGTGTCTGGCAGATGATTTATGACCGCCTAGCTGCCCTGGGTCAGTTAGCCAAATTGGAGGAAATTGAACCCATCAAAGACTGGAGCACCAGCCTTTCAGGGGGACCACGGAAATTTACTATAAAGGCTTAAAGAAGTTAGCAAAAACAGAGAGTTGTCTATCGTGATGAGCGTGAGTAATAGGTTTCCCACTGAGGAAGGTGAGCTAGAGAGCACCCCAGGGGAAGCAGCATTACTGATGGAGCAGACAGGTTGAAGTTATGGATTCTGGAATAGGTGTCTCCCCTGAGGACTTACTCTAGGTCTTCAGTGATTTCTTCCGAACTAGTAGTGTAGAAATAAGGGAGACAGGTCTGGGACTATCTATAGCTAAGAGAATTGTGGAGCCACACAGGGGTAGGATATGGGTTGAAAGCCCTTGCCTTGAAAGCAACAGCGGGAGCAAATTTACCTTTACTCTATCCAAGAAAAGCAAATCTGAAGGGAGGCAGCAGTGATGAAAGCGGGAACGAATCTGGAAAAGGTTTTAGACAGCGGAAGGTTTGCCGTTACTGCTGAGGCAGGTCCACCTAAGGGTGCTAGTGTCGCGGTGGTCCAAAGGAAGGGTGAGCTGCTTCGTCACTGTTGTGATGCTATTAATGTAACCGACAATCAAACTGCTATTGTGCGTATGTCCAGTTTGGCTGGCTGCGTGCTTTTGAAGCAGCAGGGTGCCGACCCGATTATGCAAATGGTCACTAGAGACAGAAATAGAATCGCTATTCAAAGCGATGTATTAGGTGCTGTAGCTCTGGGCATCGGTAATATCCTCTGTCTTTCTGGCGACCATCAGAAGTTTGGTAACCACCCTACTGCCAAGAATGTCTTTGATATTGACTCTATTCAATTGATTCAAACCCTGAAGAATATGCGGGATGAGAAGAAATTCCTCTGCGGCGAAGATATCTCTGGGGAAGTGCCCCTATTCATTGGTGCCGTAGAGAATCCCTATGCTGACCCCTTTGACTTCAGGGTAGTGAGGCTGGCTAAGAAGGTTAAAGCGGGAGCAGACTTTATTCAAACCCAGGCAGTCTATGATGTTGCCAAATTTGCTAGATGGATGGAGATGGTTACCGAGCGAGGGTTAGACAAGGAAGTGCATATTCTGGCAGGGGTGATACCCATTAAGTCGGCAGGTATGGCTCGCTATATGAGAGACTATGTTTCCGGGGTAAGTGTTCCTGATGAAATAATCACCAGGATGGAAGAGGCTGAGAGTCATAAGGAGGAAGGGGTAAGAATAGCCAGTGAGATTATCGAGCAACTCAAGGAGGTACCGGGGGTTCATGGCATCCATATTATGGCTGTGAACTGGGAGGATATTGTCCCAACAATCGTAGAACAGGCTGGATTATTGCCTAGACCTGCATTATAACTGGGAGGGAGGAAAATATTTGGTAGTGGATGACGACCCTGATATCTTGGACGCATTAAATATGATTCTTGAATCTCAAGGCTACCAAATGGCTACTGCCCGGGACAGGATAGAGGCTTTGGCTAAACTTAAAGCGGAAAGACCAGACCTGATGATTCTTGACCTGTGGGGAAGCTCAGTACCTGGGGAGGCGATTAGGATGAAAAGGAAAGCCAAGATTCTGCTTGTTGACGATGATATTGATTCTGTTGAGTCAACGAAGACTATCTTGGAGAGTAAGCCCTCACATCGTCTGTTTTATCTCTATCGGTATCCCATACATTCTTCTGGTGTTGCCATGCTCCCAAATCAGCCTCATTCCAGCCAACATTATCCTTGTCTCCATCGCCATCAATATCCTGTCCTGTCTCTACCTCAGTGACTCGTCCGTCTCCATTGATGTCACTCCCTTTTAACACCCAATTGCTGCCCTCCTTTTGGGTAACGCCTACTTTGAGGCAATATACCGAACTCTTAGTGGCAATAGTTATACGCCTACCAGAGTTGACAGAACCCTTATATTAGAGTTAGACTTTTGCATCGAACAGGCGCAACCACTTTGATACAGAGAGTCTGGGGGTTCAACCTGGCTATTTAGTGATTGGAGCGGCAGGTTATTTAAATTCAAAGAAAAAAGGAGGTAGCAAAAAGATGTACACATATACAGTTGGTTACGACCAAGAGGAGGTTTTCACGCAAGAAGGACGGATAATAGGGGGTGTTGCCATCGGGGTTATCAAAAGGGGGGGCTCTTGTTTTCTTCCTCTAGTTCCAGGGAACGTGAGTAATGCAAGTACTTTTAATTTTCCAGTGCTTTACCAACGTATGGAAGAGGCTACTACCATAGAAATGGTGGTATCAGCCAAGCCCCATCCCAAGATTTTGGAAGGGGCTATCAAGGCAGGAAAGGAATTGGAAAAGCAGGGTTGCCGAGCAATCGTGGGTAGTTGCGGCTATTATGCCAACTATATACCAGAGGTTGCTGCGGCGCTGGATGTTCCTTGCTTTCTCTCCAGTCTTATGCAGATACCAATCATGCTTCGCTCGCTCAAACCTAATCGGAAAGTAGGCATTATCTGTGCTAACGGCCGTTTTTTGGCATCTGCTCCCGCCCTTAAGAATTGTGGCGTTGACGACCTATCCCGGGTTGTTATTACTGGTGCCGAGAACACGTCTCAGATGCAGAATGTTCTTAATGAGGCCGGGCATTTCAACAACGTAAAGTTTGAGCAGGAACTGGTTGGCCTTGCAAAAGAAATGGTCAGTAAGAACCCGGACGTTGGTGCCATTCTCCTTGAGTGCACTGAAATGCCACCGTATGCCTGGGCTATTCAGAAAGCAGTTCGGCTGCCGGTCTTAGATTTTACCACGTTGATTAATTGGGTCTACAGTACTGTAGTGCGGCGTCCTTTTGCCGGCTATATGTAGGCGTGCTACCGAGAAGAGTTGCAGCTCCTCTCTCCACTATAAACCGGCTGCATTTTAACGATGACATATTTGTGGGATTTGTCAATGGTAAGAGGCAGCGAGTGAGGCATTGATAAATGGGGAGTGGCAGTATTATATTATTGCCACAAGTCTCGAATCTCCAGATGACTGATTGAGAGTCGGAAACCCGATATACCATGCTAAACATAGTGTCAAAATATTAAAACAGAAGCGGCGCCTCTAGGGCACCAACCTTTACTAACGTTACTTTCTGACGAAAAGTTTAGCTTCCCGCATAACCCACAAAGGGTTTCGATTATTTGCCGGTTTCTTGTTTAGTGACATTGTTCTTTTCGAGTAGAGTGACCAATTTTATTCTCTTTTCCTCATAAACCCAAAATCCAGTCATGTCCGTCTAACAATGATAAGGAAGCATGGATCTGACTAAAAACCGTATAGGACAATAGAATATACATGGTGTCAGGGGATAATTACCTATTAAAGACAGGTTTATTCTATAACTTTTAAGTAATATCGGTACTATTCAGGGGCTAAGCCACTTTACCAGCATCCGCAACGATAGTCTCCCCGGTGATATAGCTGGCGGCATCAGAAGCTAAGAATAAGGCTACACTGGCTATCTCACTTGGCTGCCCAAATCGGCCAAGCGGCCTGTCAGTCTCCATCCGCTTCAGGAGTTCAGGATCACTCCACCAGCTTCGAGTCATCTCCGTTTTAATATTCCCCGGAGCAATTGCATTGACCCGTATATTATACGGGCCTAATTCCCAAGCCAAAGCCTTGGTAAGCATAATCACGCCTGCCTTGGCAACATTGTAAGGACTAATGTGTCCACCGCATGTCGTCACTCCAGCATTTGATGACATATTAATAATGTTACCTTTATTTTGCTTGACCATCCTCTTACCTACTGCATGGCAGCAAAGGTAGCAGCTCTTGAGGTTAGTATCTATGACCGTGTCCCACTCGTCTTCAATGAGTTCAAGAAAGGGTGTACTGCTATACATACCAGCATTGTTTACCAAAATATCTATGCCACCAAATTCATCCATTGTCCTTTGGACCAGACTATCCACATCGGTCTTCTTGGTGACATCAGTCCGGACAGCTAGGGAACGTTTGCCCAGAGCTCTAACTTCTTTGGCTGTCTCATCTAAGAGAGCCAGTCTCCGGCTAGCTACAATCACATCAGCCCCAGCCTTGGCAAATTCCAAGGCAATACTCTTCCCTATTCCAGTTCCACCGCCGGTAACAATAGCCACTTTACCTGCCAAAGAAAAGGATGGGATACTCATTGGTATATTCATCTTCCAATCTCCTCCTGACTTTTCAGTACTATTTAAGGGCTAAGCCAGTTGACCACTATGCACGCCATCAGTATGCCACGTTGCACGGCTGGAAGCGTCTGAGGCTAAAAATAAGGGCGCTGCGGCAATGTTAGTAGGCTGACCTGCTCGACCCAACGGTATCTTAGCCACGTATTCTTTAAAGCGTTCCTTTGATTAAGATGATTCTGTGCTGGTCATGTCCCAAGAGGCTCATTTTGAACAGAATCAAAATATAGACTTCTCCTGTTCACCATTTTACTGCCATGATTATCGGAGGGCAAGTCGTAAAGCAACTATCGAAAAATTGCGCCCAAGGTAGATTCTGCATGGCCACAATTCATCGATTTGTTACGTAGCGTCTCCGACTGTACACCACCAGCTTGTTACTTTCTTGGTGAGAGAAAGTGCTGAGTTATCTGCCGTAAACAGAAGACCAAGCCAGTCTCTCGTACGGACAGGTGCGCATCCCATATTCAGCATTGAAGGCATCTGTTTAGATTTTCCCAATCATGGGTACAGACGTGTTACTCGCCAGTTAAAGCGTGAAGGATGGTTGGCAAACCACATATATCTTGACAAGCTGAACGCAAGGTGATAGATTGCCATTGATAAGAACTTCCTACGAGTTAACCGCTCAGGGTTCTATCCACGGAAGTTTAAAAAAACTTATTTTTAGAAAGTCTAAGGTCACCCTGATGAACATGATAGAGCAAACCAAAACTTCACTACAGGAAGGTAATTTTTCCAGTAACGACCGTAGACTCTCTGGAAACGACAAGCGCCCAATTAGAGCATAATTGCAGAGGTGAATTGTATGCGTATAACAGAACATCCTATCTTAGACCTAAAAGATGAAAGAAAGAAGGTAACAATATACTTCGGAGAAAAACCCATAGAAGCCTTCGAGGGGGAGCCGATACTGGTGGCGCTGCACGCTGCTGGAATCAACATCCTGGGTTACAGCATAATCAAACACAGGCCAAGAGGAAATTTCTGCTCCATAGGCAAGTGTTCATCTTGCTTAATGATAGTTAATGGCGTGCCCAATGTCCGCTCCTGTATTACACTGGTTGAAGATGGAATGAAGATAGAGATACAAAAGGGTAAGCTAGTTCTACCAGAAGTGTTAGAACCACTAAAACCGAGGAAAAATATCAAGGTTAATGCCGATGTCATAGTGATTGGCGGAGGTCCGGCGGGGCTTATGGCGGCAATACAGGCCAAAGACGCTGGCGCCAGGGTTATCTTGATAGATGAAAATCCTATGCTGGGTGGGCAGCTGGTAAAACAGACACATAAGTTCTTCGGTAAGAAAGAGCAATATTCGGGAATCAGGGGAATCGAAATAGCTAAGGAACTGACCAAAGGGGTGGAAAACAGTGACATCCAGATATTCTTGAGTACCTCAGTCATCGGGTTGTACCGTGACGTGGAAAATCCAAACCTAGAGCTGTACCCGGATGAAGAAAATGGAAAAGAGAAGTTAGTCGTCGCAGTGAGAGGAAGTCAGGAACCTATAGAGTTCAGAGGTAAAGCCCTGGTAATAGCTACCGGGGCCATGGAGAAAATGATTCCCTTTGAGAACAACGACCTGCCCGGGGTCTATGGTGCGGGAGCTATTCAAACAATAATGAATACTTACGGAACAGAACCGGGGAAAAGGGTACTGATAGTGGGGAGTGGCAATGTAGGGCTAATTGTGGCCTACCAGTTGTTGCAGGCAGGAGTTAAGGTGGAAGCTATCATTGAAGCACTCCTAGAAATCACCGGCTACTTCGTGCACGCGGCTAAGATTAAACGACTGGGGATACCAATACTAACCAGGCACACCATCTTAAGAGCCGAAGGTAAAGAAAAGGTTGAGAAAGCTATTGTGGCCCAAATCAATGAAGATTGGGAACCCGTGCCGGGAACAGAAAAAGAACTTACTGTTGATGTAATCGCTTTAGCTGTCGGTTTAAGGCCAAGCCTTGAGCTTTTTCACCAGATAGGTTGTCAAACATCTTATGTCCCGGAATTAGGCGGAAATGTAGTAATCAGAGATAGAAAAGGGGAGGCAACTGTAAAAGGACTGTATATGGCTGGTGACTGCTCCGGGATAGAAGAAGCCACTACGGCTATGCTTGAAGGCGAAATAACCGGAATAGCTGCCGCGCTAAGCTTAGGATTTGGAGATGAATCCGGGTTGAAAAGAATAAAAAGGGCTGAAGCGGACCTAGAAGAACTCAGAGGCAGTCCTTTTAGCCAGATGGTCTGGCAAGGTCTGAGAAAGGCGGTAAGAGAATGAGTTATTTATCCCGAGGTTATATAACCTTAGAGGAACTGAAACAGTCTTCCAAGTTCCCCAGTGAGGAGAGATTGAGACATAAACGTCCCGTCGCCGTTGTGGAATGTCCTCAGGAAATACCCTGTACACCTTGCCTGGATGTGTGCCCAACTGGAGCAGTAAAGATGCCTACAATCATTGCCATCCCGGAAGTAGATTATGATGCGTGTAATGGCTGTACGTTGTGTGTCCAGTTATGCCCTGGTCTGGCTTGCTTCACAATCCAATATGTCGATGATAAAGCTAGGGTAACGCTCCCCCACGAGCTGCTGCCAACCCCGAAGCCGAAAGAAGAAGTTATCCTGCTGAATCGGGCTGGAGAAGAGGTAGGTAAGGGGAAGGCAATAAAAGTAATCCCGAGGGAGAAGTCCAAGGGAGATACCTCCATAGTTACGGTTGAAATGCCTCTAGAGTTAGCCTGGGAAGTAAGAGCAATTAGGGTGGGTAGAAATGAGTAAGGAAGATATAATTATCTGCCGCTGTAATGATGTAACCTTAGAGGAAATTGAAGACCTTATCGATATGGGAGTCACCAATATCGAAATGATAAGGCGCCTCGCCAAAACAGGCATAGGGCCTTGCCAGGGAAGGACATGCCTGCCCATGCTGGTAGATATATTAGTCAGAAAAACTGGCAAAACACCGGAACAATTTGGCTTTCCAGCGACCAGAGCACCAATAATGCCCGTCCAGATAGGAGTGTTAGCCTATGAAGAGTGAAGCAAATGCCGTGGTTATTGGTGGCGGAATACAAGGACTGTCCATAGCCTATAATCTAGCTAAATTAGGGATGGATAACATCACTCTCTTAGAACAAAATTATTTAGGGTCTGGGGCGACTTTCCGCTGTGCAGCTGGGATAAGACGGACTTTCGGAACCGATGAAGATATTACGATGATGAAACGCAGCCTTGAGTTCTGGAAAAACATTGGTAGTGAGCTTGGTTGTCGGGCTTCTTTCCGACCAGATGGTTACTTATATTTGCTATGTGCGGAGGAGGACATTGAAGACTTTAAGAAGCTAACGGTACTACACCAAAAGCATGACATCCCATCAAGAATAATAACGGCCAAAGAAGCGAAGGAGATTGTACCTCTGGTAAACACAAGTGGTGTTATTGCGGCTGTCTGGTGTCCCGAGGAGGGAAGACTTGACCCCTTTGAGGCTGTCTACGCTTATACTAGAGCTTTGAGGAAACTAGGTGTAAATATACGTGAGTTCACCAAAGTTGTTGGCATAGAAGCTAAAGATGGCAGAATCAAAGCTGTGAATACAGATAAGGGTAATATCAAAACAAACATTGTAATGAACGTGACTGGAATCCAAGCTAATAGTATAAATGAAATGGTTGGTCTTCGTTTTCCAATACAACCACATAAAATGGAAGCCATAGTAACCGAACCAGTAGCCAACGTTTTACCGCTCACTTTTTTTAGGCAACGGGGTTCCACGGCTTTTAAGCACCGGGGTTCCTTGGAGCTCTGGGTATCACAAAGCAGTCATGGCGGTATCATGCTGGGAAACTGGGTAGAGGACATCCCAGTACAGGATATAACACCAACATATGGATTCCTGACACTAATAAGTAAAGAAGCAGCAACACGAATTCCAGCGCTACAACATCTGCGCGTGATTAGAACTTGGGCAGGAATTCACGATTTGACACCAGATTACGCCCCATTATTAGGGAAAGCGCGAGGATTAAGTGATTTCTATATTGCCGCTGGCTTTTCTGGTCACGGATATATGATGGCTCCAGCTGTTGGTGAGGCGATGGCGGAACTAGTGATTAAAGGCAAGACTGACAAACCCTTGCCCTATTATGACCCATATAGGTTCGGTAGTGATTAGAAGGAGAAATTCCCAAACCATAGACCGTGAGATAACAGGCAGCAGTCACCTTATTGCCCAGCTTGACGGAAGATAATTCGGCTCTAAGTTAGGCCCGATACTCAATGCTATTGCTGATGGTTCTGTGGAACCCCAGTTCGGGATATTTTTATTTCATTACCTTCTTTCAACCCAACAACCTATAAATACTGCAACCTTTGCCATACTATCCTCCCCTTCAGTGTGGATTATACTATTAAAATAGATGGTGTCAAGCGTAAAAATCGGCAAAATTGACCAATTTTAGCAAAAATACACAGCCTTGTTAATACCTTTCCTGGTTTACGCGAGCTCCTTGAACTTTTGTATGCCCGCTCTGAAGGCCTTCAGGTTAGCATCTATAGTTCTTTTGGGGGCAAAGGTCGCAATGTATTTCTCAATGGCCTCCGGTTTAACAGGAATCATATCGGTGCCATACGCTGCCCCCAGCATTACCATGTTCATGCTAAGTACGCTCCCCGTCTCCTTTACAGCCACATCAGAGGCATTGAAATACTTCACATTATTTACACCTACCCTTTTGAAGTACTCCAGAATCTTCTCGGTGTTAGGGGGCCTCCAGTTATAAAACTTCTGGAACTCGATGCTAACAATCATCCTCGAAATCAACCTCTCATTCATGATAACCAGGCCATTCTCACTGGCAAGCCTCAGCCCTATTCTCAGGGTCTCAACCGGTTCCAGCCCAACCACTAAATCCGCTTCCCCATCAGGCACCACCTCGGAATGTATTTTCTCCCCCCATCTGATGTGACTGAAGGTTCCAGAGAACCTATGGGTTGGGGCGGGGACATCGGTCATTAATACCCTCTTGCCTTCGGCCAGCAGTGCAGTAGCAAGAATCCTGTTCATCAGCACAGTCCCCTGGCCGGTTAAGCCAGCTACGATCATGTTCAGTTCCTCACTCATGACATCTCCTCCACTTCGACTATGTTTTCGTAGGGGCATACCTGATTGCAGACCTTACATGCCACGCAGGTGTCCAGTTCTATCTGGGGGCACATCTTGACCAGGGCTTCGTTCTCCGCCCACATCAGCGATACACACCCAAAATCTTCGATGCAGAGGTTACAGGCCTTACACTTCAGGCATCGACTTGCTTCCTTGATTGCCATCTCCTCGGCGAAGCCAAGTTCCACTTCCTTGAAGTCACTGACTCTTCTCGCCGGAGGTACCATTGGCATCACCTGCCGCTCTTTCGGTCTTATGTTTGATGGAAGCACATCTACGCCGGTGATAGGTTCGCGCTCCATCACTCTCCCCTCTTTGAGATCCACACCCCTTAGATAGCGATCAATAGACTCCGCTGCCCTATGTCCGGCTGCTATAGCCTCAACCATACTCGCTGGCCCGCTCACCGCGTCCCCTCCGGCAAAAATCCCAGGTACATTCGTGGCCAGGGTATCATCATCGACCTCAAAGGTTCCCCGCCTGCTCGCTGCAAACCGCCCATCCCCCAGGGTCGATAGGTCTACAGCCTGACCGATGGCAACTATCACCGCATCGGCATCAAGCACCATATCGCTTCCCGGCCCTTCCATAAGGGTCCAGGAGAGCCTTCCCTCGCTATCAATGGAGGTGGAAGCCACCACCCGCTTGAACTCCACTGTTGCCACCTTCCCATTACTGCCCCTGAATCGCTGCGGAGCCATGCCAGGGTGTATACTAACCCCCTCCTCCTCTGCCTTCTTGATTTCCCATACCAGGGCTGGCATATCTGGCCTGGATTCAAGACAGGCTAGGTCTACCTGTTCGGCCCCGAGCCGAAATGCTGTCCTGGCTACATCTATAGCTACGTCACCTCCTCCGATGACAACCACCCTCCCCGGCAGTTTGATTTCCTTGCCAAGCTTTATTTCTCTCAGGAAAGGCAAAGCGGAGACAATCCCCTCTAAATCACTGCCTGGTAGGGGTAGCGTTAACCCCCTCTGCGCCCCAATGGCCAGGAAAATAGCCTTGTATCCCTCCTTTGAAAGGTCATCCAGCGTTATATCCTTGCCAAGGGAGGTGTTGGTCTTGATATCCACCCCCACGTCCTTAATATAGTTGATCTCATCATCGACTATCTCTGGGGAGAGCTTGAATTCTGGGATTCCGGCGGTCAGCATGCCTCCCGCAACTGGGAGAGCCTCGTAGACAGTGACACCATATCCCTTCCTTACTAGGTCGTAGGCTGCGGTAAGACCGGCCGGACCCGACCCGATGATGGCCACCTTCTCCTCCTTGGTCCTTTCCGCCGGGGTTGGCCTTTCTATCCCTTCCTTCCTCTCATAGTCTGCCGCAAACCTCTTGAGCGCTCCGATGGCGATGGGATCATCCACCTTTCCCCTCTTGCAATTCTGCTCGCATGGATGGTGACATATACGCCCCACAGTCGCAGGGAAGGGTATCTTTTCCCTTATAATCTCTATTGCCTTCTTGAAATCTCCCTCGGCGATGGCCACATTGTATCCCTCTACATCGACACCTGCCGGGCAGGCGGCCTGACATGGGGCTGTCTCCACGATCCAGGATAGACACCTTTCCTGGTCAACCTTGGATCGAACCCCCAGAGCTCTCACCCCCACCCCCCTTTGCCTCAAGGCAATGATAGCGCAGGTACGCCTTACCACCACCACTGAAACCCCCCTTGTCCTGATAGCTTGCTCAAATACATCGCGGGACTGCTTCTGATCATAAGGGTCGACCACTCCAATGAAGTCTACCTGGAGGGCCTTGCAAATCTCTACGATATCCAACAATTTAGTGGGTTCCCCGGTAGCGGTGATGCCAAATCCCCCCGGGTGGGGCTGGTGCCCCGTCATTGCCGTGGCTCTATTGTCCAGGATGCAAACCAGTATGTTGCCCTTGTTATATACCGCGTTGGCCAGCTCTGATATTCCGGCATGGAAAAAGGTGCTGTCACCCTCGAATGCGACTATCTTTTTATCCGTTATCCCCGTTTTGGAGAGGCCATGTGCTCCCCCTATGGCTCCGCCCATGATCATAAAAGCATTTTCGATGGAAAGTGGTGGCTCTACAGTGAGATTATGACACCCGTCATCATAGACACCAAAGGTCTCAATCCCCACATCCCTGGCAGCCACTTTCAGGGCATAAAGCCCATTATATTCCGGGCAGCCCGGGCAATTCTTGGCCATCTGAAGTTCAGCCCCGAACTTCAGCTCCTCAAACAGGATGTTCTTCCCCTTTTCCACCCTTTCAAGAGACGCCCTCGGCTTATACTCTTTGCCCAAAATCTCTGCCAGTGCCAAGCCTATCTGGTCACGCTCTAATTCACCGGTATAAGGTATATGTTTGGTTACCTTGCCCAGTATCTTGGCATGCTTATCCATCCGGCCTGCTATTGCCGCTACCTGATCCTCAACGAAGGACTCAATTTCCTCAACAACCAGAACCGTGTCCGTCTCCTCCAGTATTTTCTTCACCATAGGTATTGGCAGCGGATAGCTCGTGGCCGATTTCAGAATCGACACCTCCTCCCCTGCCCCCAGAACATCTATCGCCTCCAGAACCAATTGATAAGGCGTGTTGACGGTGATTACTCCTACCTTTGCCCCTTCCTTCAGAATCAACCTATGGTGGGCAAAGGAGTCTATCGCCTCTCCTATTGCCTTGAGGTTGGGCCGCTCCCCTACCTCCCTCACCGTCTCCTCAGGTGCCTCGCCGTACATCCTCTTGTAGGGCCCATAATAGGTATGGTACTGAGCTACCCTGGGAAGGACTTTCCCCTTAGGTTGCGGCTTTCCAAATCCCTTTCCCTGACCCAAGACATCCTTGGGGTCGCACTCTGCCTTCCTCTCCCTCACCTGATGCTGTATCTTTCCCAGCACTACCGGCTCCCTGCCATATCCAATCCGCTCCATAACCCTGACAAAGACGGGAACCCGCTGTTCCTCCGAGAGATCAAAGGCAGTCACAACAAAATCCTTGACCTCTTGCATGGTTGATGGGTCCAGTACTGGGCACAATCCATACCTCAGTAGATACCTGCCGTCTTGAAGATCCCCCGTGCTTTCAGCCATGGGGTCATCATTAAATACCGTCACCACTCCTTTGAAGCCCCGGGCCGCTGCGTTCAACAATGTATCCACAATCCAGTTCAGCCCCACGTTCTTAAAGCAAGCCAGACCCCGGACCCCAGCCCAGGAGGCAGACATAGCAACCTCAAAAGCGGTCTTTTCGTTAACCGACCACTCTATATGCATGGATGGATAAAGTGCTTTTGCGGCGACCAGGCTATCCAAGACATACTGAACGGGTGACCCCGGGTAAGAAGCTGCAATTCTAACTCCAGCCTCTATAGCTCCTCTGGCTATGGCTTCATTGCAATTCATCAAAATAACCTCGCCTTCCGCCTCCCTCCCTAGATCCTCGCTGGACCACTTCGCGAACGTTCGAGGTGCATATTTCTCCTCTTCAACCTTAACCGGTGCCAACGTCTCAGGATTGTCTTTCCTTTGCATGTGAACCTCCTTTCACACAACTTTCATACAACAATAACCTCTTTTACAGGATTTTACAACCTTCCCCCCCAAATGTGGGGGCGAAAAATCTGAAGAAACTCATCCCGACGTGCCGATTTATCCCCGGTGTAGCTACCGGGTGAAGGCACGTGCAGGCAGCTAAGGCTCTGAAAGCGAGGATTGTAGGTGCTAGAGCCTCAGGAGAGCGATGCTGCGGGCTCGTTCCGGGCTTCCAAGGAAGGTTGACAGCCAGGTGCCATGGGCGTATCATTGGTGCCAAGAGGGATAGGTATGAGAATTGCCTCATTGCGAGTTAAATGGGAAATCCTACCTGAGAGGATGAAAATAAGTATATAGCGCCGGTGGCTTGAACACTGCTAAAGGAGGTATAACATGCCAATAGAGTTCATTCTTAGGAGCAAGGGCTATTCAGAAGCGACGAAGGTAGGTAACACTATCTATGGTTCAGGTCAGGTTGCTGTGGACCAGGAAGGAAACGTGGTCGGGAAAGGGGATGCCGGAAATTCTAGGAGGAGGAACAAATATGGACTGGAGTGAGGAGTACAAAAGGAAGCTGACGACAGTTGAGGAGGCAGTCAAGGCGGTCAAGTCTGGGGACCGCGTTGCCGTGGCTTATTTGCCGGAACCAAGGGTTCTGCAGCGAGCCCTCGCCGCCCGCAGGGATGAGCTGGAAAATGTGGAAATTGTAACCCTGACGCCCAGCACCGATCCCGGCTGGTTTCAACCGGGATGGGAGAAGTCCTTTAGACACACTTTCGAAGTATTTATCGGCAATATCGCCAGGCCGGTGATGGATGAAAAGAGGGCGGATTTCGTGACTAGTACGTTTGGTCGCCAATTCAAACCCATCGATGACAAGGTGCCTGGGGTGAGGGCTGCCGATGTGTTCATGGTAGTGATTTCACCGCCAGATGAGAACGGCTTTTGTAGCTTTGGCACTACCCTTTTTACCAAGAAAGGCTATATCAGAAGGTCAAAGATAGTTATCGCCGAGGTGGATAGCTCCCAGATAAGAACTTTTGGCGGCGACAATTTCATCCACGTCTCCGAGATAGACCGCTTCGTGGAGTATACCCCGCCCGAGATGACTGATAAATATATTGACCAGCTTCTCAGAGACGCGGATCCGGTCCGGTGTGCCCGGTTTAGAGAGGTTATCAGCAAATTTGGGATGGAGCAGAGGGCCGAGCTTGTGCCTCTCATGTTGGAAGCCCCCACGGAGGAGCTAGCTACTTGGCCTGAACTCATGGGACTGGGAGAGCCTAAGGAGTTTGAGAAGCGAATTGCCGAATATATCTCGACCCTGGTCAGGGACGGGGACACCATTGAGATCGGAACCGGCCGGGCCACAACACGCCTATCAAGGCTGGGGACATTCGATGACAAGGTGGACCTGGGCTGGCACACCGAGAATATCCAGGGAGGGGTGGTTAAGCTGGTAAAGGCGGGGATAGTTACGGGAAAGCGAAAGACGATCAACGTCGGAAAATGCGTCGGAGGCTCGATAATCGGATGTGATGAGGAAGATTGGGCTTTTATCAACAACAACCCCATGTTTGAACTGCGCGAGATAGAATATGTCAACGACATCAGGGTCATCGCTGCCCATGATAACATAGTCGCTATCAACAATATTCTTTCTATAGACCTTACCGGCCAGATTAATGCCGAGACGGTACTGGGGCCCCGGATGTGGAACGGCCCTGGGGGGCAGCCGGACTTTGCCGTTGGGGCCAACCTGTCCAAGGGAGGGCGATACGTAGCCGTGCTTCCCTCAACCGCTTTGGGGGGGAGTGTATCCCGGATTGTGCCCCTATTTGAGGAGGGAACGGTAGTGACCGTACCCCGTTACCTTACCCATTACGTGGTCACTGAATATGGGATTGCCAACCTATTGGGAAAAACCTTTAGGGAAAGGGCGGATGAGCTGATTGGCATTACCCACCCCGATTTCAGGGCGGAGCTGAGGAAGGAGGCAAGAAAGCTATTCTATCCTTAATGTGCGGCTCCTGACTCGTGCGATTCCTGGTGACGCTGTTGGATTCGGTACCTCGCTAGCATCAACTGGCTTGTTTACGAGCATATTGATGACATCACAAAGGTCGTCTAGATATGGGGGCTCAAGCTGGAGCTTTGCTTGCAGTCCTTTGTCTCCACCCCAAAGATAGAGAGCGCTCAGTAGCTGAAATATTTTTGCCCGCCTTACAGTCAGCAATGTAATACTCCATTTGCAGGTCAACCCCTATCCAACAATTTGACGGGGAAAAGTGCTGTTATCATGTCTACAAGTGGGCTAAAAATACCCGATGAACGTAACCCAAAAACCTAAACCTGTTGATGCAGTTATGAGGATTATGGTAGAGTACAAGTAAGAAGGTTTCTGAAGAAGGTAATTATGTCTCAACCAGAGAACAAGGTGTAAAGTCTCTCTTTAATATGGAAAGGAGGTGATACAATGACAAACTTAATTGCTCTCGTAGCCCTTATTCGAAGTCAGCGGACAGGCATTCATACTCACGCTATCGATATCATATTTAAGGACGCCGAGAGTTATGAGCGGGCCAAGGGCTCAGGGGCCCTGACTCGGGAAACTATTGCTAAGCTGTATCGGATACCGGTAGAGCATGTTCGGGTGTTCGAGTATTTTGATCAGGGAAAGTCAGTCAAGGCTTCAATTCTGCGTCCTCATGGAATAGCCATGGGCGACCAAGAGGATACCGATGTTTTAGGAGTCTCGCAATACATCCCGCTTGAGCTTATAGAAATTCCGTAGAACTAGAGTAGAAGAAAAGGAGGTAGTACTAGAGTGAAAGAATTGCGAATAGTGGCAGCCAAGTGTCATCTAGGCGCGTTTATGACAGATACGGAGGGGTTTTTTACAACTCTCGAGAGGAAGCCTGACTTTGTTGGGATGCAAGCATCGAGCGTGGACTTCGGGCCATACTATCTAGGCGCCGGCGCTTGTAACAAGTCTAGAACTAAGTATGTGGAGGATGTGGGCCTTACTCTACCCAATTCCTTGCATGCGGGAGCAAAGGTGATTTTTGGAGGCTTAGGCTATTCAGGAGAGAGTTCTCAAGTGGATTGGGGAGTGGAGGTGGTGAGGGAGATTGCAGCCCGCCACCAATTAAGTTTTAAGTTAGCGGTGATTTATGCTGACATCTCTCAGGATTATCTAATGAAGCGTGCCCGTCAGGAAAAGATCCACAATTTCGAGATCCCGGATAGGGATCTAACCCCAGACGATGTCAAGACTAGCAGCCACATTGTTGGTATGATGGGCTACGAGCCGTTTGAGCGGGCGTTGTCTCTAGGAGCTGATGTCATCGTCACTGGGAGATGTTGCGACGCGGCAATTTATGCTGCGCCAGCAATCCAGGCAGGATTTGATAAGGGGCTTGCCTGGCATATGGGTACTCTCATGGAGTGTGCAGGGTTTGTAGCTTGGCCAATGTATTGTGGCGTCCCGGTTCTGGCAATAGCGGACGACAATGGCTTCACTCTCGAAACGCTGAGTCGATTAAGCAAGGTTTCAGTGGAATCAGTTACGGATCACCAGTTATATGAACGGGCGCATGCTCTTCGAGAGACGGTACCCGGTGGGTACGTGGACTACTCTAATGCGGCATATCGCGAAGAGGCACCCGGGCGCGTACGAATATCTGGGATGAAGTTCGTCCCCACACCATATGAGATTCTGGTTCAGGGCGCGGGCCCAGCTGGTTTTCGGAGTGTCGCTATAGGCGGTATTCGCGACCCCCTGGTCACCCAGCATTGTCGAGAGTTAGAGGAGTCAGCAAAGGAGCACATATCTCACGAAGTGGGCGACCCCGCTGACCTTAAGATCCGGTTCATCAACTACGGCATTGATGGGGTGTTGGGACCATACGAGCATCGGCCGCCCTCAATGCCCCACGAGGTGGGTGTGATTATCGATGTTATCGCGGGTACACAAGAACTGGCAGAGGATGTAGCTCAACGGCTAGCGTTTGCCTTAGAAGAGGAAGCTGCCTACCCTGCGAGGGTCTTCGGTGTATTCAACTTGGCCGCTCCCTTATCACCTAGAGTGCAGAACTATGGTGTGGCATACCGTTTCACCATTAACCACTTGTTACCCGTGGAGGATCCCTGTGAACTCTTTCCGATCACTCTCTACGATGTACAAGGGGAAAAGTTTACAAAGATAGCCAAACCAGTCTAGTGGTTGCAGTGTTTATCAGCTCAAATTTCTGTATCTGGAGCTTATTATACCTCAAGTACGAGCTGAAGAGACATACGAGCAACTTCGTTTGGCAGGGGAGCAGAACTGGGCGTGGTTGAGCGGGAGATAGACGACCAGGCAGCAAAACTATGGAGCTTAACTGAAAAGGAGCTAAGCAAAATTCGTGCTTCCCTAAGGGAAATGAGCTAGCGACAATTGTTTTCCAAAGGTGAAACCAGCTCTTCAAAGTTTGACCTGTGCGTTCCGTAACTTGTCCCATGTGAACATTTATTTTGTGCAACTAGCTCTAATCGTCAACCTCGACTGTTGTTTGGCGCCTAGCCTCTTGGACACCCAGAAGTAACAGACCAAGGTGAGGCACTACCCAGACTAGAACAAACATCTGGAACAATGTTACTGGCATATAGTCTTTCAAGTTGCTACTCTGGTTTTGGGGAAATGACTGATGCTGACATAGTAGCCTTTCGCCGGTAGCGTGTTGTGTTCAGAGCCACGGCTCAGCGAAGGACATGAAGAGCCGGCGTTATACCGTAGTCGAAAAACACTAGCCGAGGGCCAATCACCATGAGACGGAGAGTACTAATCACAGAGGACACAGTGCCAGGACGCATCGACCACACTTGGGACGATGTGGAGCAGGAGGGGTTTATCATGGCCGGTGAGGACACTGGTGTCAGGGTGACCGACATTCAGGCTAAGCGGAAGGTTTGGAAAGGGACCGAGGTGCCCGTCTACGTCACGTTGACTAATTACGAGACCTACCCGAAGACCGCTAACCTAACATTAGAGGACACTACTGAAAATGTGTTTATTGGCACGCAAACGGTTACAATACCTCCGCGAACTGCTGAGGTAGTGACCTTCAATTGGAAAACCAGGATATTCAGCTTGGGTGACCACGAACTTTACGCGGAAGTGATAGCGAGTCCGGAACAACCTGAACCCCTAGAAAGCTCTTGGCGAGCCAGAAGCGAGATGGCCTACCGTCAGAAGGTTGACTATGGTGATAGCCAGCTCTCACCAAGATCGGATAGACAAACAGATACGGCATTGGCCGAGGCCTATCACATTTTGCAGGAGGCAGAATGGTATCGTGAGAAAGCTGAAGAGGGAGCAGCAAAGGTTTTTAATGAGATCTATGACCAACTTCACTCAGCCAACACCGAGGAGTTAGAGGAGGCCAGAGCCAGCAGGGTTGAAGCCGAGTTGGCCAAAGCCAGAGCACAGCATGAACTGGAGGAGGCCGAGGCTATTAAAGCCGAGACGGAACGGTATGCAGAGCAAACCAGGGTTGAAGCAAGACAGCGAGCTGAGGAGACATATGAGCAACTTCGTTCAGCGGCTGCACAAGAGGCACAGCAGGTTAGGAAGGAGACTTCCCAACAGGCAGGGGAAGTGCTGGCTGAGGCCGAGGTGATGAAGACGGCAACCCAGCACGAATTAGAGGAGGCCAGAGCCAGCAGGATTGAAGCCGAGTTGGCCAAAGCCAGAGCACGGCATGAACTGGAGGAGGCCGAGGCTATTAAAGCCGAGACGGAGCGGCATGCAGAGCAAACCAGGGTTGAAGCAAGGCAGCGAGCTGAAGAAACATATGAACAGCTTCGTTTGGCAGGAGAGCAACAGGCTCAGCAGTTGAAAGAGGAGGCACCTCACCAGATTGAGGAGATAGTGGCCGAAGCTGGAGCGCCAGAGGATTCAGTCCCGCGGCAGCTGGAGGACACCAAAGTAATTAGAGTCTCGACAGAAATTTACACAGAACAGGCAGAGGCTGAAGAAACCTCTGGGGCAGCTAGAGATGCCTTGGGTAAAACAGAAAGCATTGTCAAAAGAATGCTTTTTCGTTGGGAAGAGATAGTGATTATTCTCGCATTAGTCACAGCCGCGGTCCTGCTTAGCTTAGGTCTGCTCTTCATGTAATGAATTCTAATCCTAGTTCTCTAAGGCATACCGAGATATAGCCAACCCAATCTTCCTTTTACTCCGGGATTTCCCGTATCACCTCCCAGGGTCACTATCCCTTGGCCGCCAAAGCCAGTTATCTTTATTTCAGTACGTGACATGACCTTTCTGGCTGCTATTTGTATTTTCAGCTTTAATTATAGACCCGTTTCGCTTTTTGGGTAATCGGCGGTAAGGGTTTTTGAACAGCGCCTCTCTGCCCCGTCGTTTGTTAGTCGCTATAGCACAGAGCTACTCCCTTATAATCGCCACTGCCCGGCACCATCCGGCACTGCCCCCCGTAAGTTTAACCGGAAAGCAGGCGACCTCAAAACCAGATGGCCGGGGTAGTTTGTCCAGATTTGCCAGCTTTTCTATGTGGCAATACTCCTTTTCAATGCCAGCTCGGTGCCCCTCCCAGAGAATACTCTTATCACCCCTTCTCTGAAATTCCTCTTTCACTGCCCAGAAAGGTCTGTCCCAGCCCCAGGCGTCAATCCCCATCACCCGTACCCCCTGCTCTATCAGCCACAGGGTGGAATCCCTGGTCATGCCGCAACCAGTTTCAAAGTATTCCGGCTTGCCCCAGTACCTGTCAGCGCCGGTCTGGATTAATACAATGTCCCAGGGTTTAATCTCATAGCCAATTTTGGCCAGGGCCTGCTTCAGGTCAGCGATAGTTACGGCTGAGCCGTTGGGCTTGTGTCTCATGTCCAAGACCACACCGTCTCCATAAAACCAGTCCAGAGGCATTTCATCAATGGTTCTAGCTCTTTTGCCCTCGGTGGTAGGGAAATAGTGCCACGGCGCATCGACATGAGTCCCGGAATGAGCATTCATCCTTACTTGGTCATTAGCCCAGCCCAGACCCTCAGGTAAGTCACTTTCCTGGCAGCCAAAAAACCTCTCCATCGCCTCCACACTCTGGGAGTGGGGTTGGTGGATAACCTCTAGTGGCAGTGGCTCACTTGGGCTACTCTCGGTAGGCACACTCAAAT
>SDBU01003373.1_pt1 | contig 20351 bp, 12 predicted proteins | sample 2277071 | NCBI WGS metagenome assembly SDBU01 (sample SAMN10397929, study PRJNA504765) | marine sediment metagenome | isolation source: marine sediment core GS08_GC12, 126 cmbsf | place: Arctic Ocean: Gakkel Ridge, Loki's castle | collected 2008
CAATACCGGTCATCGGTTGAACGCTCGTGATGCGGCTCTGCAGCGGTATGGGACGAAATTCACTCTCCGCGGCGTTTACTACAGAAACACCGGTCGTGAACAAATACACGACCATAAAATAGTGATGAAGAGATGTTAGAAGTTTCATGATAATCTCCATTATTAAACACTGGTGCTGTCCAAATATTTATAGCGATTCTCACTTTAACTTTTCAATGCCTCAAAGAACGCGACGAGACCGTTGATTTACTTACCCGGATGTTATTCTTGGTAGGCACAGGGGCGATGGCCAACGTCACAGCCAGGCAGGCAGTGGCGCAAAGTAATACTGTCGTTCTAATTCGCACCGGTTCTGATTGTTCCCCGACTACTGATATCTATATGTTGTATCCGGACTCAGTTTTTATTTTATTACGCCCTTTAAACTTTATCCGGGACAACATAAGGAATGCGGTAAACCCGAGTCAGCATTGTATCTGCTTGGGGATCACCGGCGAACTTTTCGTAATCACCCATAAACTTCAACTTACGGCCAAGTCGATAAGAGATATTGGCCAGGTGAGGAAGTGTAGTTGAATAAAAACCTTCATTGATATCGCAGTGAAGGTCCTCGTCCTTACCAGAGCGTACTGCATCAATAAAATTGCTCCAATGATTACCATCTCTGCGTCTTCCGTCTTCTTTTGAACCAGCAAAAGGTTCTCTTTCTCGTCCACGGAATGCTTTCCATGTAGATCCACTAATTTCGAGCCATCCTTCAGTGCCGTAGAAAATATTTCCGACTTGCTGACCTCGACTTCCTTCATGATTGGTATATCGGCCCCGGGTTTCAAACTCAAGCATTTTCCCATCCCTGTATTTAAATACGGCGGTTTGCGTATTTGGAGTTTCCTGCGAAGTCTTATCACGTCCATAGGTTTCTACTCCGCCATACACCATAACCCCGGGAGTCCGGCTTTCCAATGGTCCTTCCTCCTGATCTAATCCGTAAATACCCCCGGCAGAATATACTGAAACCGGGTGTTCGTTTTTATTCATTCCCCAACGGGCAAGATCGAGTTGATGTGGTCCTGTGTTCCCAGTATCCCCATTTCCGGTATCCCAATACCAGTGCCAACGATAATGACTCCGTTTTTCGTTATAAGGGCGATAAGGAGCGGGTCCTAACCAACGGTCATAGTGGAACGTCGCAGGTGGCAGAGTATCTTTGGCAATGCCATATGAATCGCGAGCTTTGAAGCAAAGGGCACGGGCCATGTAAACATCGCCGATACCACCATCATGCAGAAATTTAATCGCTTCTATCACATTGTCAGACGAACGATTATTTAATCCTACCTGAACTCTTAAATTATACTTTCGGGCTGCCTCGACCATTTTACGTCCTTCCCAAATATTATGGGAAGCCGGTTTTTCAACATAAACATGTTTACCTGCCTGACAAGCCCAGATGGTTGCAAGTGCGTGCCAATGATTCGGGGTAGCGATTGACACGACATGGATATCCTTGTCATCTAATACTTTATGTATGTCCCATTCTGTCAATGGCTTCACCCCAGTCTTTTGAGTTACGATTTTCGAAGCTGGTTTAAATAGCAGTTCATCTGTGTCGCAGAGTGTCTTCACAACTACATTATGGCTGTCTTTCAGTCCACAAAAGCTTTTGATGTGCACTGTACCCTGGTTACGGATACCAATAACCGCCAAATTGATGCGTTCATTTGCACCAATGATTGAAGAATAGGATTTAGCACTGAATCCAATGCCCCCAATGGCTATTCCGGCAGTCCCAATTACGCTTTTCTTAATAAATTCTCTTCTTTTTATCATTTTATTAGCCTCTCGGAATTAACTGTTAACTGTTAACTGTTAGGAAACTTGATTTCCACCGACAGGAGTGATTATACCGCCTGAGTGGATATTAATTCAAGTAGGAAATGAGCAGTCCTGTGCAAGAATCAATATGAAGGCAAAAGCGTTTGAGTTACGAGTAGATGTACAAAAAACAGCCTCATTTTCGCGAGTTGTAAAATGCCAGAAATCTTCGCAAAGTCACCTCTTTCAGAAGCTAAAAAACACCACAATTTGCAGGTGACATCTTGTCACCATTTTGTCTCCACAAATGCTGATTTTGCCTATATCAAGTCCAAATAAATGTCAATTTTTTGCCAAAATACAGATATTTATTGACATTTTTTGTGTGAAATCGGATTAAGTATCCGTAGGTCTTTAAAGTACACTTCCGACGCCGAAAAAATATGCACAAATCATTTCTCAGAAATCAGTTCTCACCAAAGTCTGGGATAGTTCTGGCCTTCGTAAATCCACCAGATATCTACTTTGAGAGCAAGGTCGCAGGTTCGAAACGCGTCCCCGCTATGAACCCCTGGAGACAAAATCCAGATCCATTTTTCAGTTCAAAATCACAGTTTCGATCCCTTTCATAGCCACTCATAGCCACAAGTGTTGCGGTGTTCGGCAACATACGGAAAACATTGAAAGAAAATCTTGAACAATGTCGATAATATTATAAGAAATATAATGCCACAATTACTCTGAGAGAGTCCATCGAAACACAACAGGGTTTTTTGGGGGCGAAATAAATCGAACATAATCGATTGTATTCAGCTATGACCAAAAGTGGAAATGCTGTTATAGATACAGATAAACTGGGCTGGGCTCAAGTATATGCTTGAAAACTGCCGAACTATATAAAGGTACAATTTGGGTTAAGAGTATTGAACACATTTACAGTACATCTTCCACAAGATTGCCTATTGCCGAGAGATAATTATGACAAACATAAAAGAAGGATTTCATGTATAGATTTGCAGTTTTGCCGTATCTTAATACAGTTCCTCTTGTATATTTTCTCCCCAAAGTGTGTTCAGGTGCTGAACTAATCTATCGTATTCCGCGCGAGACTCTTTTGGAATTATCTGGTGGACGAGTTGATGCCGCCATTGTTCCCGTTATTGATTATTTTAATGCACCAAGCCTAAACAGGGTAGATGGTTTGGGCATCTGTGCCAATGGCAATGTTGAAAGCGTATTGCTGCAATGCAAATATCCACTATGCGAGGTCAAAACTATTAATCTTGACCCGGCATCAAGGACGTCGAGCCTTTTAGTGGAAGTTCTTCTAAAGGAACATTTTTGTGTTCGACAGAATATCAGGTTGGGTTTTGGCCTCGAAAATGCGGATGCCTATGTCATGATTGGAGACAGTGCCTTATGTGCGGAACCTGTACTTGAATCTTATGATCTTGCAGCGGAGTGGAAGAGTATGACCGGTTTGCCTTTTGTTTTTGCCGTCTGGGCTTACAGGATTGAGCATCCGGACAGCCGGAAACTATCTGAGATACTGCATATCGCAAAAGATCTGGGTTGTGATGCAATTGCCGAGCTATCAAAGCTTCATGCCGAAAGGCTTGGCTTGACCGAAGCTCGCTGCCACCATTACCTGACCTCCTGTATACATTATGATCTGGGGCCGGATGAAGAAACCGGCATGCAATTATTCCGCGAGCTTTCCAGAGGTGTGGTGGGTATAGCTCGTCAAACCACAAAAGAAAAGTTTACACAGGCTTTAAGGAACATACGAAATGAGCACGAATCTCAAGGAATTGAACCAGTCCTTGACTCACTCCGATAGAATCTCGTCTTGTGAGGCTCTGGATTTACTGAAAAATGCGGACATCACCGAATTGATGGCTTATGCCGACAGAGTTCGCTGTCGTGCTCATGGTCGAAACGTTTATTTTGTGCATAGCCTGAATCTGAATCCAACGAATATCTGTGAAAATCAGTGCGACTTGTGTGCGTTTTGGAGAGATCCAGATGCTGAAGATGCTTACCTTGTAAGTATTGGTGAAGCGAAAGAAAGAATGCAGGCTGCAAGATCGTGGGGACTCACAGATCTTCACGTTGTCGGCGGCTTGACAAATAGACTCAATCTTGATTACTACCAGGAACTCTTCCGCACAGCCAGGCAAATACTGTCGTCAACAATAATCCAGGGACTGACCGCTGTGGAAATCCAATGGCTTGCCGATCTTGAGGGGCTGTCGATAGAAGATGTTTTGATTCGTCTCCAAAGTGCAGGCCTTGACGCAATACCCGGAGGAGGAGCGGAAATATTTTCCTCCCGAATAAGGAACAGTATCTGTCCGAATAAAATTTCAGCCCAGAATTGGCTTTCTATCCACCAGACGGCACATTCTTTGGGGATACCGAGTAACGCCACGATGCTTTTCGGTCATATTGAAGCGCCAGAAGATATCGTGGATCATTTAGTCAGACTCAGGCAGCTTCAAGATCGTACCGGCGGTTTTTTAGCCTTCTGCCCTATACCATTTCACACGGCTGGCACAAAACTTCGAGTCAAGTCCGGCCCTAATGGGCATATGATTGCAAGGGTAGTTGCGGTATCAAGAATATTTCTTGATAATTTTCCTCATATTCGTGTGCTCGCAAATATCCTGGACCGTAAGCTGCTGCAAACGTTGTTGTACTGTGGTGCCGATGATATCGGGGGAACAAGTATCGACGAACAAATAGCTCGTGCTGCGGGAGCTCCGGACAATTCAATATTCTCTTCACCTCAAGAGATAGCCGAATTCATTCGTGACCTGGGTTTGAATCCAATTCTGACAAACAGTATTTACGAGCCTGCAGATCAGGCAGAGAAAGTGCAGTCAATGGTTAACAAAGAGACATCAACTATTGAGAGTATATTCAAACATGCAGAGGCAGGTGAGCGTCTCGACGCTGAACAGGCTGTTTTGTTACATGATTTTGCCCCGTTTCATGAACTGGGAAGGATTGCACACGATCGCCGCAGGCAGATTGTAGGCGGTGATATGTGCACATTTATCATTGACCGTAATATCAGTTTTACGAACGTTTGTACTACAGGCTGTAAGTTTTGCGCGTTTTATAAAAAACCCGGCGAGAATGGTTCTTTTGTAATGCCTATCGAAGAGGTCGTAAGGCGTGTACAGGAAGCTTATGATTTAGGGGCTACTCAGATAATGCTCCAGGGTGGCTTGAATCCCGAATTAGGTCTTTCTTTTTATGAAGAGATGCTCTCAAGCATTAAGAGCAGAGCAGATATATGGCTCCATTCGCTTTCGCCAACTGAAGTTTTATGGCTGTCAAGATCATCGAAGTTGACTATTTGCCAGACACTGGAAAGGTTGCGAAAAGCAGGACTTGATTCTCTGCCGGGTGGTGGAGCGGAAATTCTTGTGGACGAAGTCAGAAATAAGGTAAGCCCTGCCAAGCTTACCAGCTCACAGTGGTTCGAAGTGATGGAGACAGCGCAGAATCTTGGTATGGGGACAACTGCAACTATGGTTTACGGTTTTGGTGAGACAACCGCTCAGAGAGTTGAGCACCTTTTGCGTATAAGAGAGCTGCAGGACCGAACAGGAGGTTTCAGGGCATTTATTCCGTGGAGTTTCCAGTCGAATAATACGCAGTTGTCTGAAAAGCCGCAAACAGGCATTGACTATCTTCGCATCGTCTCGTTAGCCCGCCTGGTGCTGGATAATGTTGAGCATATTCAGGCCGGCTGGGTTACAGAGGGGCCGGATATGGCCCAGTTGGCTTTATCTTTTGGTGCTGATGATTTTGGCGGTGTGCTTATGGAAGAAAGTGTTGTCAAAGCAACAGGTGTCAATTTTGGGATAAATGTTGAAAAGATTATCTCTCTTATAAATGAAACCGGCATGACTGCAGCGCAACGGAACACTGAATATGAAATTTTGCGTACCTTTGACAAAAGGTACGCAAGGCACAGCACTGAGGTCACATGTTAAAGACAGAGACAATTCTTTTAACCGGGATCACCGGTGCGGTTGGCAGTTGGATAGCACGTGAGGCGCTCAGACGGGGCCTGCGAATATTAGCCCTTGTGCGTGATGAGACGGATTCAGCCGCACGGACCAGAGTCAGGTCGGTGCTTGATATTGTGGGGGCCGGTGACCTGAATGAAAATGTAGAAATTGTTCGAGGTGATATTTGTGTAAAGGGATTGGGTGTAGATAACTGTACAGATGCTTTCGGTCACGTCTCGATGATTTTTCACTGTGCCGCATCCACAGAATTCAATGAACGTAACTCTCGACTTAGCCATAGAGTAAATGTAGAAGGGACAGCTAATGTGCTTGAAGTGGCGACAAACCTGCATATTCCTATTTGTCATATAAGCACAGCTTACATTGCAGGCCTACGCCAGGGTATTGTCAAGGAAAGCGAAACAGATATCGGGCAGGTTTTCAACAATATCTATGAACGCACAAAATGCCATGCTGAAGTTTTAGTCAACAACTGGACACTTGAAACAGGTTTGCCGGCCTTAATTTTCAGACCAAGTATCGTCATTGGCGATTCCCAAAGGGGACGAATTGTTAATTTCAACGGGATGTATAATATTCTGAGACTTTTTGATACCATTGCTCCAATAATAGGCGATGAGGAAATAAGGGTTGTTGCCAAGGTAGATGCCACTAAGAATTTTATACCAGTTGACTATTTGGCAAAGGCAGTTTGGCATATTATCGACCATGGCATCGCAGGTACATATCATATTACAAATCCAGAGCCCTTGACATTGGCCCAATTGAGGGATATCTACTCGAATCTATTTTGTCTTAACGGAAAACTGGTGGATGAAAACGATTTCAGGCGCAAGAAACCAACACGGGCTGAGCTTCTCTATCGGAAAGCAAGTTCATTATATATGCCATATCTGGCAGCAGAGCCGATATTCGATAGAACTAATACGCATGCTGTTTTGAAACATACGAACCTTGAAGTGCCTGTTGTGGATACAGCCTGCTTCGCTCGTCTTCTTGAATATGCAAAGTCGGTCCAATGGGGCAAACCTCAGGCGGAAAAATCTGAACTATCCGCTCAAAAGATTGTTAGAATCGAACGGTATTTCGATGATTTCTTAACAAAGAAGTTGCATAAACAACTGCTGCCCAATCTACGCAAGCTCTCTACTACCTTTCGTATCATTGTAAAAGAAAGACCACAAGTGTACTGGTCACTTGCTATCGAGCGTGGTGCACTCACTTCAATCTCACGAAACGGTATGGTCTGTGACTGCTCGTTTGTCGTTGATGCAGACACATTCAGCCAAATAGCCGCAGGCCGACTGGCTCCTCAAAAGGCATTCTTCCGAAAACGGGTAGATATTACCGGTGACATCGAAACCGGCTTGAAACTTGTTACAGTGCTGGCTGCGTTCTTCAAAAGATATCCCTATGATGTGGAGGCCTGTTAGGGTGGACAAACTCACTGACATTATAGCTCCACGATGTCGATGGTTGGCTGCAGCAGCCATTATTAGTGTGGTTGTTCCTTTGTACTTCGTTGCCCACATAAAAACCGATAATTCTATCGAAGTGTGGCTGAAAAGCAACAGCTCTGAATATAGAACTTATCGCAGTTTTCTTGATCGCTATGAGAGCGAGGAATTCATTGTTATCTCAGCAGATATGGATAATCCCTTTAGTGATAATGCTATCACCTTGCAGCGGAGACTTGCAGAAGAACTTAGAGATATTAAAGGAGTTGCCAGAGTAATTGATCTACCGGGTGTTTGCAGCGCGATCTGGGAAAACAAACAACTCTGACAGAATCAGGCAAAGAACAGCTAGTTCCTCAGCAATCTTCTCTTAAGCAAGGATGGACAAACCATCGGAATATTTGTCTGGCTCGAACGGTTTGAAAATCCTGGTTCAAGGCGTCAGACGGTAGAGGCGATTGAGACAGCAGTTAGCCATTTTGCAGGGCGGGAATTCGAGCCGCATCTGGCTGGGACGCCACTGATGAACGTTGAACTGGATCGCGGCTCACAAAAAGCGTCGGCAACTTTTTTACCTATAGCGCTGGGGATATCTGTCCTTGTGCTTGTTTTTATGCTGAGAAGTGTTTCCGGTGTTATAGCTCCAATGTGTGCAGTCGGAGCTACTACCGCCTGGACTGTAGGCATAATGGCTATGACAGGCAGAAGCCTGAACATGGTAACCGTTGTGCTTCCGTCTCTGCTATTTATTTTGTCGCTGTCAAATGGGATTCATATCACCTCGCGTTTTTTCGACATTTTGGCCCGGGTTGATGACCATCGCCAGGCAGTGAAAAGTGTGTTACAAGAACTGATTCGCCCAATATTTCTATCGAGCATTACCACTTCTGTAGGTTTTGCATCGCTGATGATTTCGGATATGAAGCCTGTAGCCGATTTTGGGTTATACGCTGCAATCGGGATGCTGCTGTCGTTTTTATTTAACCTGCTTATTGTTCCTGGAGTTTTGTCACTATTCCATGCCAGGCACGGACGCACAAGAGGTGAACTGAAGCCACACTGGAGTTCGACGACGGGAGCACTTATGGTCCGCAAAAGACGGCTGGTTCTGATAGTATCGGTTTTTGCATTGGTCGGGTGTGGCGTGGCGGCAACAACATCGACAGTCGAATCCAATGTACTGAAGTTCTTTCCGGAAGATTCACGTATTAGTCGGGATTATACTTTTATAGGCCAAAAACTCACAGGTTTCTATACAGTGGAACTTGAGGTGCGTACTGAAGAGTCAGATGAGTTCATTGTACTGGAGTCGATTGAACGGTTAGCTGAGGTTATCTCAAATCGCCAGGGGGTCGCACGTGTCCTTCACTATGGCGATACTGTCTCTTTGATGAACAGTTTCGAGACGGCAATATTTGGAGTGTTAGGAGCTGCCGAGCCCGCGAAGTTGCTTGAGGATATGTTGGGACGGTATCGACTCAAAGACGACGGCATCGTCTCACTGCGTATGTCAGTACTTATTAACGCAATGGCTTCTTCTGATTTTTATAACCTCTTAAATTATATCGAAACAGAAGCTGACAAGATATTTGGCCAATCTGCAAGTTATAATATCACAGGAGTCGTTCCACTGCTAAACGACGTGCAGAAGTCCCTGATCGATACACAGATACAGAGTTTTTCGATAGCTGCGACAATTATCCTTGTAATGATTGGACTTTTTATGCGTTCCTTACGTGCGGCATTGGCGTCTGTTTTGCCGAACCTGCTGCCTGTCTTCGCGATGTTTGCGTTTATGGCATTGTTCAAAATTCCGCTTAATGCCGCTACAGTAATGATAGCAAGTGTTGCAATTGGTATTGCTGCTGACGACACTATCCACTTTTTATCACATTACAGGCACGAAAAAAGAGCCGGTCTGGAAACTGTCAATGCTGTTAGCGCCACATTTGGTAAAATCGGCAGAGCGATTGTCTTTACTTCTATCGTCACCGCAGCGGGATTCAGCATACTATGTTTTGCTCAATTCAGGCCCATTGTTTACTTCGGAATAATGACGGGTATAACTATGTTAGCAGCTTTGGCAGGTGACCTTTTTGTTCTGCCGGCCTGTGTGCGTGTTTTTAAGCTATGGGAGAAAAAATGATTTTCGCCAAAACAAAGGCTCAGAATGAAGTTCTCCAAAAGTTGCGAGAAGTAATTGATGTGCATTTCGACCCGAATGGAGGCAGCCCGTATTGGATAGAAAAGGCAAAGCTCCTTGGCATAGACGCTCGCAAGGAAATTCACCGTATTGAGGACCTTGCTTTATTGGGCCCAATGGATGGAGCAGCTTTGGCTTCAAGACCGATTGAAGATTTTATTCCGAAATCGCTTATGCACAGAAAGCGGGATTTTATTTTTGCTGAAACTGCCGGCACTCTGGGTGAGCCTAAATTTGCAGTTCACCTGGCCGAAGAATTTGAATCTGCTTTTGTCAGGCCCTTTGTTGCAGCAGCCAATCGAAGCAACTTTCCTCAAGAAGCTAACTGGCTTTTTGTTGGCCCTACCGGGCCGCACATTATCGGCAAGGCAGCGAGAAGCTGTGCAAAAGCGTTGGGCTCGCCGGATGTATTCACGGTGGATTTCGACCCCCGTTGGGCCAAAAAACTCGTTAATGGCAGCTTTGCAGGCAAAAGATATTTGGAGCATGTTGAAAGACAGGCGTTACGTGTTCTTGAAGTGCAAAACATAGGAGTTATTTTTAGCACTCCGGCAGTATTAGAAAGTCTTGCAGACAAAATAGATGTCGAAAGCCGTCTCAGGATAAAAGGTATTCATCTCGGCGGCATGTCAGCATCGACTGAATTTATGAACAAACTCACCAGTCTGTTTCCTGATGCGGTTGTGTTGTCAGGATATGGAAATACGTTGTTCGGTATGATGCCACAATTGTCTTACAGCAATGAGAATGGCATAGATTATTATCCACATGGTAATCGTCTGATAGTCCAGGTTATTGAATGTAGTGATAATGATGAAGCACAATGTTCTAATAAGTTTGTTGAATACGGTCAGCGTGGTCAGGTGGTTATTCATCGGCTTGATAAAGCACAATTCATAGCAAACATGGTTGAGCGTGATACCGCCATCAGAGTTGAGCCGTGTGCAGATGCTGTTTGTGATGGTTTTGTTCTTGATGGTGTCCGTGATCCGCAGCCAATTGTTAATGAATCTGTAAAGCCTGCAATGGGATTGTACTAATGCAAACAGTGGAAATCATAGAAGAAAGGCTCGCTTTTAGCGGTGCCGGATTAAGGTTAACGGGCGTGCTTGCTTATCCACAAGCCGACGATCCTGTTCGTTCAATACTTTTGTGCTCACCGCATCCACATTTTGCCGGCAATATGGACAACAACATTATCGCTGAGCTTGCACGTCATTTGGCAAAGGATTCCGTGACATTGCGATTTGATTATCGAGGCATTGGAGACAGTGAAATCAAATTACCTCAAAGCCTTTCAGTCTTTGACTATTGGGATGATGTGGAAGAAAATAAAAGCTATAACAATGCGGTGGATGATGTGGCCTCGGCGGCTGCAGAATTATCCAGAACAACCAGCCAGTTGCAATTGCCGTTGATAGTGATTGGTTATTCGTTTGGAGTAGTTACCGGATTTCTCTATGGATGTAATAATAGTACAGTGGAGCTGATGATAGGGATCGCTCCGCCATTAGGAAAAATCAGCTTCGATTTTTTAGCCGGCTGTCAAAAACCATGTTTGCTGCTGGCTGGAAAAAAAGATTTTCTTTATTCCGCAAAAGATTCGGAAAAGCTTAAGGGAAAAGTTAACCCGACGACAATAATTGAGTGGCTTGACAGCAGCGATCATTTTTTTAGAGGTGAAGAGAAACGCGTTGCTGAGAGAGTTGATAAGTTTATCCGTGATAATATGTGACATAATACTGAGGAAATAACAAATGCAATCAAATACTAAACCTGAACTATTAGCTCCTGCCGGCACCCTGGATGCAGTGACAGCGGTTATCGAAGCAGGTGCAGATGCAGTTTACCTCGGTGGCAAAAACTTTAACATGCGCCAACACAGATCAAGCTACAACCTTACAGAGCCCGAAATTGCCGAAGCTATACATATTGCTCACAATAACGGCAGGAAGCTCTACTACACTTTAAATAACCTGCTGCTTGATTCGCAGCTTGGGCAGGTGCGAAAAACTCTTGCAACGCTCGGCGAGCTAAAGCCTGATGCAATCATAGTCCAGGACCTTGGAGCTGCAGCTCTTGCCCGAGAGATCTGTGTTCATTTACCACTGCATGCCAGTACCATGATGAACATTCACAACGTAGAATCAGCTCTGGCACTTAAAATGATGGGATTTACAAGAATTATCACCTCACGCGACATTCCGCTTCACGAGGTGCGAAGAATCGGCGAAGGCTCCGGCCTTGAAATGGAATATTTTGTACACGGTGACATGTGTATATCTCAGAGTTCCCAATGTTATCTTAGTAGCATACTATTTGGCGAAAGTGCCAATTGTGGACGCTGCATGAAACCTTGCAGATGGAAATGGCAGCTTATAACTCAGCGAAGTGAAGTTGAGTTTAACTCTGGCACAGAAGGTTTCCTGCTTGCCCGAAAAGATTTGTGCCTTTTCCAGCACATTCCTGCACTTGTTCACAACGGCATAGCATCGTTTAAGATTGAAGGTCGCATGCGAACGGCTGAATTCCTTGTGCCAATTGTAGCTACATATCGCATGGCAGTTGATGCCTATTTTGATGACCCTGTAAATTACACCACAAATACTGTGGAAATGGAAAAACTCTTTTCCCATCGAGTCCGAGAATATACAACAGCGCATACATTTTCGAATTCCGGCCCACAAGGGGTGGATACATCGGGTAGTCGTGAGCCTCGCCTTTTTAGCTATGCTTCTCCGGATCCCGTTTTGACCGTTGGCAGCGATATTGATGCTCACCCGCCAAAATCAGATTTTGAACTAATTGTTCATGTATCAGGCTCGAAATCAGCAGAGGCTGCAATTAAGGCCGGAGGTGATGCTGTCTATCTTTCAGGCGATGGTTTCATACGTCACAACGGCAGCTTTGATTTAGGATGGTTATATGATTTTGTCAAAAATGCCACAGAGAGAAACACACGAGTAGCGGTTATGATGCCGCATATTTGCGACCTGCGTGACATTGCTGAGTGGAAACAATGGCTCAGTCAACTGTCCAAAATCAAAAATCTTGCTACATGTGTATCCAACCTCGGCTGTCTGCAAATTGCAAGGAACATGGGAATTCGCGAAATAATAGTGGATTTTCCATTAAACATTACAAACAGCATTGCAGCCGACGAGTTATCGACCATGGGGGCAAGCAGAATAACAGCGTCGATAGAACTAAGCTTTGAACAATTAAGTGCCCTCATGAAAGAAGTCCGTATGCCTGTAGAAGTAATCGGCCAGGGACCGCTTTCAGCAATGTTATTAGAGCATTGTGTTATTGCCAGTGCAGCAGGTGTCACTCCACATGGGGTCTGCACTATGAATTGTCGGCGGGATGTTTACACCTTGCGCGACACAGCCAATCAGGACCATCATCTGGAACCGGACAGACGTTGTAGAAATCATATCTTTACGGCAAATGACGTTTGTGTTTTACCGAACCTCTCAAGGATGGTATCGATTGGTATTTCAGGCTTGCGTATTGAAGCTCAGTTGGACCAACCCTCAGCGGTTGAAATTATTACTAAAGTGTATCGCAAGGCAATAGATACACTACGAGCCGGTAATTATATTGATGTCGAGAAAGGCATCGAAGAAATCCGGTCTGCTACAGGTCGACCACTTAGTGATGGGGCATTTGATTTTAAGAGTTTATATACGGAAATAAAGGAGCAGGATTTTGTCGGAGCAAAAACCAATAGGGCCTGATGCAATACTGAGCAAGAAAAAACGTTATCTGATTCCTTGTACGTACCATTTTTATCGTAAGCCGCCACAGATAATTCGTGGACAAGGGATATACCTGTTTGACTCTGAAGGTAAGAAATACATGGACCTCTATGCCGGAGTAAGTGTCCATGCTTTAGGCCACTGTCACCCTGAAACAACCGAGGTTATATGTCAACAGGTTAAGACTCTTCAGCATACCACTACAATCTATTTAACCGAGCCTATAGTAAATCTTGCTGAAGAACTTGCTAAGATTTTGCCGGGCGAGATATGCAGGAGTTTTTTCTGCTGCAGCGGTAGTGAAGCCAATGAGGGGGCTGCTTTGCTGGCAACTCTCTACACGGGTAGAAATGAGTTTCTGGCTCTCCAGAACGGACTGCACGGTCGCACTAAGCTCGGTATGAGCCTTACCGGCCTGGCATTCTGGAGAACAGACCCTAATCCAGTGGGAGGCATTACACTCGTACCATCGCCAAACTGTTTTCACTGTGCGTTCTCGCAGAGCTATGGTTCATGTGATTTCGAATGCATCAAGGCCGTTGAGGGTGCAATTCAATCATCTACCAGTGGAAAACCGGCAGCGATGTTTGTCGAACCTGTGCAGGGCAATGGCGGGATTATTGTGCCGCCGCCTGAGTACTTCCCGAAACTGCGGGAAATCCTGGATCGTTATGAAATGCTGCTGATTGCCGACGAGGTCCAGAGCGGTTTCGGACGCACCGGTAAGATGTTTGCGATGGAGAATTGGAATGTTGTTCCTGATATCGTGACTGGCGGCAAAGCCCTTGGAGGTGGAACGCCGGTTGGATTTTTCTCGACTACTGACAAAATTGCAGAAAGCTACACCCGGCCCGGCGCATCTACATTCGGGGGCAATCCCGTAACGGCCCAGGCGGCTATCACGTTTCTGTGTATCCTTCAGCGCGACCGCCTGGCCGAGCATGCCGCACAACTCGGCTCAGTCTTGAGAAAGCGACTCAAAAATATGGTTAAGAATTGCAATTTGATTGCCGATATCAGAGGATTGGGGCTGATGGTTGGCGTCGAAATTAGCGGACGCCAAGACAGTTCGGCGGCTGAATTTACGGACATAATTTTAGAGCAAATGAAAAACGCCGGATTTCTCCTTGGAAAAACCGGAGCAGGGCGAAACGTTCTAACCTTTATGCCGCCACTTATTATCGAAGAATCGGAACTAATTGAGGCCACTAATGCACTCGAAAAAGTATTGCAAAATATCTGACCGTTTCACCGCACACTTTTGCGTGTTGGCAATCTTGATGACGACCTTGGCCGTCTATCTTGCCAGCTGCGCGTCTTTTGACCATCTTACGAAAGTTACTCCCCAATTTCCGCAAGCCGCGGAGTGTGGGAAATGCCATGTGGAAATCTATCGTGAGTGGTCCCAGTCTAATCATGCCAAGGCCTTCGTTGACTATCATTATAACGAGTTAACCAAAAATTACAGTTTAGAGAGTTGTTTGGGCTGCCACGCGCCTCAACCAACCGTTACCAACGAAGTGCCAACAGTACGCTCAACACATCGCGAAGAGGGAGTTACCTGTGTCTCATGCCATCTCAGGGAAGGAAAACTCTCGGGTCCCATCGATCCGACAGGCATAGTCACCCCGCATCCAATAGATGTTAATCCGGAATTCTACAGAAACAGTGACATTTGCGGCCGTTGCCATGAAGGAACATTAGCCGAATGGAAGACTGTCAAGACAAACGAAAAAAAAACGTGCCAACACTGTCATATGCCACCGGTGGACCGTAAATTAACACAGTCCACCGGGATTTTGTCAAAAATCATTGTCGCCTTTGAGCACAAAGTTCCACAAAAACGTCATGACTTTGCTATCCCCTCAGCCGAATTATCAAGTGACATCCTTTCGATCAAAGCCAAAAAAGTTGGTTCTCTCGTGACTATGACAATCCGAAACAATCTGCCTCATTCACTTCCCACCGGAAAATCCGGCGACAGGATCCTGTTTTTAGAAGCATACGCACGTGACTCAAAAGGCAAGGAGACGTTTGTTGAACAGCGAGAGCTTGTAAAGAAACTCAATACTTCGATCCCAGCTCGTTCGAATATCGATTGGCAGCTGAATATACCACCTGATTCAGTGCTTGAACTTCGGCTCCTACGCCTCAGCTATGACGGAGATATCGCACATCTGGCTGATTTCGAGGTGCCTTTGCAATGAAACACAACACTGTTCGGCGTTTCTCAGCGATTGAGATTGCTTATCACTGGAGCCAGGCAGTTCCCTATACCGCGCTGTTCTGTACCGGGGTAGGAATACTCCTTCAACGACTGCTCGGCGTTGAGATATTACGAAACAACCTACTATCGATACTACATCGAGTAGCTGGCGTGGTGTTGATAGTTGCCTTGGCACAAACTGCGCTTGTCAAGCAGGCATCGGACCGCCGCATTATTGATCCAGCAGGGACTTCCCTATGAGCAGAAAAAGGCCAATGTTTTTCGATAAATTCGTGTCTCCAAAATGTCTCCACAGATGTCAAATTTGATGAGTTATGGGAACACCAAACATCAAATTCTTGCCAAAAAATGAATATTTTTTCATTAATATCGGATTAAGTATCCGGATGACAATAAATCTATCAATCATATAAATTTTTTGAGGATATAGAAAAGAGCTGGCAGTGTCTCAAGCTGCCAGCCCTTTGGGTAAATGTAATGGTGTGTGGTTACCCTGGGCGTTTTGTTTCTTTCTGAGCCGGCCTATTGCGCCAGCGCCTCGATTTCTTAGGGTATCACTGCCCGGCTGTAGATGCGGACGTCATCAATCAGGCCGGAGAAGTAGGTTCCCGGAGCCATAGCTTTGCCGGCGCCGATGTACAGACCTCCACTCGCAGACTCCAGGTTGGTTGTTGTGTCACGGGCCACCTCGATATCATCCACGTAGAGAATCCTGTCTCTGCCGTCCCTGACAAAGCCTACTCGATGCCAATCGCCATCGGTGACTACGGATTCCGACATCAGTGGGGATACGAATCGGCCGGTACCCTTTAGCTCCGTCATCAATTTGCCGTCTAACGGATCGGCAGAAAGCCAGTTCAACCCGCCGGCGTTACTTGTTTGAGATATGACAACTTGCCCAGGGGCACCGCCTTTAATCCAGGCAAATGCGCTGAATGACCCATCCTCCGGATTCAAAACAAAGTCTGTGCTGACATAATCATCAATCCCGTCGAGTTCCAACGCGCCATCTATCATACCGCTGGTAGGCTGCCAGGTAGGAACACCATTGAGAATGCCGTAGTAGACGCCGACGCTGTCGTAGGCTATGTCGCCTTCTGTTTCGTCCAGCTTCCAGTACGCTACAGCGCCAGGATATGTGAATAAATGCTCAGAAAGGACGATCAGGTCCTGGACATCTACTATGCCGTCACCCCAGGGCATCGGGCCGATGTCACACAAGGAATAGCCTTCGCCCCAGTTGTCAACTATTATGCATATGTCTTCAGAGTCAACAATTCCATCGTTATTCAAGTCCACGATGGGGATGATGGGCACCTGCCATAGGTCGTAATCACCAAGCCCGCCAGCGCGGGTTGAATGAAAATAGAGGATGGAACCGTCGGCTGAGATGCTGGGGCCAGAGTCGCTCGCAGTGGTGTTAACCGGTGGCCCAGGATGTACCGGCATGCCCCAGTCATCTTTTATCGTTGCTCGCTTTGAAAACCATATATCGCTTCCACCGTATGTTCCGGGTTTCCGAGAGCGGAAAAAAAGGATCAGACCGTCGGCAGAAATGTCCGGTTGCCCATCCTTCAACGGGCTGTTCAGGTCTGGCCCAAGATTCACCGGTTCGGCCCAAGGGTCAGAGGTAGTTGTCCGGGTCGTTACCCATGTGTCCTGGTCACCTTGCCCACCGGATCGGTTGGACAGGAAAAAAAGCTCCAGACCGTCAGCCGAGATGCTCGGGCCAACGTCATTCGACGAACTGTTGACAGTTGGCCCAAGATTCACCGGCTCTGACCAAGGCTCACTGGTCGCAGACCGTGTTGTCACCCAGAGGTCTCGTTCCCCATATCCACCGGGGCGATCGGATGAAAAGAATAGCGTAAGTCCATCGAGCGAGATACTGGGGTGACGATCCCTGGAGGGCGTGTTGATCGTTGCATCCATGTTCATTGGTTCTTCCCAGGGGTCGCTTGTCGTTGCTCGCGTTGTTACCCAAATGTCGGGATTACCATACCCACCGGGGCGATTAGAACTGAAGTAGAGCGTCAGATTGTCAGCCGAGACGCTCGGCGTAAAGTCCCACACAGAACTATTCACCGTCGGCCCCAGATTCGTGGGTTCGCCGAAGGTGAAATCCGCCTTTGCACTCCCGCCGCTAAGTACAATAGCGGTCACCAATCCAACTAAGACGAATGTGATTTTGGTTTTCATGATACTTTTCTCCATTCTTGTTTTGGTTCTCGGTTTGCGGTATTATTGAAGGAGCCTTGACTCGGGCGCGCAAACCACTCGCCCGGGTTGGGCTGGGCCGGTGAGTTATTTGCATTGTGGTGCGATACTCACCGGCTGCTTTTTTGAACTACAACTTGTTTGAAATCTTGCTTATACACGCTATTGACACTTATATACACGACCTCCTTTCCATCATTGAGTGGGTTTCTATTTTCTCAATACGATTGTTTGTACTCATTTCTCGTTCTCCTTCTTTCGCTGCTCGGCTTCGAGGGCGTTGATCCTCTCAAATGAAGGCGCTCGCCAGAAATAGGCGATTCCCCCGTTGTCGGCAGCGCAGATCGTATTGCCGTCCGGAGAAAATTGGACCGTTACTACAACGGTCGAGCTTGTGCCGAATCGTGCGATTTCCTGCCTGGTCGATACATCCCATAACATGATCGTCCCTTTGCCGGTGCTGCCCGTAACCAACCGCTGGCCATCCGGCGAAAAGACAACACTATGAGAGAGTCTGGGTCCGCGCAACCGATCTACGGCCTTGCGGGTTTGCCAGTCCCACAGGAAGGTAAAATCGCCCGAGCAAGCCACGGCCAGCAGTGGTTCGGTCGGCGAAACAGCGATGCCACCCTTCCTTCTTGTGTTGAAGAGAATCTTTGCTTGTTCCTTTGACTGCGCCAGATCCCACCAAACAATATTCTGCTCGCTCGGGCACAGAAGAATATCCGAATCCGGTGGCATTGCAAAGCGGCGTTTAATGTATCTCTCGATGTGAAGTCCGCTGTCCACCCTGGATCTCAATTGCCAGGTATCGACATTCCACTGGGAGATTTTGTTGCCAAACTCCAGGGTAACTAATGACTTGCCATCAGCCGAGAATCCGACCGGGAGAATCTGTCCCGATTGAGCGCTTCGGTGAGCAACGACTTGAAGGTCTCCCGCGTCCAACACCCATAACTGGCCTGACCCGGTTCCCACAATCAAATGGTCTCCATCCGGAGACAGGATGATCGAGGCCCTACCGCCAAGTTCTTGAGATAACGAATGCTGCTTCGAGAATGTCTTCGCGTCCCAGATGCTGACTGATCCATTTCTGTTGATCGTGTAGAATGACCGGCTGTCCGCTGAGAAAACCACTTGTCGAACATTCTTTTCGGCCAACAGGTGTTCTCGAAACTCCGGCAGCGGCGCATTTAGGTCCCATTCAAGAATTTGTTCATCTCTGCCTGCGCTAACCGCTCGGGACCCGTCGGATGTCAGCGAGACAGTGAACACCTCTGATTGATGCCCTTTTAATACTCTTGTAGTGGCCCGACTATTCATGTCCCAAACACGAATGGTGTTGTCGCCGCTGGAGCTTACCAACCGTTCACCATTCGCCGCAAATGTTAACGAGGTTACCCAATCGCCGTGACCCGTCAGTGGCGGTTCTCGCTTCCATGAAGCGGTATTCAGCAGTCTAATCTCGTTATTCACATTTCCGGAGCCCATCGCCACATAACGCGAATCGGGAGATATTGCTAAGGTAGTCCCTTCGACTGGAGCAGGCTCCTTATACTCGATATCACCGGTGGCAATATCGACGATATTCAGCTCACTGTTTCCGACTATGGCCAGCCAACGGCCGTCTGGAAAAAAGGCAACACTATCATCCCAACCGGCCTTAGGACTTGGAATGGGCCATTTACGGATTATTTTCCTTTGGCGCCAATTCCAAAGGACGGCCGCGGAAGGCCCAATCGTGGCAAGCGTTTCGTCGTCGGGCGAAAATGACAAAGAACGAATCCATGTCTCTGACGGGATCACGGTTTCCAAATCCCAGGTGGAAGTCTCGTAAATGTGAACTGCGTTTGCTTCATTCAAACCACCACGATGTAGAGCCAGATGTTTGCCTGAATTCGAAAAGACAACTCCACGTCGTGATCCCAAGGGAAGGTGAACATGCTTCAACTCCTCCCTTGTCTGGAAACTCCACAGTCGCCTAATCCGACCCCCATCCCAAGACTGCGGATAGTATTCGCTGGATACCAGGTATCTTTGATCAGGGCTGATTCGCACCGCAGCTACTTCAGCCATTTCTTCCGGAGTGTCCCAGATGTGAACGGCGTCGCTTTGGGACTGAGCCCAGGCGTAGCGCCATTCCCAGCCGCGGAAGTCCGGTTCCCCGGGTTCCGGCACATGTCGACTCACAATGTCCTGCACCTGGCCGAACAGGTTGTCCTCCAAAGCGCGAAACGCCACAGACATGTCGGAATTGTACGCGCGCTCCAGGGCGTTGACCTCGCTTTCCCTGGCGTTGACCTCGCTTTCCCTGGCCTTGAGTCCTTCTTGTACCGCTCTTTCGCTCGCTGCCTCAGCATCCCTGCGGGCGCCGGTGGCTATCCACGCCTGCCATACGCTCAGTGAAATACCGATGATCAAAGACGCCACCACCAAGCCTGCCGCGGTGTAAGCGACCTTGTTTCGACGCCAAGCTTTCTGGAGTTGATAGACCACAGTCGGCGGACGGGCAATGACCGGTTCGTTGCTCAGATGCCTTACAACGTCCAACGCCAAGCCGTTGGCCGTGTCGTAGCGGCGAGTCCGGTCCTTCTCCAGGCACTTCATCACAATCCAGTCCAGGTC
>SDBU01003374.1_pt1 | contig 20350 bp, 25 predicted proteins | sample 2277071 | NCBI WGS metagenome assembly SDBU01 (sample SAMN10397929, study PRJNA504765) | marine sediment metagenome | isolation source: marine sediment core GS08_GC12, 126 cmbsf | place: Arctic Ocean: Gakkel Ridge, Loki's castle | collected 2008
GTTCTTATACCATATACCAACTCTTCTGCGAAGGGTACACCACGAATATTCGTGTTGGTAGGTCTCGCCATCCTTTCTCATTACCTTATACCCCACCCTCCGGAGGGTAAGGAATAAGGACAGGCGGCGCTTGAACCTATTGTCAACGATAGACAGACACATTGTTTCATTCTCCTTTTCCTATCCTTCTGTACTTACCTTACCACGATAGTAACCGTTTGTCAATACCCCTATGCCACTATTTTACGACAGTTTGAAGGCTCTTTTTCGAGCAGGACAGGCACAACCACGAACCATCCAGGCGCTCGAGGAACCAAGTTTGCTCACCTTCTTTGGGGCAATCCATTTTCTTGAATGTGTGGAGTGGTTTCGTTTGTTTCATAATCTCTCCTATAATTCTGAGATATTACTTATCAGGATCGCCGTCACGAAAGCGACAGCTCCGACTAATCCGAGCGCGGTTGTCGTCTGTGTTCTCGGGTATCGTTTATTCACTCTGATGATGCCCCACATTACCAGGCCGGCGGGGATAATCTTGATAAACGGGAAGGCCCAGGTATGAGCGAAGGGGACCATAAGCGGGTTGACCTCCTGGAAGCCGTTATTAGTAGCCCAGAGAGTCAAGAAGGCATCAACCGCTTCGACAGTGATAAAGGTAATTGCCAGAGCTGCGATAATCTTCTTCATTTTACTTTCCTTTCGTTACTATTAGCTGATGTTTATTTGCCCCGCCATATCGCAATTATTGACGCGAAGGGCGCAGGACCAGCCCCGAAGTTCAACCGTCCCCGGATAAACCGTAGCTCGGCATACGGATATACCCAATCATGAAACCACTTCGTTGATGTATCCCCCCGGAGTAACCCCACGATCGTTTTCCCTTGTAATGATTCCTCGTAAGCCCTTTGACACCAAGGGGCAGGCTTTGAGTAAGGGGGATTCATAAATACCGATGTTCCCCAGGGGCGAGAAAGTCCGTCACTGATAAGTTCACCATCGAGAGGACACGGGTCGTCATTAAAATTAAACTCATCATTTAGCTGATCGTAAAACGCTTGTGGCGTTGCGTGGCTATCGTGTCCGCTTATTCTACTTTTTGTAAAGTCACTCATAACTTACCACCCGACCAATATCCGCTAACCTCACAAACTATACAAATAACCCTTTTGTGTAACTCCAGAGTGGTATCAAGCGCATATAGCAACCTAGCCCGTTCATCAAGGTTCAGCCTTAACTCTTTAATAATCATCCCTCTAACCTCCTATTTAATCTCGGTGTATCCGTCAAACCATACCCCAGGTTTATGAGTTCGTGGGTCATTGCAGTGTAGTCGGGCAATCTCAAGTGTTGACACTGTTTTGATGGTCTTTTTGCGGCCACTCTTGTAAAACCTGATTATCTTATACACTTGTTAACCTCCTAACTTAGTCTAGCCTCATAATACACCCGCATCAGGCCACAGGGAATAACCCATTGGTACTATACCGACCCAGTACCTTAGTCCGGGGTACCACTTTACTTAGATAAAGAGCAGATGACGGCGGGATTACACTGTCAGTAGCGTAGCGGGGATGAGGCGTAAGCACATAAGTCCCCTTTGTTCTTAAGACAAGGTAAGCGTATCCCCGGGGTGGGGGGTGGGGCCACTTCCAACGAGAACCCGCGAGTACGACACGAGAAAGACACCCCTTTACATAACGTTGCCTTTCCCCCCTTGGTTACATGTGGTATAATTAGACTATGGTCTCAATATCGAAACAGCCGAACATCAATGATAAGAGGCTCCTCAACCTCACTTCTACATGGAAACCAGGCCAATCAGGCAACCCTGCAGGCCGTCCAAAGGTCTCTATCGTAGCTATACTCAGGGAAAAGCTGGAAGAGTCAGCAGGGAATGGTAAGACAAAGGCAGAGGTCATAGCTGATACTCTCTACGAACTCTCTACTTCCAGAGGTCAGCGAGGCCAGGTGCCAGCTCTGATTGAACTTCTAGACAGGATTGAGGGCAAGGTAGTCGACAAGAGGCTCACCGTCTCCCTCACCGCTTCAGTTACCCCAGAACTACTAGAACAGGCTCAGAAAAGGCTCTCAGCGTCTATGGAAGATACTCAGGAGCTATTGAAGGAGGAGTGATGCCGTACAAGGACCCAGAGAAGCAGAAGCAAGCCATCAAAAGGGCGGTTAACCGGCACCGTCAGGGTATTACAAAAGACCAGGGGAAAGGTATTACAAGGGATGGTGATGTAATACCCGAAGCGACAACGGGTGTAATACCCAAATGGCAACATCGAACCAATGGCGAACCGTACAACCCGGAAGAGTTGTTACCTGATGGGAGAAAGAGATATCTCGGGCCATTCAGTGATGGCCAGGTGCTTGATCGTCTAACAGTTCCCCAGGTTGCACAAGCAATCAAATATGACAGCTCACCGCGTATAGCGTTCATTCAGAAGGAGCTTAATGACCCTGGTATCATCTATGGCATAGAAGAGGCAGCCAAGCTATTCAGGGACAGGGAGACAAGATACGAGAAGGCTTACCGGTACAAGCTATGTGAAGATGGGGCAAGCGTGACTGAGATAGACAAGGGGACTGCTGCCAGGCTCTTACAGATACGTCAGGCATTGAACAGCCACCACGTACTATCAGAGGTGCGTTATGGCGTGTCAGGTCCTACTATGGATACCGTGGCTGAGATACTAGCAGCCTAGTCGACGAGGCGGGAACCGAAGTGGGTTGGCGCACGAGTTGGGGTAATATGTTTTCTTGACCTCGTAGACAATTTTACTTCAATTTTGCAAGTCTCGAGTGGGGGTGAAATGAATTGGATACCTTTTGTAATAGCTATCATACTTGTAGTTATTGCTGTGTGGATTGTTATAGATGCGGAAGTATATGATAAGAAGGTACACGTCAGAGGAAAACTCTGTTCATGGAATCATATAGAGGAAATGGCTCTTCGCTATACGGCGGCTACTGTCGTTGCTGCGATTGCTCTTGCGATAATTATCATTAGTTTGGCATCATGAATTACTGGAGGAAATAAATGCCACACAAAGGAAGTAAAGGCGGGTACAAATCAACCCCAGGTCATCCGAAAAAGAAGTAGAGGAGCTTAAATGGAATATGGTTACGAGATAGTTGACGCTGCTGGCAATAGGCAGTTCTTTGTCGAGGGTTGCACCTACTGCCAAATGAGCACTGGTGGGCAACATAACTTGGATTGCCCCTTGAAAGAATCCGAAGGAACTTATGCTGAACTTGGGGTTAGATTAAAAACGGAAATTGATAATCACCCTGAACGGGGGCAGAAACTACTCTAGGGTGCAAATCCCTGGCCTCGCTAAAAAGGAGACATGATGAAACACGAGATTGATATATCGGAAGGGATTGAGGTCGGGCCGTTTCACTATAAGGTGAAGTGCGGAGAGGAGATTGAGACCGAATTAGATTCCAGGCAACACCACGGGGAACATTGCGGATTTCAGCACTTACTCCGTATCGGGAATAGAGGGGATAGCCAGCAGTTTGACAACACGTTTATCCACGAGTGCATGGAGGCGATTGATTGCGTTTTCTTTGAGTCGGATTTGAAACATCACGACCTTACCCTGATTGCCCATGGCTTTGCCCAAATCTTCAAAAGTCTCGGAGTTACTTTTGTTTATAAGGAAAAGTGATGCTCAAGTTCTTACAGTATCTCATTAAGGTCATCTTTGAAGGTCTTGTCCTTGGTGTTATACTGGCCTATATCTTAGTGGAGATTTTACATATCGGAGGTTGAGATTGACATTTCAGAGACCTATATCAAGATGAGATTGGCGGCGATACCTTATCTGGGTAGGGGCGAACCGCTTGAAAGCACCTTTAGTTCGGATAATCACTATGTACTAGAGGATAATGAATACTCAGTATTTATCGCACCGAATGGCAATTGGCATACATTCTACCCAACTATTGAGTTTGATGCAAAGCAAGGAAGAACTTGCCAACTTGAAAGACAAGACCAACTACAGGAGATGGTGGGCAGGTATTATTGGGCAGACGATTATGACAATATGGTGAACGGCCACGTTGTCTTACTTGATGGGTTTCAGAACTGGGTGCTCAATGATTGCACTGGGTTGGACTGGTCATATAGGCACAATGTAACACTAGAACAACTCTGGCTGGCCTTTGTGATGGCCGAGAAATTCAAGAAGAACTGGAACGGAGAGACCTGGTTATCTGCTAAATAGGGTAAACATGGACTACGAAGAAATCCTGAACGGGTGTGCCTACAAGGATGAACTGGAACTCACCCCCGCAGAGCGTGAGGTCTGGGAGCACGAGCGGGCTATCTGTCAGCTTGATTTCCTCCATTTCCTGAAGTGGGTCAAGATTATCCGCCCTCCGATGCCGGGTCAGTACGCCGAGAGCATCATCCCGTTTGGTATGCCCAAACATATTAAGAAGGTCATCAAGACTTTTTTAACCAAACCCCTTATCAGTATCTTGAAAGCCAGGCAGATTTATCTCTCTACTATTATCTCTATCTATGTGGTCTGGTACGCTTTAGGTAAGGTGGGAGCGAATATCCTTCTCTATTCTCAGGGGCAGGACGAGGCGAAAGAATTATTGCAGAAATGCCGGAATATTTACGACCAATTACCCGGTTTCTTGAAATTCAGACTTGACCCTGATTCCAAGGAGGCCATAGGTTTCCCGGCTACCAAGAGCGTTATCCGGGCCCTTCCTTCAACTACATCAGCGGGGGTTGGTTTTACCGCTTCTATCTTGGTCTGGGACGAACACGCCAAACATGAATACGCCGATGCCAACTATATCCACTCCAAACCGACCCGGGACAGCGGGGGGCAGGTCATCAGTATCTTTACCGCCGACCCTTTCGGGAATGATAATTTAGCAACCGCTATCTTCGAAGACGCCTTAAAAGATAAGAACGGCTTTACCCCGTTATTCTTTCCTTATGACGTCATACCCGAAAGAGACGCCGAGTGGTATAATCAGACCATGAGCAGCATACCCGATAGGGATTTGGCTAAACTAAGCCCTCTATTATATATGGCTAAGAATTACCCCCATTGTTTATCTCCAGACACCTTAATTGCTACAGATGAAGGAATATTACCAATTTGTGAGTCTGCATATGCCTTTAGGAGTGGAAGAGGGCAGTTATTTGAGGTAACAACAAATAACGGACGATTTCTTAAAGTAACTAATGAGCATTTAATAATGACGCCGAATGGATACAAGCCACTTGGCATACTTGAACCAGGTAGTGCCGTTTTATTGAAACAACCAACCTTTGCTGAAGACTATGTTACGTTACCAATACAGTCTTATTACTATAATGAAAATAGAACGATACTAATCGATGAAAAATGGGGGGAATTTCTCGGTCTATATGCCGGAGACGGTTCCTTTGCTGCTACTTGCAATGGCTCTGATAGAAGCGTTGCTCAAACTGTAAGCATCGTATGTGATGGTAAGGATACGGATTTATTGGCTTATATAGAAATCTTATTCGATGACTTATTCGGTGGTCATAGTACAAGGAAGTTTTCCAAAGCTAAGGCAATGGAGGTTAGGAAATCCAGAACTGGGATGACAGAGTTATTTGATTCCTTTGGCATCTTATATACAAATGGAAACTCAAAAAGACGCAGGGTGTGTGTTCCACCATCGATACTGCGTTCTCCACGTTCTGTCATCAGAGCTTTTTTGAGAGGTGTTTTTGAGGCCGATGGTGGTATTTATGGGCACTACGGTAAACAAGGAAAGTATCATGGTCGTACAGTAGTATTTTGTGCTAAAGGTATAGATTTTATCCGTCAAGTTCAATTTCTGCTTCTTGGTTTCGGGATAACCAGTCGTGTAAAGAAGAGGATAGCAACTGCTAAAGTTCAAGGTAAGTCTCATAAATATACAACGAATATGCTAACCCTCAAGAAGAAGGAACTTGAGAAATTTATTGAAGAAATAGGTTTCATGTCCCAGAGAAAGATAGGGGTGGCAGATAGGGGATTATCGGATAAAAGTTTTAATAAACCTCATCCAATAGTCTATGAGGATGTTATTGAAAGTATCCAACCTGGCGAGATAACTGAACTATGGGATGCCACTGTTAATCCTGACCATTGTTTCTCTGCAAATGGCATTTATGTTCATAATTCAATCGAAGAAGCGCTTTCAATGGCCGCATCAGTAGCTGTCTTCGATAAGAAAGTCCTTAATATAATGATGCAGGATGTCAGGGGTCAGATAAACGAGGGCTGGGACTTCGACAACTCTATTATCCATATTTATAAAGATTATCATGTCGGTAACAGATACGTGGCCGCTTCTGATGTCGGCTGGGGTGTTGGTGCGGATTTCTCCGTTACCGGAATCATGGACGAGCACGGCGAGATAGTGGCCGATATTATGACAAATAATCTGGAACCCGATCTGTTTACTTTTCATAGTGTTGAATTGTTGAAGCATTATCGTAATCCCTGGTGGTGGATAGAGAATAATACCGCCGGCGGTGGTAGAATAGTAATCAAGAAGGCCGTTGAATTAGGATATAAGAAACTCGGTCATAAGAAAGATGTGATGTGGTCTCAGCTCGATAGGACCGAGGAGTTGAACAAGATTGGCTTTTCAACTAATGAGAAGAGTCGGACTGATCTGTTTGGTGCCTTGATACCGGGTATCAACGACTATCAGTTGAAGGTCTATAACGAACAGGGGTTGAGACATTTCTATAACATGATACGGAACGCCAATAAAGGCGGTAAGATAGAAGGTATCTCCTCAACCCATGATGATTATGTTATTATGGTGGGGATATGTCTATTGAAGAGGAAGGACGCCAAGCAGGAAATCTTGAAACCTGTCGAGACTTTGACCTTTAATCCAACCGGTATCCCTCCAGTGATACAGAATATTATAGACAGACAACTACAGGGGGTGGGATGATGACTCTAGAAGTTATAACAGGAACTATATCAGATACAGTATATGTTAGTCAGGGTAAGTGGAAGGATAAATTGGTCTCTGTTCAGCATACTATACCCTATTGGGCAAAAGAGGTTGATGATACCTTGGTTTGCGAGCATGAACTTGAAGTAATGCACCATTATGGTGAGAATGGTATCCATTACTGCCCAACGATGTTTTTGATGTGTCGTCATTGCCAAGGGATAGCGGAAGAACCTGAGCCCTATGAATGTAATAGGTGGGGCGAGAAATGACCAAAAATCCCTACACCATCGCCAGTAACATTCTATTGCACCGAGCCACTGATTAAGGAGGCAGTAAATGCCAAGAGATAAAAAACCAACGACTTCCGAGATTTTAGCTCAATTTGAGTTCTGCAAGAAATACTATTCAAATTTGCAATCTCTTTATGAAACGGATGAGGAGTTCTACAACCTGAAATTCAAGGGAAGATTGAATATCCCCGGTGAGTTCGAGAAAGATATCGTCATTCTACCCACGGCAAGGGATGTGGTGGATACGGGTGTTAATCATACCAATATCAATAATGCCCGTGTTTTCACCAATAAAAAGGGAACCTCTGAGATTTCCAATAAGTCTGCCGAGATGCTCCGTAAGTTAGGTCTGGGGATAATTCACGGCATAAACGTGGAGGCACGGATAGCCCCCGCCCATGTCGGGGCAAAGCATTACTGGAAGCACGGCCTGGCGGTTTTTAAGACCATCTGGGATGCCGACAGGTGGGTAGATAAACCCGAGCAGAAGGATAAATCTGAAGAAGATTATGCCAAGGAACTGGATGAGTGGAGAGCCGGGCAGCACCTTTCCCTGCCGATAGTCATTAAAGCGGTTCATCCGTATCACATCATGCCCGACCCTTATACCGGGGGGGATTATTACGTCATAGAGTGGTATAAGAGAAAACTCTATGACGTTAAGAGAATCTGGCCCCATTTTCAGGATAAGGAAGGCAGAGAGCCCGATGCTTTGATAGAGACCTTTTCCTTCTGGACGGATAAGTATAGGGCCGAGTTCGTGGAAAACGAGTCCATGCTGAAAATCCCCGGTGGGGTAGTGGCTCACAAATACGGCTTTAACCCCTATACCTTGATAGAATCCGGGTTAGGTGATGAAGATACCGAGAACAAGCCTGAAAACAGATATGTCGGGCTTTTAAGATATATGAATGACCTCCTGGTATCGGAGTCCACCAACTATACTTTGAACGATATCTTGATGAAGCGTGAGACCATGAAGGGCGGGTACATAACTGGTGCCGATGCCGGGACCCTCGGAGAGATTAAGCAGGAATACGGTAAATACTGGCCGGTCGGGGATAAGGACGTGGAGTTCCATGACTGGGAGTCAAAGATTCCCCCGGAGGCTTCTTTCAGGCAACTTGCCACAACCAACGACTATATCTCCGGTCATGCCGCCCCCAGAAGCGCCAGAGGGCTTTCGGAGACAGGGGTGAGAAGCGGTGCCGACAGGAGACTCATAATCGCTGAAGCCTCTGCGATTTATCAATACGCTACTCCCGCTTTTCAGAATGGATGGGCGCAGATTCTCTCTAAATGTGCCATGCTGGTGAAGAATGTTATCCCGGGCGATTTCGAGATATGGACTAAAACTCCTACGGATGAGTTCGATGTCGTTATAAAGAAGGATTTAATCAGAGAACCTTTTAACTACTACGTTGAATTTGCTCCCATTTCAGAAGAGGATGAGTACCGCAGACAGGACTCTCTATTGAAGATGTGGAACGGCGGGAATGGTATCACCACTCAGGAATGGACGTGGAACCAGATGTCTAATGTTGATCCTGAAAGGATGAGGAGGCAGCAGGAGAAGGAAAACCTCAGAAGGATGCCTTCTTATAACCAGATTAAAGACCAGACAATGGCGATGCTCTACCAACAGGCTTTACAACAGTTTGGCTTGCAGGGGCAACCAACTACCGGTGCCGCAGGACAACCAGGAGCAGCACCCGCAGGAGACGGTCAGAGGCCATTAGTTCCGGGGATTCCAAATAGGGCACCTTTAGGCTCGGCTCAGGACTTGGACAATCAACTTGCGAACTTAGTGGCACAAAACAGCTCGGGGATACAATCAGGTCAGGGACTTGGGGGAGGTGGTCAACGATGACCAAGCAGGAAGAGATACGGGAAGGGCTTGAAGGTGAAATTCAGACAAGCCTAGTTTTCTATAAGGAGCTTATTGCAAACAATCAATTATATGATGCGAAGGATTTAGATAAGAGACTAGCTAGTAGTATCCTTGCTTATCTCCACTCCCAAGGCGTAGTGATTAAGGTGGAGGGGAACTGGATAGATGTGAGCGAAAGACTACCGGCAGGACAATGGAATGTTAATCATCCTCAGTTGTCGGAAGAAGTATTGATAGCAAACTCCTGTTCAATTAACATCGGGTTCTATAACAGGGATGATGGAACTTGGTATGTTGATGAACCTGCAAAAGAGGAATGGATAGATAAAATCACCCACTGGAGACCGTTGCCGATAAATCCGCATAATCAAGCTATGTCCCTAACGGGCTGCTGCTGCACCGAGTCACTGATTGAGGAAACCGCTAATGCCTAACAGTTTAGAGGTAATGCAGGAATTAGTTGCCCAGGACATCAACCTGATGAAAGAAGTGATTTTGGAGGATATGCTGCCCCTGATTCAGTTCAGGGAACAACTGGAAAGAAAAGCATTCGAAAAAGCTCACAGGGAGATGGAATCCCTAGAAAAGGAGGTTTAACATGGCTACAGACCTTGCAAGTTTCCAAAGATTAAGTCCCAGGGAATATGAGATATTTGAAACATGGGCCAGGGGGAGTCTACCTTTCTTCGGCGTCTTTCAGTTGCCTGCAAATAGAGAGGGTATCAGGGATAACAAGTTGTACAAGCGGTTTGTCAAGGAAAGGCCATTCGCCCGTATAACAGAAACTACAAGGCAAAAGGCAGAGGCAGGCGGCTTCCTACAACCCTTGGCAGTCGCGGCACTCCCAACACCACAGGAAAGGATTAGACCTGCACGGCAAGCTGCTGGCGTTGATTTGACAGGTGGAAAACCTCCGACTACAGGGTTGGAGGTTCCGCCATTTCCTGCGAGTCCACCACCTCCGGGCTTTCGATGGGCATTTGACAGAGATCTGAACAGGTGGGTGCCCCAGTTTGCGGGGTTGTCACCGCAGCAGGAGGCCCAGCAGACAGGTTTCCCCTCCCCAGGGGGGCAACCTCCGACTGATGCTTTCGGCAGAACACCCACCTGGAATCCCCGGACTGGCCAGTATGACTTCCCGCCTAATTACGGGCAGAGACCGGGCGACCAGCCAGCGCCGATTTCACCTTTCCAACAGCAGCAGTTCGGTCTTCAACAGCAGCAGGTTGAATCACAACAACAACAGTTCCAGCAGCAATTAGAGTTTCAGCAGCAACAGGCGCAACAGCAGGCCGAACTTCAAAGACAGCAGGAAATGGCCAGGTTAGCTGCTAATCCGATAAACTGGTTGCAATACTCTGCCTTTACCGGAGAACAGCCGGTTCAGCAACCTTGGATGGTTCCCCTGGGTTTTCAGGGTACAGGCACAAATATAGCACCCCAGGGTGTTCAGCCAGGACAACCTATACCAGGGGTTCAGGGAAGTAATTTCTCTAACCTGCCGGCTTTAAGGACTCCATCAGCACAACTCCAGGCAAGGTGGGGGCCAACGGCGCAGGCACAGTGGCTCGGGTATAGTCGCGCCAGAACTGGTGCCAGCCCCGAGGAAACGTCATTCAGGGCAGCTTCAGGACGTGCACCTGCTGGTCGCTTTCAGGGATTTAGTGGCTTCGGTAGAACTTAGGTGATATTTATGCCAGAAATTGGTGAAATAAGAGCATTAGCAATCAAAGATTCTAGTAGAAGAAGTGGCACTAAGCGCAAACGTCATATATGGCATGCTTGTGAGATGTGTGGAAAGCCAAGATGGATAAGACTATCTCGCTTTTATAAATCAGAATGTGGGGTTTGTAGGGTTTGTCAGGCTTTGACATTACCTTTCCCCCCTAAACTACAAGGAGAGAATCACCCCCAATGGAAAGGAGGACGTAATAATAGGGGCGATGGATATATTATGCTTCGTCTTTATCCCGACCATCCTTTCTATAAGTTAGCTGGCAAGCGTGGCTATGCGATGGAGCATAGAGTGTTAATGGCTGAGAAGTTAGGTAGATTGCTTGAACCATTCCCTCTTGAAATTGTGCACCATAATAACGGCGATAAGTGTGATAATAATATTAAGATTTTGGAACTGATGTCTCAGGGTGAACATTTTAGTCTACATATAAAGAAGAGGCATAAAGAGGCAAGATGCCAGATTTAGAAGAGCAAGTTAGGTCGCTTTCCCCCGCAGCACTACAGATATTCAAAAAGCAGTTGCCTCTAAGACTTAAACAACTGAGTAGCCTCGATCGAAATACCGCCCTCGACCAGTTAAGAGGATTACCCGAGTTCGGGCTGGAAGAGGGGTTCCAACCAACACAACCTCAGCAACCATTCCAACCTCAACCTGTTACCAGACAGCCTGTAACGCCCGTAGGAGCCCCTCAAGAGATTCCCTGGTGGCAACACCCATTAAACTTTATAAGAAACGTAGAGCAGGCTTCAGGTACATTATTGGCTGCTCCTTTTACCCCCTCGGTTCCGGGTACAGAGAACTTACCCTGGTGGGAAAGAGAAAGGGCGGAATATGAGGCATGGAACGAGCCTTCCTTCCAAACGCAGCCTTTATTCAGGCTTCCCTGGACACCACAGGAGATAAGGGATAAGCCGTGGACAATCGGCGTTAAAGGAGCTTTGGAATCTGTCCCCTGGTTTGCTACTTCTCTAGCTACGGCGGGATTGGGTGCTGCCGCTGCTCTGGGGACAAGGACAGGGATTTCCGGCCTAACCAAGGCTGCAGCTTTAGGGACAAGAGCCGTACGACCTGTTATCGCCGTAGAGAATGCACTGGCTTATCCGATTACCAAACCATTACAATTAGCGGGTAGAAAAGCCAAGGAACTGATTGTTTCTAGGTTACCATATGCTTCAAGATTTACTGCGCCAGCGAGTGAAGCTATTGAAAAGACTATTACCAAAGATGACTGGCAAAGACGGGTGGCACAGATGTTCGGCAGGCAACCCGTTCTCAAATCTATTACTGAAAAGATAGGCGGCAGGGCGGCGACTGTTACCAGCGCCGTAGAGGATACTACCGCGAGGGCTTTATTAATCGGAAGTAGGGTTCAAGAGTCTTTATTAAGTAAGGGTCAGACAGCAATGTCCACGCTCCGGCAAGTGCACAATAATCCACTTAGATTGTTTGGCATTGATGAGGCTACCGGATTTACCAAGATTAGAACTAAAGCCGGATTCAAGGGCGCCTCCAAGCATGTAAGCGATATCGCCGAGCACCCCGCAAGGTATCAGTTAAATGCCCAGCAGAAAGCCTACGTAGAGCAGGTTCACAGGGTAGAGGACTGGGTAAAGGACGGATTGAAGGAAGCGGGGATAGATGTTAAAGAGTTGAGTTTCGATGAGTTCTCCCACTGGGTTCACCGTGAAGTTATCGGCAAGAATGTAGACGATGCCCTGCTAAAAATAGGGAGAGGAGTAGGTGGAAAGATAGGCAAGAAAGCCTCATTTGAAAAGACACGATTTTATGAAACCGCTGCCGAGGGTGTTAAGGCGGGGATATTATACGAACCTTCATTGGAGAGGGTTACTGAATTATACATTCAGAGCGCTGCCAAGAGGATAAGTGACCAGCGAATAGCCGGTATGGTATCCCAGTTCGGGGAAAAGCCATTAGAGAGGGCGGCCAGAATCGCTCCCCAGACTTTGAGGGAAGCCAGGGAAACGGCGTTCAGATTGGCTGGGGCAAGACATCTGGTTAAAGTCATCAATCGTGCCGCACGTGGGGAGAAACTAACCGAAGCTACTTTGAAGGCTCAGGAGAGAAGGTTTCCTGAATTAGGTAAGAGATTAAGGGAAGTAGTAACTGGCGATGACTTTGCTCAAGCATCAGAACGCCTTGCTCTAGCACAAAGAGATTTGCCAGAAAAGGCAATGTTAAAAGTGCAACATTCGCAAATATCTCAAGAATATGGATTTATGGCTGAACATATAGGTGATATAACACATCGTATGGCAGAGGATGTTAAGTTTTTTAAGGGCAACTTTAATTCAGTTCGAGAGAAAGTAAACAAAACACTTCCGCATTTAGAGAATTTAGAGAGAACTATCAGTCAGCAGATAAAAAATAACTTACCACATTTGGGTGGAAAGTATGGGAGTGAGGCAGAGGCACTTGCCCAATTAAAACGATTCGGTGCTGCTTATGCCGCAGAACACAGAAAATTAGTTGTTAGTAATGATGCTCAGAGGTTGGCGAGGGATGCTGCTGTTGCTATCGGTGAGTTTAGATTTGATGATGCGGTCAAGAATTTAAGGATTTTAGATGATATTCTTGACAAGGGGAAGGGGGCTTGGGATAAGTTTGCTCTGACTAAATCAGGGTTTGGTGGTTCTATCAAGCAACTAGCCAAAGTAACTCCCAAAGCACCCGTTACCCCAGAGGTTACACTACCTACTGGTTGGCGCACAGAGGTTGGTAAAATTACGGTTAAGCCAGGGATGGAAGAAGTAATAACAGGCAAAGCTATGGTAGATTGGCAACGGAAGACAATTATAGTTTCCGATGCTAGGTATTTACGTAACCCTAAGATTATGAATGAGGAAATTGCCCATATAAGGCTTGAGGAACTGTCTGGTGTAATCAAACAAGCTGCGATAAAAGACTTTGAGGTAGCTGCTAAATATAAACCCATAGAGATTAGAAGTCAGTTTGCTAGGAGAGAAGGGTTCGGGCAAGAATATGGTCAGTATCTCACAAATCCATCAAGTGTATCTCCAGAAGTCGTCTCTGTATTTAAAAAGTATTTTCCATCACCTAAAGTAGCAATCCCCAAAGCTGCAGTTGTTGTTCCGAGAGAATCCATAAAAGCACTAGCCAAAGAAGCCAACCAGATAATAGAAGCCTCAAGAGCTCCATTCGGCAGAGCCAGAGTCGCCAGAAAAGCCTTATTGGAACAGGCCAGAACCCCGACCCTGGGAACAGAAGCAACGATTATGCACCCTGCTTTCCAAGGTAAGATTTATCCCAAGAATGTATCGGATGAGATACATAAATACTGGGATGATGTCGGGTTCGGTCCCTTGAATAAACTGGCTACATTATCGGGTGAGATGAGAACATTAGTAGCTGCTGCTGACTTCTCAGCGATGTTTATTCAGGGACTTCCCGGGATTGCCCTTCACCCGAAGGCATGGGAGAAGGCTGCCGCCAGTTCGTTCAAGGCTTTCTTAAAACCACAGGAATATCAATCATATATGGTCAAGAACCTGGATAATTTAATGGAGAGGGCTAACTTCGGTGGATATGTGGGCGGGTTTGAGTTTATGGAAGCCATGCCTGCTTTACAGAAAACGGCTGCTCAGGCTACACGATTAGCGTTAAGAAGCCCTGCCATCGGGAGACAGGCCATCCAGCAGACTTACGGAAGATTCGAGGCTTCCTTTGGTGCCTTCGGTGATGTGATGCGGAATGAGATGTGGAAGGGGTTGAAACAGGGCGCTAAATCTGAAACTGATTTGATGGAGATAGCCCGACATATAGATAGAATGACAGGCGTGATGTCTTCCAAAGGGTTGGGGTTAGGTAAAACCCAGAGAGATTTTGAGCAGGCGTTTCTTTTCTTTGCCCCGAGATATACCAGGGCTGGTTTCGCTCTGGTAGGTGATATGATGAAAGGCGGCTATACCGGGGAACAGGCCAGGAAAGCGCTCGGTTCGATGATGGCGGCTGGTGCGGTGATGTACGCTGGTATCGCTAAAGCTGTGGGACAAGAACCTAACTTTGACCCGACAAATGGGAGATTTATGACCATTGAAATCACAGACCCCGTAACAGGAACCACAAGGCATTTCGGGGTTGGCGGTATGATGACCTCTATGATGAGGTTTGCTGCTGATGTTACAGCTTCTGCTACAGGGCAGGGCTTGAACGAACCTTTGGATTTCGTCAAATTAAACAGATTCGATAATCCCTTCTTGAAGTTCATGTTCTCCAAGTCGGCTCCGTTGACCGGTTTTACGGAAGGGATGATGTTCGGACATAACTATTTCGGTGAGCCGTTTGAAAACCCCGGCGATTATGCTTCATTCATGCTTGAACAGGTTATGCCGATCGCATTACAGTCAGCCTTTATGGAGAAGGAAGGCTTTTCCCCAACAGCTATAGCGGCAGAGGAATTAGGCATGAGGACATTCCCCCGTTCCGATTGGGAGAAAAGGAATATCATACGAGACCAACTGGCTCAAGCGACTTATGGGATGGACTGGCAGCAGGCAGGATTACAGTTTGGCGAATTAGCCCAACTCCAACTGGAAAGGGGAAGCGCTGAATTACAGGCTGCCACCGAGCAAGCTGCCGAAACGACCAGTAAAATAGCCAGAGGTGAAGGTCTGGTCTGGGATATGTGGCGTAAGGAAGGTAAGGCGGTAGAAGATAGATACCGGCAATCCATAACGACTGCCTCTGCGGAGTTTGCCACCATTGGAGATGGCACTACATTCAGGGAAAAGGCGGATGAAGCCTCGGCGGTCAGAAGGGCCATGTACGCCCAGAGAGAACAGAACCCGGAATACGCCGAGATAAACCAGTATTTTAATCAGCCTGTAGACACTTCAAGGATGAACCCCCAAGATGTTGCCCGGAGAGAATACTATCAGATAATGTACTCGCCGGATATGTATGACCAGTTCGGGAATTACAGGTTTGATGAAGCCGACAGAAGGGAACAACAGTTTGTTCAAAGATACGGGCGCGGGATGCTTGACTACGTGGAAGAGTACATGGGGGCCAAGTGGGATGAACCCCCGGCACTTCAGGCACTTAGATCAGCCCGTGATGTCCTGCAACCTTACTGGGATATCGAGAAGCAAATCTGGAGTCAGCTGCCACAAGAGCTAAAACAAATATCAGACCAGATTAAGATACTGGAAAGAACAGACCCGCGACAAGCCAAGCAGATGCTATTTTCTTACCCTCAAATCGTGCTGGCCAGAAGGCAAATCGCCATCTTGAAGAAACAGATGAAGGCCACCAACCAAGAGATTTCAAATGCTTTATCAATGTTCTACAGATTCTAGGAGGTAGTATGCCTTACGCCATCCATAAGAGAGGTTCGAAGTGGGTTACTATCAACTCGGAAACCGGAGATGTGAAGGGAACTCACGACACAAGGGAAAAGGCTATGAGACAGTTGCGATTATTACAGATGGTCAAGCATGGGGGAACTCCCCGTTCTAATTAGAGGTTGACTTGACAGAACGTGATGTTGGTGATTTAATGGAAAGTAGCTTAACCAAGTCTCAAAAGGCTTTCTTGGATTACTGCAAGGGGTTTGGATGGGGCAAGGTTGAGGTAACTGTAAAAGATGGGCAACCTGTTATGGTGGTTGAAATAAGGAAAGAGACCAAACTAGACTAAGCACATTAACAACTAAATAGGGCGAATCGAGAACGATAGCCACTTTATTCCGGAAGGGATTGAGTGGCTTTTTTTATTCAAGAAATGGAGGGGAAAATGACGGACGAAACCGTTACTCAGGAACCAGTTTCGGTAGTGGAACCAGTTTCAGGGGAAGAACCAAAGGCAGATGAGCCGAAAGGTGACGAACCCAAGACTGAACTTACTGAAGAGAGAGTTCAGCAACTAATAGCAGAGGTTACAGCAACAGCGGTAGCTGAAGCGAGAGATGCGGGTCGGCGAGAGCTACAGGGTGAGCAAGACCGCAATAAAAATGCCGAGAAACGGGCTAGACTTGCTGAAGGCAAAGTCAGTGCCTATGAGACCAGTTTTCAGGGTCTGGACGAGGAGACTCGGAAGGACATAGAACTGGCAAGACTCCGGGAGCAAGACAAGTTTACTCAGTCTAACGCTCAGGAAGAAGCACAGAGGCAGCAGGAGACAGCTTTCTACCAGAGGATGAATGAATCTGTGCTAACTCACCTGGACAATCTAGGGATACCGAGAGACGACAAGAGACTAGATTGGGGGACAGGTTCGCAGGACTACATTGAAGCCAGAGCCAGGCTTGATGCTTCTGTGGTAAAGATAATGAGCGAGAACAAGAAGGTGGCTGAAGAGAAGCAGGGTGAGGATTTCAAGAACTTGGAATCTAAACTCCGCAAGGACTTGGGACTTGACTCGGTAGACACTACCGCCGGCGGCGGTGGTGGGAGTGATTCCGATGCTGATTTCAAGAAGGGAATCGGTGATGGGAGTCTACCCTTAAACAAAGTAAATATGGCGAGAGCTAAGAAATTGGGTATCGCTTAATAAGGAGAGATTAAATGAGCAACTCAGGCTGGACAACTACCTCATCCCTTGCTGATAGTTTGGATGATGTCCGTTCTTCAGCAAGGATAGTAAGGGAATTCGAGGGCGTTATGCCCCAGCTCGTAGATAAGGTGACGCTTGGCGAGGGCATTGGGACTGCTTGGCAGGAAATCAAGTACGACCAGTTGACCGCGCAGGCCGTTACTGAAACTACGGAACTGGATAACCCTCAGCAGCTAGCTGATTCCCTGATTTCCATCACCCCCACCGTGGTCGGTATCGAGACCTTTATCACTGACCGGGTAGGAGCCAGGATCAGCAAAATCGGTCTGTCAAAGATAGGCAGTCTCGGGCAGAATGCAATCCAGAGGAAGAAAGATGAGGACGGACTTATCTTAGCCGCTTCTGCATCAACTACGGCTTCCCCCGGTGCCGGTGTAACCCTGACTTCGGGTTATGTTGCCGCCGCTTCCTACAACATCACTTCCAATACCACAGAGCCCGGTCATAAACCAATCAGGTTCGTGGCTCACGGCTTCCAGTTGAAAGACCTTTTCGATGAGCTGGTGGCCGGTGTAGGGACTTATGTGGTTGACGAAGGCCCGACTGCCCGGGTATTCCAGAACAGGTTTGACCTGCCGATAGCCGGTGTGGAAGTCTTCGAGGATGGGAACATCACCATTGATGGAAGCGCTGATGCCAATGCAATATGTTTCGCGATGGAAGGGATTGTTCTGGTTCAGGGCCGTGCCGCTCGAATCATCTCAGTAAGGAATGAGAAGAGAGGCGGCGGCGGCAACCATGTGTATCATTACGACGAATATGCTTTTGGAATTCGGCTTTCTTCGTGGGTCTATCTTCTAAAGTCAGATGCCACAGCACCGACTTCGTAGTGATTTGTGTAATATAAGAGTATGATGAGTAGACACGGTGAGGCGTATTAGTCATGGCAAATGCGAGTATTGTGCTGTTGGTCTTTTCTAGTAGCCCAACGGCAGTTTTGGGGAGAATATTGGCCGTCATTATCAATGCGGTCAATGGTCATCTTATCAGGTGGCATCCCCATATCATTGGCAAAATTGTTAAAGGTGTGCCATCTTTCGCAAACCCCTATCCCCCTACCGCCGTAATAAGGCCAACTCTTGTGATCGGGTTTATAGCAACGTTGGTGCATCGTCTTCCATCGATCGTACAATTTTTTCTGGTTTGTTCGATGTATCTTTCGTATCCTCTTAGGAGGGTTATGTTTGGCACAACCGCAACTGGTGCGATCGCCCGAAACAAGATGCCCAGCAACAACAGTGCAAGTATTGCCACAATCGCACATACATTCCCAAAGCCTAGTTTTATTAGGTCCTTGCCCAATATCGGAGATAGCAACAAGTTTACCGAAACGTCTCTTGATAAGATTAATACGGTTCCTCATAACTGTAGTCTACCATAAAAATCAGATTAAGTAAAGGAGAGTAAAATGGCTAATGTGGGTTCGGTAGGAATACTAAAACATATAGATGACCCCTCGGTGACGGTAATAGCGGATGCTTCGGCAGCGGGTGTTACTTGGGTGTCAGACAGCACGGGGTCTGGTACGGATTTCGTGAAGGCGGTAGCTGCTGGTAAGGGATTACACTACGCAGGAGCTTTGACTGCTGTAGACAACGAGCTAGAAGAGTTCAACGGAAATAATCTACAGTTTGCTGCACAGGAGGGGCATTCCTCAGTTGAGATTATAGTGCAATTCAGTACTATCGCTGACCTAGCCTTCTGCTTCGGCTTTAATGACGTTGCGGAAGAGGGTAATATGCCGATGGAGCTTACGGGCACAACCATCTCGGCTAATGCAGGGACCTTTGTGGGTCTTCTCTACGATGACGACTCAACTGACCCTGACAATCTGTACTGCGTATGGGTTGATGGTGATACCGTAGGGCAGACAGACAGCACGGGTAGCGTCAACGGGCAGGCGATCAAGATGTCGGGCATAGCTCCAACAGCAGCCCAGTGGTTCTACATGAAGGTTTCAATGCAGGATAGGGGTTCGGGCAATGGTGCCAGGGTAACTTTCATGGCTACTGACCATTTGGGTCGGAGTGTGGAGAAGGTATTTAATACTACGGTAACAAGAAGTACCCCTCTGTGCTTTAGCTACGCCGTGGAGAACCGTGATGCTACGGCACGTAACCTCTACATCAGGTTCCCTAATTGGGAGCAAGATACCCCAGACATGTAAACCCTAACAATTTAGAAGGTCTTGGCGGCTCTCCCTGAAAAGGAACCGCCCCCTTAGAAAAACTTAGATTCAGGTGCTGCCCTTGTAGCATCTAAGGAGAGGAAATGACTAATAAGCCAGGAATAAAAAGAGGTTTTAACTACAACTACCAAACCCGTTCTCTGGGGATTTATGTTGACGGAGTTCAGGTGGCTGACTATTCACAGATAGTTGGTAGAACCTACTACGTTAATAACATTCTGGGTTCTTCCACCAATGATGGTTTATCGTGGGGCACAGCAATGGATGAAGTAAGCACTGCTATTACTGCCTCAGAAACTTATCGACAGCTTGGTGGAGTTGTTGGTGGTGCTTCTGTAACCACTAATGACTATGTTCGGAATACGATTGTGGTTCAGGCAACGGGTACTGCCTATTCTGCTATATCTGCTCTGCCGAACTACACTGACATAATCGGGCTAGGGGCTACCCCAAGAGGCAATGGCGCAGGTATTGTCAGGATAGACGGTGCTGGGGCTGCTGATGCGATGGCTGGTACAGCTAGAGGTTTGGGTCTGTATAATCTACAGGCTATGCAGAGTTCTGCTGGCTCTTTCTACGGATTAGATCTAGCGACTTGATTCCGTTCAACGTTGGAGAATATGGGATTTGTGAACAACGGTAGTGCGGGAATAAGGGTTGTCCAGGGTGGCAGCATTGTAATG
>SDBU01003375.1_pt1 | contig 20349 bp, 21 predicted proteins | sample 2277071 | NCBI WGS metagenome assembly SDBU01 (sample SAMN10397929, study PRJNA504765) | marine sediment metagenome | isolation source: marine sediment core GS08_GC12, 126 cmbsf | place: Arctic Ocean: Gakkel Ridge, Loki's castle | collected 2008
GCCTCTTTCTTACGGATTAGTCTTGGGAGGAGTTTTGGCAAAGCAGCAGTTAAAAGAAAAATTATTTTTAAATCCCAAAAAAATAATAAAAAAAGGAGGTTACAAACTAAATATATGATTATTTCCGAGATAAAGAATAAAAATATTTGGGAAAATTTTCTTTTGGGACATGAGGAAAAAACTTTTTTGAGCTCTTGGAGTTGGGGAGAGTTTCAAAAAATGATGGGCAATAAAATTTGGCGGATAGGTATATATGACAGCGATAAGCTGATTGGCATAGCGCTGGCGACAAAATTAATTGCCAAAAGGGGCACATTTTTGTTAATTCAGCACGGGCCCATAGGAAATGGTTTAGAAAGTTTGACAAAGGAGCTGAGAAAAATTGCCAAAGAGGAAAAAGCAAGTTTTATTAGAGTGGCTTCGCTTTATGAAAGAAATAAAGAGAATAGGAAGTTATTCTTGGACTTGGGCTTTCATGAAGCACCGATGCATGCTAATGCCTACGAAGCAACATTAAAACTTGATATTACGCCTACGGAAGAGGAACTTTTAATGAATATGCGCAAGACAACTCGTTATTTGATTCGTCAGACAGAAAGAAATCCAGATATTGAAATTTTGCAGAGCCAAAAGCTAGAAGACGTTGAGGTTATCAATAATCTTCTGAAGGAAGTTGTAAAGCATCAGCACTTTACTCCCGTCTCTTTGGAATATTTAAAAAATGAGTTTTTAGCTTTCCAACCAGATAATCAAATCTCTCTCTTCTTGGGTAAATACAAGGGAGAGGTTATAGCTGCAGCTTTTGTTCTTTTTTGGTCAAAGATCGGTTTTTATCACCAAGCTGCCTTGCTCCCAAAATATCACAAAATTCCCATTGCTTATTTTTTACAATGGAAGGCAATAAAAGAGGCGAAAAGAAGGGGATGTAATTTGTACGATTTTTGGGGATATGTTGATCCAAAGGAAAATCCCAAGCATCCTTGGGCTGGTCCTACTTTGTTTAAAATGGGTTTTGGTGGTCAGCCTTTTGAATATGTTAAGACTCAGGACTTCCCGCTATCCAAAAAATATTGGCTAACTTTTCTTTTTGAGAAATTAAGGAGAGCAAAAAGAGGATTATAGAATGAAAAATACATTTCGCAAGCCACATCGATACAAAAGGAAAAAATCGATATTGGGCAATCGACTTTTTTGGTTGGGAATTTTGGTTTTGATTGTGGTGGGAGCCATTTTTTATTTTTTCTTTCTTTCTGATTTTTTCCAAGTTGAGAAAATTATTGTTACTGGTGAGGAAAAAGTTTCCAAAGAAAATATTAAATCATTTATTCCCAGAAAGAATATATTTTTGCTTGATACCAAAATCATCAAAGAGGATATTCTAAATAAATTTCCCCAAATAGCTGAAGCTGAAGTTAAACGAAGTTTTCCCGATGTCTTAGATATCGTTGTTATAGAAAGATTAGCAATTGCTAATTGGTGCCAAAGGGAAAAGTGTTTTTTGGTTGATAACAAAGGAGTAATCTTTGAGGAGATTTCTTCAGAAACGAAGTTGATTAAAATTATTGATGGACAGAATAGGGAGATTTTTAATTTAGGAGAAAAAGTAATTGAGAAAGAGCAGCTGTCTCAGATTTTAAAGACGGAGTCCAAATTAAAGGGCTTAGAGGTTTTAGTTAAGGAATTTATAATTTCTTCTGAAGATAAATTAACAACTACTATTAGCGAAGGTTGGGAGATTTACTTTAATCTCCAAGAAGATATTGAATGGCAGCTAACAAAATTGGGGGCGGTTTTGGAAGAAAAAATCCCTCTACAAGAAAGGGTTAATTTAGAATATATTGAATTAAGGTTTGGCAACTTCGCTCCCTATAAATACAAGGATTAATCGATATAATATATGAAGATTGAATAGCCAATTGTGGTTACTGGATTGTAATTATCCAACCAACGATAATAACCAGAAGACTGAGAAAGTTCGGGAATAGTTTCACCTTTACCTCCCTGCAAAAGGGTTGCTGAAACTGCTAAATAATTTCCCTTAGGAAATTCTTCAGAATCTCGAGTGCCCCACCAGGGGGCAAAATTTTTGCCTAAATAATATTGAGGGTTACCTCCGCCAAAATAATCAAGATAGACTTTATCAATTTTATTCTCCTCTACCCAGTTTTTTAATCTTTTTAAGTCTTGGCCCCAATCAAGATTAGAGTCAACAACGTATTTGTAACCATTACTCGGGCCGCCGACTGATTCATTAAAGTAAGCCAGAAAATGAGGATAAACAGAAAGGACTGAAAATGCTTGCCAGAGGATTAAAAACATTAAAACAAGGTATTTCAGCTTTAAATAAGGCTCTTTTAATAAGTTGGTGACTGCTGCTGCAACCAATAAAATTGTCAAAGGAAAAACTGGCAGCAAATGCCTAACTCCAATATTAAGATTGCCAGCAATGCTTGTTAGCCAATAAATTCCGATAAAAGTTAAGATGGTAAATACAGGGAAGTGCGATTTTACCCAAGAAGGCTTTCTGATAAACCAAAGGACAGATAATAAGGCAATTAAAGTTAAAATATGAAAAGCTAAAGGAATCTTTATGAGATAAACTATTGGGAAATAGCTTTTCCAGCCAACGTTAGAAACTTTTCCTAAGAAATAAGTAGTGTTGCCCCCAGCCACTCGATGGAAAACCATTGAAAGTCCAGTAAAGTACTGGGAGTAAGCTCTTAAAATTGGCTTGTCAGCCATCCAGAGAATCGGCTTTTTAATAAATTCAGGAGTGTCTCTAAGATAAACTTGAGTATCGGAAACTTGTTTTTCCGGAGGATAATTCCAGATGTGATATTGGTAAATTGGCCAGATTAAAAGAAAACCAATAGCAAATACTAAAACTAAAATTTTTAAAGTTTGTTTGAGTTTCCCTAATTTTATCAGCCACCAAATTAGTCCCAAGAAAACATAGAAAGGCAGCAAAAGTATAGCTGAGAATTTAAGAAGCTCAGCTACCCCCAAAAATACTCCAGCTAAAATAATATTTTTTTTGGTAGGAGATTTTAATGCTTTGATAAAATAATAAGTAGCAATAAATATGCCGGCTGCTGCCCCAACGTCAGTCGTTACTAATTTGCCGTGGGCTATAAGAGTGGGAGAGAAAGAAAAGAAAAAGAGAGCTAATAGGCCAGCACGGTTGCCAAACAATTCTCTGGCCCATTTGAAAACATAAAATCCGAGCAAAATTAAAATCAAAATCATCGGTATTCTTCCCCAAAAAATCATTTTCTCTGCCGGGTTTCCTGTCTGATAAAGAAAATAGCGGCCAAAATCCCACTGACCATTAACATCTTCCTGCCATGATTTTATTTCTGAAGGGAAATTTATATCTTTAATAAAAAGGAGAGGAAAAGCAGCTAAATCCTTTATCAGGGGTGGATGTTCAGGATTTAATCGCATATCCTGTTGGGTCAAATAGGAATAGCCAGAAGGTAAATGAGCGACCTCATCCATTGTTAAAGAGTCATTCTTGATGCTAGTTGCAGCTAACGCAAACATAATCAGGAGCAATAGTCCGGCGATAATGCTTGTTGTTTTGTTAGATAAGCTCATGTTAGAATATTTTACCACACTTGATTTCTGGTAGCAATCTGCTAGAATATTAAGATATGGAAGGTAAACCAGAGGATTTGAAGAAAAAACTGGCAGAGTATGAGAAAAAAAGAGATGAATATCTGGCTGGCTGGCAGCGTTCACGAGCTGACTTTTTGAACTATAAAAAAGAGGAAATAGAGAGGATTGGAGAAATTCTAAAGTATGGCGGAGAGGAATTAATCTTGAAATTGTTGCCAATTTTAGATAATTTCTATTTAGTTGAGAAAAAATTACCTGAGAATTTAAAGAACGACGAGAATGTTAAAGGAATTTTACAGATAAAAGCTCAAATCTTGGACTTTCTTAAAAATCAAGGAGTAGAAGGAATAAAAACAGTCGGTAAAAAATTTGACCCAAATTTTCAAGAGGCAGTCCAAACAATTGAAAAGAAAGGGGCTGAACCAGGAATAGTTTTAGAGGAAACTCAAAAAGGCTATACCATTTACGGCAGGGTTTTACGGCCTGCCAAAGTAAAAGTAATTAAATAAAACTATGGCAAAAATATTAGGTATTGATTTGGGTACTACCTTTTCTGCTATGGCAGTAATTGAACAGGGGGAACCCAAAATTATTGAGAACAAAGAAGGGGGAAGAACCACTCCCTCGGTTGTTGCTTTAACTAAAACCGGAGAAAGACTGGTCGGGATTTTAGCTAAACGACAACAAATTACCAATCCCTCAAATACAATTTATTCAATTAAAAGATTGATTGGCCGCAGATTTTCTGATGCTGAAGTTCAAGGAGATAAGAAACTTTTGCCTTATGAGATCAAAGAAGGGGCTGACGGTGGGGTGGAGGTTAAAATGGGCGAGAAATGGTTAAAACCAGCCGAAGTTTCAGCTATGATTTTACAGAAGCTAAAAGCTGACGCTGAAGAAAAACTTGGCCAAAAGATTACAGAAGTAATCATCACTTGCCCCGCTTATTTTGATGACAGTCAGAGAAAAGCTACCAAGGTGGCAGGTGAAATTGCTGGTTTAGACGTTAAACTAATTATTAACGAGCCAACCGCAGCTGCTTTAGCTTACGGTTTGACTAAAAAAGATAATCAGAGAATTGTAGTTTATGATTTCGGTGGAGGAACCTTCGACATTTCAATTTTAGACGTTCGGAAAGACCCTGACACAGTTGAAGTTATCGGGGTGGGAGGTGATACGCATCTTGGTGGTGATGATTTTGATCAGAGAATTATGGACTGGATAGTTAATGAGTTTAAGAAAGACCAAGGGGTTGATTTATCAAAAGACACATTGGCTTTACAAAGAATCAAAGAAACGGCTGAGAAAGCTAAGATTGAGCTTTCAACCACCATGGAAGCAGAAGTCAATCTTCCTTTTGTGACTTCTGACGCTACTGGCCCAAAACATCTTTATTACAAATTGACCAGAGCTAAGCTAGAAGATTTAGTTTCAAATTATATTTCAGAATCAATTGAATACATCAAGCAAGCTCTAAAAGAAGCCAAATTAGAGTCCAAAGACATTGATGAGATTATTTTGGTGGGAGGACAGACCAGAATGCCTAAAATCCAGGAAGAGATTAAGAAAGTTTTTGGTAAAGAACCGAATAAATCAATCAACCCCGACGAAGTGGTAGCCATTGGAGCTGCCGCACAAGCAGGAATTATGCAGGGAGAAATTAAGGATGTCTTACTTTTAGATGTAACACCGCTTTCTCTTGGCATTGAAACCTTAGGTCAGGTTAACACTGTTTTAATTTCCAAGAGCACAACTATTCCCACAGCTAAAACGCAAATTTTTTCCACAGCCGCTGACGGTCAAACAACAGTGGAAATCCATGTTTTACAAGGAGAAAGACCCATGGTAACTGACAATAAAACATTGGGTAAGTTCATTTTAGACGGTATTCCTCCTTCCCCAAGAGGAGTACCCCAGGTTGAAGTAACCTTTGATATTGATGCTAATGGTATCTTAAATGTGACAGCTAAGGATAAAGCAACTGGAAAGTCACAATCAATTAAAATTGAAGGTTCAACCGGTATTTCTGAAGAAGAGATAGAGAAAATGAAAAAAGAAGCAGAAATGCATGCAGCTGGAGATAAGAAGAAACAAGAGCTAGTTGAAGCTAAAAACTTAGCTGATAGTCTCATTTATACTACTGAAAAAACTTTAAGAGAGGCTGGAGATAAAGTCTCTACTCAGGCTAAAGGAGAGATAGAGGAGAAGGTTGGAACATTGAAGAAAGTCAAAGATAGTGATAACACGGACGAAATTAAGAGCAAAAGTACAGAACTTTCCCAGGTTCTTCAGAAATTTGGCGCTGAATTATATAAAACTGCTCAGGAGAAAAAACCAGAAGAAAGTAAAGAGAAAAAAGATACAGAAGAAGGAGAATATAAAGAGAAAAAATAATTATGGCTAAAGATTACTATCAAATTTTAGGTGTTTCTCGTGACGCTTCGTCAGAGGAAATTAAAAAGGCTTTCCATAAATTAGCTCATAAACATCATCCTCACAAGGGCGGAGACGAGAAAAAATTCAAGGAGATAAACGAAGCTTACCAGATTCTTTCTGATGGAGAAAAGAGATCTCAGTATGATAAGTTTGGTCGGGTTTTTGAGGGAGGAGTTGGTTCTCATCCTGGTTTTGATTTTAGTTCTGCTTGGGGGAATTTTGCTGAAGGGTTTGAGTTTGATTTTGGAGATTTGAGTGAAATGATGGAAGATTTTTTTGGCTTTGGTGTTTCTCGGAGAAAGAAAGATTTGAAAAGAGGGAAGAATATCGAAATTGAGATAGAAGTTCCTCTAGAAGATATTTTGCAAGGGAAAGAAAAAGAAATCACTTTAGAAAAGTTTGTTTCTTGTTCTCGTTGCCAGGGAGTTGGAGCTGAACCCGGAACTCCCATTAAAGAATGTTTTTCTTGTCGAGGAACTGGCCAAGTCCAACAAATTATAAGAACGCCCTTAGGTTCATTTACTAGAACTACCACTTGCCCTGAGTGTGGTAGCGAAGGATTTAGGCCAGAAAAACCTTGTAATGTTTGCCAGGGAGAAGGAAGAATAAAAGAAGAAGAAAGAATTAAAATCTTTGTTCCAGCTGGTGTAGATACTAATCAGGTAATTAAAGTTGAAAAGAAAGGGGAGGTAGGCAAGCGAGCTGGTAGGCCAGGAGATTTATATATCAGAATTTTTATTAAGCCTCACTCAGTTTTTAAGAGAAAAGGAGATGATTTGTATATTCAAGTTCCAATTTCTTTAACTCAAGCAGCCTTGGGAGATGAGATTGAGGTTTCAACTTTAGAAGGAAGCAAAATATTTTTAAAAGTTTCTCAAGCTACTGAGTCAGGAAAAGTTTTGCGGATTTCCGGCAAAGGAATTCCTCGCTTTACGGGTTATGGAAAAGGGAATATGTATGTAGAATTGGTGGTCAAGACACCAAAAAAATTAACAAAAAAACAGAAAGAACTTTTAGAAAAATTAAAAGAAGAAGGAATATAGCATATGCGCCCATAGCTCAACTAGGTAGAGCAACGGCCTTTTAAGCCGGTGGTTGTAGGTTCGATTCCTACTGGGCGCACAAAAGAGGGAGGAACAGCTCCTTTCAGTAATTATTAAAATAAAAGAGAGGTGGAAATGGATAAATTTTATTTACCAGATGGCTATTCTCTTGAAGATCAAACCTTTGAGAAAGAGGATGATAAAGGAAAGATCAGTAAGGAATGTACTGTTTTGCGTAGGGGGGGGGAGATAGTGTTTGTTCAGCCAACAGAACATTCTTCTCCATATAAAGTTAAAGAGGTAATTGGACAAATCGAAGAGGCAGTTGGATATATTCAATCTCACCATTAAACTTCATCCTCACTAAACTGAGCCAACGTCTTCAAATCGGCTCAGTTTTTGTTTAAAATAGTTAAATATAGAGGGACTCATTGTTTTAGGCATTAAATTATGGTATATTAATATAATGGCTGTAAAGCTAAAGCAAAATTTTGTTTTGTTTTTTTTGATTATCGTTATCCCGGCTGTTTTTGCTTTCGGAGTTTGGTTTGGTAAAACTCAAGTAATCTGTGAAATTTGTACACCGGAAGAGATTGATTTTTCCCTTTTTTGGGAAGCTTGGTCAAAACTTGAAGAGAAATTTGCTGACAGGGAAAATCTTGATACCCAGGAAATGATTTACGGAGCAATCTCAGGTATGGTAAAATCTTTAGATGATCCTTATACTGTCTTTTTGAAACCAGAAGATACAAAAAGATTTATTGAAGATGTTAAGGGAAGTTTTGAAGGAGTAGGCATGGAAATTGATATTAAAGAAGGCCAGCTGCAAGTGATAGCTCCTTTGGAAGGAACACCAGCTCAAAGGGCAGGCTTAAGAGCTGGCGACAAAATTATCAAGGTAGACGGTGAATCAACCGTTGATATAACCATATATGAAGCAGTTAATTTGATTCGTGGTGCCAAAGGAACGGAAGTCATCTTAAACATCTATCGAGACGAATGGGGAGAAACCAGAGACATTAAGATTATTAGAGGAGTTATTGAGATTCCTTCTCTAAAGCTAGAAATTAGAGAAGACAGCATTGCTTATTTGAAACTTTATCATTTTTCAGAGAAAGCAGCTTTTGATTTTAGGGAGGCAGCTATTGAAATTTTAGAAAGTGAATCTGAGAAAATAATTTTAGATCTAAGAAATAATCCTGGAGGTTACTTAGAGGTAGCTCAAGATATAGCTGGTTGGTTTTTAGAAAGAGGCCAAATTGTGGTTATTGAGGATTTTGGCGAAGGTAGAAAACAAGAACTCTATCAAGCTGGAGGCAACGCCAGATTATTACCTTATCCAATAGTGGTTTTGATTAATGAGGGATCAGCTTCGGGTTCAGAAATTTTAGCTGGTGCTTTGAGGGATAACCGCGCTATATTGCTAATTGGCCAAGATTCTTTTGGTAAGGGTTCAGTCCAGGAGCTAGCAAAATTAGAAGAAGGTTCTTCTTTAAAAATAACAATTGCTAAATGGTTAACTCCAGAAGGTAATCTTATTACTGATAAGGGCCTGGAACCCGATATTAAAATAGAGATGACAACTGAAGATTATCAGGAGGATCGCGACCCCCAATTAGATAAAGCTATTGAAATAATAAAAAACCTTTAATATAATATAACAATGAGAGTTATTTTGTTAAAAGATGTTGAAAAAATAGGCAAGAAGTTTGAGGTTAAAGAAGTAAAAGACGGCTATGCCAGGAATTTTTTAATTCCCAAAGGTTTAGCTAAGCTAGCAACCGAGGAAGCGATAAAGTGGTTGGAAACTCAAAAAGAGATTGAAGGAAAAAAAGCTGAAGAGGATTTAAAAAAAAGTCAGGAGATAGCTTCAGCTATCGATGATCAGGAAATTATTATTCAGGTAAAAATTGGCGATCAGGACCAATTATTTGAATCAATTAATTCTCAAAAGCTCTCTGAAAAATTAAAAGAAGCAGGTTTTAATGTTAAAAAGAGCCAGATTGAGTTACCTGAGCCAATTAAAGAACTTGGTGAGTTCCCAGTAAAAATTAAATTTGAACATAATTTAGAAGCTGAAATAAAAGTAATCGTTACTAAAGAAGAAAAAGCAAAAGAAGAGGAAGGATAATGACCAAATATATCTTTGTTGCTGGTGGAGTTATGTCGGGCATTGGTAAGGGGGTAGCGGTGGCTTCGATCGGTAGGATTTTGCAAGGTAAAGGTTTTAAGGTCACAGCGGTTAAGATCGATCCCTATATCAATATTGATGCTGGAACAATGAACCCCACAGAACACGGGGAAATTTTTGTGACTGATGATGGTGACGAGTGCGATCAAGACATCGGAAATTACGAGAGATTTTTAGATGATAATCTGACTCGAGCAAATTATATTACTACTGGTAGAGTCTATCAGACAGTCATCAATCGGGAAAGAAACTTAGAGTATGATGGAAGATGTGTTGAAGTTGTTCCTGATATTCCCAATGAAGTAATCTCTCGGATAAAAAAAGCAGCCAAGAAAAACAAGGCTGATTTTATTTTAATTGAGATAGGCGGAACAGTAGGTGAATATCAGAATATGCTCTTTCTGGAAGCGGCCAGAATGATGAAATTACGACAGCCAAAGGATATCCTTTTCATTTTAGTAAGCTATTTACCTATTCCTTCAATGATTGGTGAAATGAAGACCAAGCCTACCCAGACAGCAGTCAAAACTTTAAATACGGCTGGTATTCAACCAGATATTATTTTAGCCCGTTCCAGAGTTCCCTTAGATGATCCGAGGAAAAGAAAAATTTCAATTTTTTGCAGTGTGGCTAAAGAAGATGTTATTTCCGCTCCAGACATTAGGGCGATTTATGAAATCCCAATTAATTTTGAAAAAGAAAACTTAGGTAATAAAATTTTAAAGAAATTTAATTTACGACCCAGAAAGAACAACTTAAAAGACTGGAAAAAGTTAGTCAGGACAATTCATAACCTTAAAAAACCGGCCAAGATTGGTCTAGTTGGGAAATATTTTGAAACAGGCTCCTTCACTTTAATGGATTCTTACATCTCGGTCATAGAGGCAATAAAACATGCCTCTTGGTTTTTCAAAAGAAAACCAGAGATTTATTGGTTGTCGGCTGAAAAGTATGAGAAAAATTCCCGGAAACTTCAGGAGTTAAAAAAATATGATGGCATAATTGTTCCTGGTGGTTTTGGTAAGCGGGGAGTGGAAGGGAAGATAAAAGCTATTGGATTTTGCAGGAAAAACAAAATCCCTTATTTGGGACTTTGTTTGGGTATGCAATTGGCAGTAGTTGAATGGGCTAGGAATGTTTGCGGTTTGAAAGGAGCAGCTTCAACTGAATTTTCTCCAAGATGCCGGAACCCAGTAATTGATGTTCTCCCCGAACAAAAGATTCTTTTAAAAGATAAAAAGTATGGAGGAACAATGAGATTAGGGGCTTATAAGTGTAAAATTAAACCTGGAACTATAGCTGCTAGGAGCTATAAAACTTTAAATGTTTCTGAACGCCATCGCCATCGCTACGAGCTGAACAATGACTTTAGGAAAAAATTAGAGGATAAAGGAATGATAATGTCTGGTATAAATCCAGAAAGAGATTTAGTGGAAATTATTGAGCTTTCTAACCATCCCTTTTTTGTTGCTAGCCAGTTCCATCCCGAATTTAAATCACGGCCCTTAAGGCCGCATCCATTATTTAGAGAGTTTATTAGAGTTATTATTCGACATTAACAACTTTCACCTTTCTTTGAGAATCATTAAATCCTTTTTTTCTTTTTATTGAAAAGCGAACCACGCCTTCTTTTGAAGCGTATAGGGTGTCGTCTCTACCTCGTCTGACATTTTTTCCAGCTAGGAATTTAGTTCCTCTTTGACGAATAATAATACTGCCAGCTTTAGTTTTTTCACCTTCAAAGAGTTTAACCCCCAAATATTTGGGTTGAGAATCCCTTCCTAGCTTTGTGGCACCAGCCGCTTTTGTTTTAGCCATAGTTTATTTATGTTATCAAAAATTATCCAATTTGTCAAAGAATATTTAGATGATATAATTTTAGTAATTGGGGTTATTTTAATTTCTTTACTTTCTTTTACAATGGGTTTCATTGTGGCTAAAAAGCAGGAGAAAAAACCATTAAAAATTGAAGTAGTCGATGAAAATTATTTCATCTTCACCTTCACTTTTATTTCGTAAAAGTTCAGCATGAAAGTAGCAATTATTGGAGCTGGAATCAATGGATTATATCTGGCCTGGAAACTTTCTCAGAAAGGACATCAAATAACGGTTTTTGAAAAGAAAGAGAAAATTGGAAAGGAGGCCTGTTCAGGTTTTTTTTCTGAAAGAATTTTAAAATTTATTCCTGAAAGTCAAAGATTAATTCAAAACCAAGTAAATTCTGTTTTAATCCATTTTCCCCGAAAAACTTTTACGGTCAAATTTAAGAGAAAGTTTTTTATTATGAATCATGCTCAGCTTGATAGACAGGTTTCTGATTTGGCCAGAAAAGTAGGGGTTGAGATCATTTTGAGTAATTCAGTTCAGTCTCTGCCTGAAGGGTTTGACAGGATTATTGGTTGTGATGGAGCAAATTCTATTGTTAGAAAAAAATTAGGCTTGTCAGATCCTTTTTATCGTTTAAGTATCCAAGGATTTATTACTAAGGAAGATTACTCAAACTATGTTGAAACCTGGCCAATAAATCAAGGTTTCATCTGGAAAATTCCTCGAGGCGGGGAAACAGAATACGGAATAATTGGCAAGCCCGGAGAAGTTAAAAAACTTTTTGAAGACTTTTTAAATAAAAACAATCTTCAAGTTCAAAGAATACAATCATCGGTTGTGCCACAAGGATTGGTAATGTCTCAACATTCTTCGATTACTCTTTGTGGTGACGCCGCCGGTTTGACTAAGCCTTGGAGCGGGGGAGGGGTGATCTGGGGATTGATGGCGGCTGAGATTCTCTTGAAAAATTTCCCAAATTTTTTAAAATATAAGAATAGATTGAAAAGAATTTTTTTGCCGAGAATTATTATTTCAAAAATAGGTACTAGAATGGTTTATTTTTTAGGATTTAATTTTCCTTGGTTATTACCAAAAAATATTAAAATAGAAGGTGATTTTCTTTTGTAAATTATATGCCAGAAGAGATAAAAAATATTCCCTATCATTTGGGCATTATAATTGATGGTAATCGGAGGTGGGCCAGAGAAAGAGGGCTGCCCGTCTTTGAGGGGCATCGTCGGGGATTGGGGAAACTAAAAAAGGTAGGGAAATGGTGTAAAGATAAAGGGGTTAAAATATTAACCATTTTTGTTTTTTCTACCGAAAACTGGAACCGTTCAAAGGGAGAGGTGAATTATTTGATGAGATTATTAAGACAAGCTTTAAGTAAAAAAGAAATTGACCAACTTAATAAAGATGGAACAAAGCTTCAGGTTATTGGTCAAAAAGAAAGATTAGACAAATCACTCCAGAGGCTAATAAGGGAAGGCGAGGAGCGGACAAAAAACAATAAAGAGAGTATTTTAAATTTAGCCGTAAGCTATGGCGGCCGGCCAGAAATAATTGCAGCCATTAAAGAAATTATTAAGAAAAAAATTCCTTCTGAAAAAATTACTGAAGAGGTAGTTAATCAGAACTTATGGACTGCTGGTCTTCCTTACCCCGATTTAATTATTAGGACTAGTGGCGAATTAAGGACTTCTGGTTTCTTGACTTGGCAGGCAGCCTATTCAGAACTTTATTTCTGTAAAAGACACTGGCCAGCTTTTGATGAAAAAGACTTAGATGAGGCATTTGCTGATTATGCCCAGCGTCAAAGAAGGTTTGGTAAGTAATGAAAAAACCCCGATTTACTCGGGGCACAAAAGATCATCTCTTTTAGTTTGTCCCTTATAATTAAGACGATTTTAACGCTTTTTTATTACATAAAACCCATATCAGTAGGTATGTCGGTGTATCCTTTGAAGTCCCCTAGGGGCTTGTTTTTTTAACTAAATCGACTAATATAAGTTTAGAGGAGGTGTAAAAAGTGGATAGCATCTTGAACATGAGGAGACTAAAAGAGCTCCCGTTAACAGTAGTTCTCAAGGTCGCGCAGATTACCGCGGAGAAGCTGGACTTTAAGATTGTTGTTGATCAGCACGGAGACTCACATAAACTTATGAGAACCGATTTCTTTCCCATGGAATGGAAGAACATAAGAGTGGGTTCAGAATTTGCGGTTCCTATTCGATGGTCAATCAATAGCATCCGGCTTATTCCTAAAAAGCTTCCGATAGAGAGGGAAAAAGAGATAACTCTAATGTCGGAAGACTGCATGTGGTATTGCAAGACATGCGGGGCAAAAGGAGTAGTTAACTCTGTAAGCCTGGACAATCTCAAGAGAAAGACTAGGGAGGCTTACGAAGAGCACAAAAAGAAATCCTCAGATTGTAGCCAGTTTGTTATTAAAGTATCCTGGCCAAAAGGTAATGATATGATAGAAAGCGAAAGTCTTACTAAAATGATGGCTTTTGAAATATCAAAGATTTCATGAGATCGACAACGCTTTCAAGAGAGCAAAAGTTTCTTACTAACAGCAAAGGAGGAAAATTCACAAGAGCTTAATGCTCAGGAGCCTATCAGTCAGATAGGCTCCTTTCAATTAGATTAGACAAAATATTTTTAAAGTGGCAAAATAAATTATTATGACCAGAGAAAAAGCTTTAGAGTTATTAAAAGAAAATCTTTCTAATCAGAATTTAATTAAGCATTGTTTTGCCGTTGAAGCAATAATGCGAGCTTTAGCTCAACATTTTGAAGAAGATGAAGAGAGATGGAGACTAACTGGATTATTACATGATATTGATTATGAAAAAGTCAAAGACGATCTTTCTCAACATTCCTTGGTTGGAGCAAAGATGTTGGAAGATTTAGGATTAGATAAAGATATTTGCCAGGCAGTAAAGGTTCACAATGAAGCTCATGGCATTTCTCCAGAGACTCCTCTGGAAAAAGCTCTTTTTGTAGTTGATCCTTTAACTGGCTTAATTGTAGCTGCTACCTTAGTTTTACCATCAAAAAAAATCGCTGATTTAGCAACGGAAAATGTTTTAAATCGTTTCAAGGAAAAAGCTTTTGCCAGAGGAGCTAATAGAGAGATTATTAAAAAATCCGAAGAACTTCTTGACTTAAAATTAGAAGAGTTTGTTAAAATTGGCCTTTTGGCAATGCAGAGAATCTCTCAGGAGTTAGGACTTTGATATTTATCTATCTTGTTCTTTTTGGTTAATTAATTCGGTATTTGTCGTACAAGTAGATTATGTCTTTATAGCGGTAGACAATATTAAAACCCGCGAAGAAATATCAATATTTAACCATAAAAAACCAAAACATCAAGAGAAAGCGCCACTTTTTGAGTGACGCTTTCGTGCTAGATAGTGATTGTTAGTTTAGATATTGAGGAGACGAGATAGTTCCTCGGTCGTTGAGGCGTCTTTTATCGGTTTGATAGGCGTTTCTTCTCCGGTGTCAGTGCCTCGATAGTGACTGCCAACCCAGGTTCTGTTTGGTAAGACTTCAATGCCTCGTTTTCCCAATTCAGCTACAGCTTCCGGGCTCGGTTTAAAGCCTGGGGACATGTCTCTTTTGTACCCTCTGACAGGATGAAGTATGGGGGTTTTCCTTCTGGCGATCTTAATGGTTGTAAGGACGTCACCGTCGCCCGGCTCGTAGTACTGTTGGGGGATATACCGATAGTTGCCGCTTCTTTTTTCTTTTTGAGAGACCAAGAATTCTCTGGTTTCCCTTATTTCTCCTGTTTTTGTTTTTCTTTCCTCGCGGTATCTGACATAGGAGTCGCCTCCAACTGTCAGGTTTTTCAGGTAAAGAAGGGCAGCCGAATTTATCAGCCAGGTTGCCATAGGAAAGAGATTTGCCCAGGAGCTGAGGAGCGTTCCTTGTGGATTGATTTTAGCCACCAGGATTTTCCCGTTCCTGAGTTCTATTTCTAGACCAACAGACGGCGGAGCTATTCCTTCCTGGATAAAGCGCAAATACTTTACCCCGATTCTGCCTAGAGAGGCATTGGGTGGAACAAAGATTTTATCCCAGCCGCCCGGACTTATCTCACGGCTTTTGCAATTTTTTATCTCTTCCCAAGTTTCTTCCATAGCCCGGAGCAGTTTTGTCCGATGTAGCCTGACACTCTCTATCACCGGTAGCGCTTCCCAACGTTCAAAGCATTGTTTTTGGTCTTCGATTGAGGCAAAGAGGACTTCTCTATCATCGTCAGTCATGATAATCGGGAATTCATTTCCCAGCAGATCAGCCACGATTTTAAAGATGATCGTATCCCGGCTTTTGTTTTCATTCAGAGGATAAGTTTTTATCCTGCCCCAGACACCGTCAGGAAAAGTCAGATAAACATTGAGGAGATTGGAGTAAGCTTTTCCTTTGAGGCGAACAAGGTTGGATTTACTGTTGATCTTGGTTAGTAAGTCTCCTTTTTCTTCTGAACCGCAGAAAACCAGGAAAGCCATGGAGCGCAGGAGAATTTCGATTGCCTTTACTTCGTTCCATTTTTTGATCCGGGGAAGAACCCGATCAATCAGGCAATCCATTACCTTTCTTATTTTTACTGCTTCCATTGCTCTTCTTTGGATTTCTGAATTAGCCAGTTCTTTTTCTGGCAGTTTCATACCTTGTTCAATCTCGCGAAATTCCAGTGCTTCCTCTAGGGTGATTCTTCTTGGCGGGGTGTCCGGGATTCGTTCGTTGACCAATTTTGCTCCGGCTGCCAAAAAGTAAAGAAAGTTGTTTGGGCCTTTCATCGCAGTATGGATGATTTTCCCCAGGGACTTCCGGCTGTCAGTCGCCTTGATGATTAGGTCGGCGATTTCTTTCTTAACCTGTATAGCTGGCGCATCTAGCACTTTTTGATACCTCCTTTGTAAAATAACTTAATATATATAAATACTTTCAGTAAAAAATTCTGAAAGCATACTATATTAAAGCAGATTTTCAACCAATCGTCAATTGGATTTGACATACTTTTTGGCAAGTATACAATTATCTAATTAGCTCTTTTTTAGCACCTTTTAGGCTAATTAATAATATTGAGGAAGGGAGATAAAATGGGTGAACAACTAAAGCAAGGCACAGAAGAACCTCTAAGTAAGGAGGACGAAGAGATGGTTTGGAACATCCTTCACAAAAACATGTGTTCCGATGACAGATATCCTCTTGAGGTGATGACGGATTCTCCATACAATGGGAACAGAAGTGCATATCTAAATGCAATGAGAGGATGTCTTAACGGTAGACCAACTGGTAACTGAAAGCAGCCAACCCCCTTCACGAGATAAACGGCTCTCTTTTCCAATCAATACCAAAGAGAGCTGTTTTGTTTTATAAAAGAGGAAGCGCCGCTTGTTTGAATTAGCGGCGCCGTTGAACTAACGAGATAAATTCTTTATACTTTTTTCATTTTGAAGGAACATACCCATGGAGTGAGTTCGCCGGAATCGTGGTCTCTACCCTGGACTTCTTTGTATTTTTCACTTAGGGTTATCTTAGAGAAGTCAAAGATGATTAAGGTCTGCTTATCTGGGCGGACAAGAATGGACAGGATGTCTGGTTTGTCAGATCTGGCTTCAAATTCCAGCTTCTTTTTTTCCATTTCTTCCAGCACGGCTTTAGCTCTGAACAATCTTAGCTTGCCGTCGCTCTTTGCCCTGAGCTCTCCCTGGAAAATACCAACTCCTTGTTCCAAAATTATAACTTCACCTTTCATTTCTGCCTCCCTATTTTATTGTAGCTATACTTTATCAGAAAAATCTAAAAAATCAAAATGGACAAAACCGCTTCAAAATGGCAAAATAAATATATGAAACTCAAACCATATCAAAAAAGAAACAAAAGGCCCAAGCGAGCTTGGACGCTTGCTGGTCGATTAGAGCACAGGAGAATTAAAAGTAAGAAAAAATAAAAGGTCGAAGACATTAATTATTAACCATTAAAAAATAATTAACTCAATTAAAATTATGGAACACATAAATGTAAATCCTATGAATGTAGATAGGGATTCAAGGATACCAGAGATAAACCTAAGAAAAATTATTTCCAAAGTACTTATTGCTTTGGTTGTTCTTATAATCATTCTTGGTGCCTTTGGTACTGTGGGAGCAGGTGAACGAGGTATTTTGCTTCAATTTGGGGCAGTCCAAGACAAGGTTTTTGGAGAAGGACTTTATTTCAAAATACCTTTCATTCAGAAAGTAGTAAAAATGGATGTTAAAATCCAAAAAGATGAAGTTCCTGCCAGCGCTTCTTCAAAAGACCTACAGGTGGTAACTTCCAAAATTGCTTTGAATTATCACTTAGATCCAGGAGCAGTAAATAAAGTTTGGCAGGAGGTTGGGAAAAACTACAACACCCGTATTATTGCTCCTTCCATTCAGGAAGGCGTCAAGGCGGTAACGGCAAGATTTACAGCTGAAGAATTGATCACAAAGAGAGAGGAAGTAAAAGAACAAATCAAAGTAAATCTTACTAACAGATTGTTTGGACATAACATTTTGGTTGATGAGTTTAACATTATTGATTTTGAGTTTTCGCCAGCGTTTAACGAAGCCATCGAAGCTAAGGTTAAAGCCGAACAGTTGAAACTGAAGGCTGACAGGGATTTGGAAAGAATAATAATTGAAAAAGAGCAAATGATAACAGCTGCCGAAGGTAAAGCCAGGGCCATTCTGATTGAGGCTCAGGCTCTGATAGCTAATCCTAAAGTGGTAGAACTTCGCTGGATAGAAAAATGGGATGGAAGAGTTCCAACTTACTGGGGAGTAGCCAGTCCTTTTATCGGAATAAATAAATAGTGTTGGTAAGGTGGAATGGTACAAAAACTGCCCTTTGGGCAGTTTTTGGTTACTCCTGGCTTGAGATATATAGACAAAACAAACCAAAGGTGGCAAGATAAGATATTAATCATTATAGCTCTTTGGAGGTGAATATAGACTTTAAGGAAATGATCATTGAGATGAAATGAAAGGAAAATGAATGACAAAGCTAAAGAAAAATCAAACACGGCGAAACCACGATAAGAAAGAAAGGAGGAAGAAGAAAAACCCAAACAACAAACTGACCACCTAATTTGGTTGGTAGGAGGGAACGAAAATTCGTTCCCTCTTGCTGTTTTGATAAGTCGGGCAAGGCACATTGTTTGAATCGCCAAGGGGGCGGTTTTTTGGTAGAATAAAAATATTATGGTTAAATATTTAACCCCGGAAGGTTTAGAAAAATTAAAGAAGGAATTGGAACATCTGAAAACAGTTAAGAGAAAGGAAGTTTCAAAGAAGATAGAACGCACTGCTGCCCAAGGTGATTTAAAAGAGAACGCAGGTTATGACGCAGCCAAAGAAGAACAAGGATTTATTGAAGGAAGGATTAAAAAATTAAGCGAAATTATTGCCCAAGCTAACATAATTAAGAGGAAAGAAAAAGATAAGGTTCAAATAGGTTCTACTGTTTCACTCGAATCAAATAATGGAAAAGATAAGTTTCAAATTGTCGGGTCAGAAGAAGCTGATGTTTTGGAAGGTAAGATTTCTTTTGAATCACCTTTAGGGGAAGCTCTTTTGGGCAAAAAGAAAGGAGATAGCGTTAGAATTAATACTCCAGACGGTATCAAGGGATGTAGGATAATTGAAATTGAATAAAAAGATGGAATCGCCAGTAAGGCGGTTTTTAATAGAATAAATAAAATATGCTTAGAGTCGTAAATCTTATTTCAGGAAGCGGATCAACTAATTCGGCAATAATTGAGGCAGAAAGTCCTGGGGGGAAATTAAGTGAATTAGTAAAAACCGTGGCAATTATTTCTAGTGACTCAGAATCAAAAGGAATAGAAAAAGCCAAAAATAAAGGATTCCCAGCTGATGATATGTATATAATAGAGCCAAGTAAAAAAAATTTAGCAGAACAACTTTTAAAAATATTAGATAAATATAAACCAGATTATTTCCATCAGTTGGGCTGGATACCCTTGATTCCGATAGAAGTTATTAAACACTACAAGGGTTTGAATCAGCATTTGGGACCTGGAGGAAAATGGATGTATGGAGTAAGGAGAATTTATGCTCATATGAGGTTTTGTGAAATAATAGGAGAAAAGCTGCCAATACCGGTTTTTTGTCAGAGAGTGGCCTCAAGATATGATGAGGGTAATACAATTTATCTTCAATATGAGAATATTTTACTTGGTGAAACTCCAGAAACAGCAGGAGAAAGATTATTAAATATTGAACATCAAGTTCAAATTGAAGCACTACGTCGTTTAGCAACCAACTCGTATAAAGAAGAGCCAGTTCCTAAAATAGCTCGAAATCCAGAAGAAGAAAAAATTCTTTTTAAAGTAAAAAAAGAAGCTCACGATAAATATCCTTCGAGATGAGAAAAATTAATATTTTTATTAACAATTTAAAATTTGAAGCAGAACTGAACAATACTAAAATCGCTGAAGAAATTTATAAGATTTTGCCAATTGAAGCCAATGGAAATCTGTGGGGAAATGAAATTTATTTTGAAATTCCGATAGAGATGGAAAATGAAAATCCAACAGAAGAATTAAAAGTGGGGGATTTAGCTTATTGGCCAGGAGGTAATAGTTTTTGTATTTTTTATGGCAAGACACCAGCCAGTACTAACGAAGAGCCAAAACCTGCTAGTCAGGTTGCTATTATTGGTAAAATTGAAGGAAATCTTGAGGAGCTTAAAAAACTAAACAAAGCCATAATAAAAATAACCAAAATTTAGCAATGGAGGTCGAACATCCATTTGTCGCCATCAGGCCGTTTTTTTGGTAGAATAAAAAAAGATAAAAGTCGCCTAATCTATGAACGAGGAAGCAAGCATGTTTAAAATTAACTTAATTTATATTAAAATCAATATATGAAAGTCCTACTTTTGTATCCAGAGTTTCCTAAGACTTTTTGGAGCTTTAAATATGCTCTTCCTTTTATTGGGAAAAAAGCGTCCTTTCCGCCTCTTGGCTTATTAACAGTATCGTCCTTGCTTCCCGAGGATTGGGAGAAAAAATTAATCGATCTCAATATTCAAAATTTAAATGAAAAAGATCTTCAATGGCCGGACTTTATTTTTATTTCCGCAATGATTATCCAAAAAGAATCGGTCCGAGAAATTATAAATCTGGCTAAAAAGAATGGGAAAAAAATTATTGCTGGTGGTCCTCTTTTT
>SDBU01003376.1_pt1 | contig 20348 bp, 20 predicted proteins | sample 2277071 | NCBI WGS metagenome assembly SDBU01 (sample SAMN10397929, study PRJNA504765) | marine sediment metagenome | isolation source: marine sediment core GS08_GC12, 126 cmbsf | place: Arctic Ocean: Gakkel Ridge, Loki's castle | collected 2008
GCCATAAGGAGGATAGAATGAAACGACTAATTACAACTTCGCTATTACTCATAGCGCTCTTATTTCTTGCTGCTCCCACCTGGCGCGTGACGGTGAAGGTGGAGAGGCCAGGAAGCAGCCACGCAGACAGCATGAGGGTTCACGCTGCTAAGCATGACAGCGTGCAGGCCGACATCTGGTTCATTCTCCAAGGCGGGAGAGTTGATTGGAGAGAGGTCATTGATAACTCTGACCCTGACAATCCGATTGTCGTGCTTGTGCCTGACACAAGCTTCCAAAGCATCGGCATTGAGGGCTGGACGATAATTGACCATGAAAGCGGCACTCAATATCGAGTGACCGATACGGTGCCTATCATCGGCCCTATCCGTAGTGCGTTGGGAAGGTACAATGCTCGAGTGACTGTAAGGAAAAGGAAGGTTGATTGATGTTCTTCCGACCTACAGACCTAGTGATACATCACTCTAAGACGAAGGATGGTAAGACCGTCTCTTGGAGTGCGATACGTAGGTATCATATGACTAGTCCAAGGCTTAGGTGGAGTGATGTAGGCTATCACTGGGGTGTGGAGTTGGTTTATGATAGGTATGAGATACTGCTAGGGAGGCTATCTAACGTGCAGGGTGCTCACTGCAGAGCAGGTGGGATGAATAGAGTGTCCCTAGGCCTTTGTGTGATAGGTGACTTTGATAAGGATAGGCCATCTCAGGAGCAGTTTGATCTGGCGGCTAATGTGAGTTCCTGGATTTGCCAGGTGCTGTGGATTCCTGTGGAGAATGTTAAGGGTCATAGGGAGCATGATTCTGGGAAGACCTGCCCAGGGCTACTCTTTGACATGGACGCTTTTAGGGTTAGGGTGAGCTCAATCAACGCTCCAGTCTTCGGCACAGGGAGTTGATATGCCTAAGAAGAAGATCAATGGAAAGTGGTATCACAAAGTGGGAGGCCGCTGGATTCGCGTTTCTGGCAAGTGTAAGAAGGGGAGGAAGTAATGGGAATACTTGGGAAGATAGCTTGGCCTTTTAAGAAAGTAGGATTGGGATTCAAGTGGCTTTTCAGTAAGTATGATAAAGAGATCCTGGCCTCTCTTGAGAACTATGCGGCAGGTATCGTCCTGGATCTCATGTCCAGCGACAAGCCAGGAAGTGCAAGGTTCGAGGAGGCCCTGAGTCGTCTAAAGATTCGTGCAGTAAAGGACGGCCTCAAGATTTACAATCACGTCCTTCAGCGCCTGATTGAGAAGAGAGTTACCCAAGCTCATGGTGATGATCTGGAGAAGATTCTGGACGCTGGCTTGCAGATGGCGATAGACGTTGTCAAGGCTGTGGATCTCACGAACTTGGTAGGGGATAAGGAGAGGCGGGACGAGGCTGTGGGTAGGCTGGCTTATGAGGCCAAGAAGCAAGGTAAAGAGTGGCTCAACGTACCTCATATTCTTCACATACTCATTCAATACGCTGTGTCCAGTGTGAGAGCAGGAGGCTGAAATGGAGCTTGATATCGGACAGGGAATCACTTATCTGATCATTCTCGTGACCACCATCTTCGGAGCAACGGGCCTTGCTAAATATAGGAAGGCCAAGAAGGCTCTGATAGAGCTCCTCACTCTGGCCAAGGATCTGGCCAACCTTACTAAGGTATATAAGGCCGCCTCTGCGGATGGCGTCTACACTGATGAGGAGAAGAGGAAGATCGGTGAGGCCGCAATTCCACTGGCGGAAATGGCCGATAAGTATATATAGGAGACCGACATGGATGCTATCTTTGGTGGAGGCGGCATCGTCGGCCTTCTTGTGTTGTGGAAGTTCGTTGAGAAGATTATAGATGCAAAGGCGGGTAAGCGCAACAACCCAGGTAAGCCTATTCTCTGCCCTTATGATAACAGTGTTGCCCTGAAGAACTCACTGAATAACATCGACACTAAGCTTGGTGTTGTGGTTACGAAGTTGACCTCCATAGATGAGTCACAGAAGCGTGTTGAGAGGAAGCTGAATGTATAGTCAAGATACATTGAGTCAAGAGCTACGGATTGAAGCGCAGGAGTTGATGGAGGATTGTAGGAACAACCTTGCTCTTCACTGTAAGATGATCTTCCCTGAGCGCTTTGACTTTCCGTTTGGCCCTGGTCATATGGAGATATGCCAGGCGCTTGACGATGATAGTATTCGGAAGCTGCTCATCATTGCACCTAGAGGTTATGGGAAGACTACCTTACTTCAGCTTGGCTTCACCTCTCAACGGATACTGTTTAACAAGAGTGGGTTTATAGTACCCATAAGTAAGAGTGAGATAAACGCCCTTAACCAGACTGAAACTCTCAAGATGCAGTTGATTAGCAACCCCATGATTAAGAAGCTTTGGGGTTCTATGAAGAGTGATCAGTTTAGTAAGGAGCAGTGGAGAGCTAATAACGAGCTGAAGACAGTGGTTATGCCAAGGGGTTCTGGTCAGCAGGTTCGTGGCCTTCTCCTTGATCAGCGGCCTGACCTACTCATAGGTGATGATGTTGAGGACATTGAGGGTGTGGAGAGCGAGACGCAGAGGGAGAAGCTGAAGCGGAGGATAATGGAGGACTATCTCAACTGTGTTGATTTCAAGAGGAATGATTGGAGGATTGTCTTCATAGGTTCCATGCTTCATGAAGACTCATTCCTAGCCAATATTGAGGATAATTATAAGGCTGCTATTAAGGCTGGGAGGAAGCCAGATTGGCATGTTATTAACCTTTCCCTTTGTGATGATAACTATAAGAGTAACTGGCCAGAGGCGTATACAGATGAGTGGATACAGAGTAAGATGGCTGAGTATGCTAGTATGGGCCTGCTCGACTCCTTTGCTAGAGAGTTCATGGGAGTGTCTACGTCGGCTGATGCCAACTTTAAGAAGAGTTACTTTAGGCAGTATAGGGAGTCGGAGCTACCTGATGAGATTGCAAGACGGCTGGTTAACATAGTCATAGCAGATCCAGCTAAGACAACTAAGCAGACCAGCTGTGATACAGCTATAGTAGTGTGGGGAGTGGATACTGTTGGACAGCGCTATTATCTGCGTAGTGTTGTTAGAGAGCATCTGCACATGGATGAGATCATAGCTAGGATGCTTGACACAGCGGCCAGGTGGAGAGCGAGGGCTATTGGAGTTGAAGTAACTGGTACAGAGGAGATTGCGCATCTTATAAGAAATGAGATGTTGGTGCGGAGGCAGATTTATCATCTTGAGGAGTTGAAGGCGAAGGGAGAGAAGAAGGAGAGGGCGGCCACCATGCTGCCTTATTACAGGATGCATAGGATATTTCATGAGGAGAGTGTGGCTCCCCTTATTGAATTGCCTCTTATGTCTTTTCCTAGGTGTAAGAAGTGGGATGTAATTGATGCTGTGTCCTACCTTACGAAGATGCTGACCGCAGGTAAGTTATATCTACGAAGTGATGATTATAAGGATGTGAAGAGTTTGGAGGAGTATTATAAGAAGCTGAAGGAGGAAGATGAAAGGGCCGCCTCACCTCATGTGCATGAGGCTTGTCCCGATCCCTTTGATTGAACCTTCCGCAATTAAATTGCAGTAGGGTGGAATAATGGCAGATGGTGATCTGCACACAATCAGGGTAGGACCGAGGACCTTCACCTATAAAGAGGGGACGGAGGATCTTGGAGAAGCTCCTGCTTTCCAGAGTGATATTCAGTTGTCCAAAGGGATGGTGGACGCTAACAATAACTTCCTTGAGGGTATACTTGCCATTGCTGTAGCAGATATCACTGATCCATCAACTGAGATGGCTAACTATGCTGGCAGGGCCAATGGAGCGTTGCTGGTAGCTTATCAAGTTGATGTTGCCACTAATCTATGGACTTTATACACTTGGGATAGTGCTGATACTGGCGGGGCTGACATACCTTATGTGGTTGCAGGGAGTGCAGGATTCTGGATAGCTGTTGGAGGAATGTATAAGGATGGCAATCTGACCACGAAGGGAGATATTGCATCTTCTGGCAAGGTTGATGTTACTGGGAATCTTGAGACAGATGGAGTGGTGAAGGTTGGAGCTAATCAGGTTGTTGGTGCTCAGCAGGCTCACATAGCTAATGCTGATGCACATGGTGAGGGTGATGGTGCTGCGGCTGTCAACGCTACGGCGATCACAGTTGCTGCAGGGAGTGATACTCTTGATCTGGCTGATTTGAACAGTGATCTTAGCACTCTGGTGACTGAGGTAAATGCTATTGTGACGAAGTATAACGACTTGAAGGATAAGTTCAACGCACTAAGGGCTGACTACAATGACTTACGTGGGAAGTTTAACACAGAGTTGAGCCAACAAGAAAGTCATGGCTTGAACGCTTCATCATAGTGGGGATGATATGGTTGTCGTACTAAATGAGGGAAAGTGGCTTGATGGTGCTGGCGTTCTTCCTATGGCTACTGAAAGGCATGACTACACTAGACGGTATCCGCAGGGGCTTGACCTCCACCCAGGCTCGGTTAAGCATGGAGAGCTGCTGTCTGTGTTGAGGCAGATGGCCATTGATAGTAGGAGTAAGATAGAGAGCAGGTTTGCCAGCTGGGATGCTATTGATGAGCACTTGACGTCATATATAGACCTCTCTGCTCAGCAGAAGGAAGACGAGGCGGTAGAGGGTTATGTGAAGAAGAAGCCTATTCAGATCATAGTCCCTATGTCGCAGGCTGTGTTGGAGGTGCTCCTTACATACATGGTGTCAGCCTTTCTTGAAGATCCTGTCTTTCGTTATGACTGGATAGGGGATGAGGATGCTTTGGGCTGTATACTCATGGAGAGGTTGATTGAGGTTCAGTCCAGGCGGTCTAAGGTTGGTCTTGCCCTACATACCCAGTGGCGGGATGCTTTCTCCCTAGGCTTTGGTGTCGTGAGTCCACAGTGGTATCAGACTTACACAACTAAGACTGTTGTGAGGGATATTACAAGGACGAACTGGCTTGGGAAGGAAGTGAAGGTAGGGGAGGCGGAGTCGCAAGAGCCAGTACTCATGGAGGAGGGGAATAGGGTATTCAACGTAAACCCGAGGTACTTCCTCCCTGATCCACATGTAAGTATTCACGATGTGCAGGCTGGAGAGGGTACTGGGTGGATAAGGCGCACTAACTATGTCAACCTACTTACTGACGAGGAGCATAATAAGAACCTCTTCAACGTGAAGTATATACAGTATCTGGCCAGGGCTACCAGTCATCTGTCCACGGATGTAGTTGGCCCAGCGGCGATCAAGTCCAACGTTCCTGCTGATGAGACAGTGATGATGGATAGGATGAAGCCTGTTGATATTGTCTATCGCTACGTTAAGCTTATACCAAAGTCGTGGGGATTAGGGAGCGGAGAGTATCCGGAGAAGTGGCTCTTTGCATATGCTGGAGATCAGGTGATTATTCAGGCTCAGCCACTGGGGTTGGATCACGGTATGTATCCAGTGTCGGTTGCTGCACCTGACTATGATGGCTACTCAGTGACACCTATCTCCAGGTTGGAGAGTATATATCAGATGCAGAAGCTTGTGGACTGGCTCTTCACAAGTCATATAGCCAATGTAAGGAAGGCCATCAATGACATGATAGTCTATGATCCGACTATGATTAACTCGGCTGACATAGATGATCCAACTCCTGGTATGAAGGTGAGGCTGAGGGAGAATGCGTGGAGTCAGGGGAATATAGATAACTACATTAAGCAATTCAAAGTGGTGGATGTGACTAGGGGTCATATGCAGGACTATCAGGAAGTGGCTGATGCCACGTATAGGTTCAGTGGTGCTGTGGATCAGGTGCAGGGAGTCATGAGGTCAGGGGGAGAGAGGAGGAGTGCTACAGAGGCCAAAGGGACGCAGATGAGCGCTCTGAGCAGGCTGGCCAGGATGGCTTACATAATGAGTATGCAGTCTATGACAGACACAGCTTGGATGATGGCCTTCCATACGCAGCAGTTTCTGACAGAGGATACATATGTGAAGGTAGTAGGGTCTCTGGAAGAGCAGCTGAGGAAGGAGTTTGGTATTGAGGCGAAGAGAGGGCGGGTTGCCATCAGCCCGAAAAGCTTGCAGATGAGGTTTGATGTAATGCCGAGAGATGGCACTATCCCAGGTGGGCAGAACGTGGAGGCCCTGCTAGCGGCGTATCAGGCAGCTGCAGCAAATCCGGTTCTGGCTGCTCAGTTGGATATGACCAAGATGTTCCTCACTCTTATGAGGGAGTCAGGTATTAGGAACGTGGAGCAATTTCGTGTGAGGACCGCCCCTGATCAGGAAGTGAGAGATCAGGTGCAGGCGGGCAATATAGTACCAGCAGGAGGGAAAGAAGGTGCACAAGCCGTTAGACAAGTTGCCCGTACCGCTGCCTGATCAGTGGGATGAGTTCGTTAAGCATCCTTGCTGGAAGGCTATAGTGGAGGAGATGAGGGAGGCTAAACGTCGTGTCATGGTTCTCCTCTGTTCCAACGAAGCACTCAAGACCCAAAGCAGAGACAACTTTCCTGAGATCAAGTTTGAGCGAGGGAGGCTGTTTAGTATAGAGACGTGTCTCGATCTACCTACCACACTTCAGCAGCGAGCAGAGGAGGAGAAAGATGCCAGAGACAGAAGCGCAGAGAATAGAAAGAGAGGGGAAGGAGCAGGAGAAGCAGGGAAATGAGATGCTTGAGTTTGACGGGTTGGTTGCCCCTACGGAGGGGGACTTCATACCGGCTGAGGTGACACCGCCTGCTGCCGAGGAGAAACCACCTGTGGAGACTCCTCCAGAGACTCCGCCTGTGGAGACAGCTCCGCCGGAGACACCTCCCGCTGAGGCCCCTTCAGCTGAGACTCCGCCAGTCGAGACCCCTCCAGTTGAGGGTGAGAAGCCTCCGGAGAAGTCCGAGATAGAGGTCATGAAAGAGAAGATGGCCGCTATGGAGGAGCAGAATACGGCCCTCGTCACTCGCCTCGAGGCAGATGGTGTGCCACCCGCTACTCCCGCGGAGGAGCCAGCTGAGGAGAAGCCTCCTGCCGAGGTGAAGATAAGTGAGTTCGCCACGGAGGAGGAGCACACTGACATGTTCAGCAATCGTGAGACGCTGAATAAAGTGTTGAGCAGGGTGTATCAGGCCGGTCGTGAGGTTTCTATGAGAGACCTGCCAGAATTAGTGAGGCCGGAAGTTAGGCGGCAGCTGGCTGTGGAGAAGCGGGTTGACGCCTTTTTCGGAGACAATAAGGATCTGTTGCGAGTACGTAAGTACGTGGGTAAGGTCGCTGCAGGTCTGGCCATTAAGGATGGAAGTAAGAGTGTTGATACCGTCCTGACTGACGCTGGTAAGCTGGTCAGGGAGGAACTCAAAATACCAAAAGAGGAGGTGGAAGTTAAGGGAAAGGAAGACCCGAAAGTAACACCTGTATCCGGAGCAGTGACACCCAATCCGGCCTTTGCTAGTGCGCCTGGAGGTGGCGTGCCTGCAATACCGGCGGAGGCTGCGGGGAAGAAGCTGCCTACCCAGGAGCAGGAAGTAAGTGACATGATTGACTTTGCAGAGGAGAATGGATAATGCTTACGTTTAAGCAGATGATTGAAAGTCGAATCTATAAGCGCGATTGGGCAGGAAAGCGAAATTGCACCAGTGCTGGGACTACGGTCACTACCGTAAATATTGATCCTAAGGATCATTTCTGTTACGTTAGCTCTGTCGCCACGGCCTTCAACACAGTGACAATAAAGCTTCCTCCGGTCGGACAGTGCGCTGGGGGATTTTACTTCTTTCAGTTGAAAGCCGCTGCCAACGGCAAGGTAGTGGAGATTATAGCCAACGGAGAGTCCGCTGCAGATGCGCAGGATGGTGACGATAAAGCCATGCCAGCTTGCACGCTGGACACCGCCCTGGACAACGTCATGCTGTATTCCTCTGGTGAGCACTGGTACGTCATCTTTAGCACAATGGCCTAAAGGAGGCGTCTTATGCTTACATGGAAACAGATGATTGAGGGCAGGATTTACAAGCGTGACTGGGCTGGGAAGAGGAATTGCACTAGTGCGGGGACTGCGGCGACACAGGTGAAGATTGATCCTAAGGATCATGTTTGCTATGTTAGCTTGGCCTCCACAGAATTCAACAACGTGTCAATAAATCTTCCACCTGTTGGACAATGTGCTGGTGGGTTCTACTTCTTTCAAGTGAAAGTCGTGACTGACAGCAAGCACGTATTTGTCCTAGCCAACGGAGAGACGCCAGCGGCAACTGGCAATCAGGATGGAGACGACAAGGCCATGCCCGCTGTTGATCTGTCTGTAACCCTCAACTGGGCCTTGCTGTGGTCTTCTGGCGAGCATTGGTATATCGTCAATAGCAAGCAGGGAGCCTAAGGGGTCTTATGGCCACAGGAAACTGGAGACAATCTCTCATTAGGGGACTGGGAGCTGTTGAGATACTCACCACAGACGCTGCTCCCAGCGTCCTTAAGACTCTGACTGTGTATGAGACCACTAGCTCAACGGCAGTGGCTCAGGCTCTCACAGATGCACAGGCAGGTCAGGTGAAGATAATCGCTGCTGGCGTTGGCTTTAGCTCTAGTGGTGCTATCGTCATTACCGTTACCAACTGTCGTGAGAGTAACAACATCTTCACGATAGCATCTGGTAGCAAGAATGCCTACTTCGTCCTTCAGTTTGACGGGCAGAAGTGGGAACTTTTGGAGTCGTCACTGAGTGGTGTGGTGCAGTCTTCATAACGGAGGTAGTAATGTCAGTAATTAATAGCCTGATTCAAAAAGCAGGTCTGTGGACTCCAGATGGAGTTAACCTGGAGTTCTTCAGGAATGGAGGCATACGGCTGTTTGGCAACAGGCGGCACGATGCCATCTATAACATCCACACTACCGCCAAGTGGCCTATCGGCACAAGGTGGCAGCTTGGGGATCGGACCTTCTATTTCGGCCTAGCCAATGGCGATCTGCCTGCTGGTAATCTGGTGCAGACGGCTGCTCTTGGCGGGGCAACCACTGTACAGCGGGATTGCACTGTTGCTTTAGCTGGTGCAGTCGGTGCTAGGGTAGTGACTATCACTATCAAGACTGACACTCTTGTAGCCAACCAGTTCAGAAATGGTTTGCTGATTGTGTCAGACGGATCTCCCGCGCAGGGTGTGGGTCAGTCGTTTAGAATCAAGTCTCATCCTGCTGGTGCTGATGATGTTATATTTACACTCTATGACAAGATCCCTGTTATCATCAATAGTACTGGTGGGAAGGTAACGATCATGGCTAACAAGTACTACAAGCTGATTGCAGCTCCTGCTACTACAGCAAGTGGAGCGCCTGCTGGAGTACCGTTGGTCAAGGTTTTGGATACTTACTATGGCTGGTTTCAGACTTGGGGACCTTGCGGGGTTCTCTCATCCAGTGCAACTATCACTATTGGACACGGCGCTGTCGTTGCTCTTTCGACAGGCGCTGTTAAGAACCAGGTGGGTACTGCCGAGGATGAGTGTCTCGTTGGTGATATACTACTGGCCGGAGATACCAGTTCAGCAGATCATGTCCTGATAGACCTGAAGCTGGCGGCATAAACGAGGAGGAATTACGAATGGCCGCATATGCTGGAATGAGAGGGACTGGAGACTGGTCGACAGATCAGCGTCCCTTCCATTGGAGAAAAGACATGCTGCGCGTATGGCCGCAAGGGAACATGCCTATTACAGGTATGACCAGTAACATGCGCAGTATCGTCGTGGATGAAGCAAGGTATAACAGGTGGATGAAGGTGTTCCCTGCCCAAGCCGCCGATCTGACCAACAGTGGTGTATATGAGGATGCTGCTCTGGGTACTGCCTACAGTAGCGGGGACTCTTACTCCGCTGGTCAGGTGGTTTACCTCAACATGATTCTGGCCGACGTGAAGGAGTTCAGGGTGCGTCACTATGTCCTGTTAAGGGACAGTAGCGACGTGAGCGTTGATAAGAGAGGGGAGGTCGTCTCGGTGGTAAGAGATGGCACCAGCTCTTACATTGGCGTTGAGCTCCTGGAGGCGGATAACACCTCTGGTGTTGATTTGTCTGACGTGGACAGAGTCATGATTATTGGTAACCTCAACCCTGAGGCAGCTGAGCCTCCGGCACCTATCGCCTATGACCCCAGCTCTGACTACAACCTGACCCAGATCTTCTGGAACACGTTGATGCAGACTGGGACTGCAATAGCGGTGGGTGGAAGTCTTCGCACACCTGACGATTATCTTGAAGCCAAGATGGATTGTTGGGAGCTTCATGGTGTGGAGATGGAGAAGAGCTGGCTTTACAGCGAGCGCTTCGACATGACTGACCCAATCAACGGACAGCCGAAGAGAGCCACCAGAGGCCTCATTAAGGCTATTCAGGAAGATGATTGGGCGGGTACTAACTGCGTGAAGGACTTTACCACCACTACCACAATCAGCGATGATACAGCCGGTGATGACCATGACTACAGCGGTGATCTGTGGACGCAGACAGGTGGTCGGTGGATCAACTACTACCTGAAAAACCGTGCTCGCTACTCCAAGATTCGCAAGGTATCAGCGATCTGTGGTGACGGAGCACTGCTAGGAATTCAGCATCTTGTGGAAGAGAATGCGATGATGAGCCTGGAGACCCGCCAGGCGGACTACGGCATCGAGATCGTCAGGTGGATTAGTGTCTTTGGCACTATTGACATCATGATTCATCCTCTCTTCTCCCACGAGCCAACTGACAACTATCGCATGATTGTCTACGAGCCAAAGGAGCTGATGTTGCGGCCCCTGAAGACTCGTGACACCAGGTTCCTGAAGGATCCCAACTTCAACAAGGGCGGAGACAACGCGATTGATGCGAAGAACGAGGGCTTCCGCGGTGAGATTGGGATGGACTTCGGTAACCTGCGTGGTTGCGCAGTGCTGGACGGAGTAGGTAGGGACAACACGCAAGGATAGACCCAGGCCCCTGGACAGAGGTCTGAGACCGGAAGGGTGGGAGGTGTGGGCCTGCACTTTCCGCCCTTTCGCAATTAATTTGCAGAAGGTGGCATTATGATACAGATAGACAGAACGGGATGCCATCGGATAGTTGTGCTTACCAAAAACTGGGCCATCAAAGTTCCAAACTTCACAGATGGATGGAGACTATTTTTAACTGGGCTATTAGCAAATATGCAGGAGCGGGTCTTTAGTAAGGCACAGTGGCCAGAGCTATGCCCCGTAGTTTTTTCTATTCCTGGTGGCTGGCTTAATGTTATGCCAAAGGCAAAATTGATGTCAGATGAAGAGTTTTGTGTCTTTGATGCGTCAAGCTTTATAAATAAACCAGACTATAGAATTCCAACAGAACTAAAGTCGAATAGTTTTGGTTGGCTTAATGGCAGTATTGTAGTAATAGATTATGGGACATAGAGGTGACGTCATGAACTTACTGGCTGTAAGAAAAGACTTTGTGAAGAAGAGTGGATTTAGGGATTTGATTAAGAGTGGTGGGGCTGACAACGGAGCCAACACCTTCATACAAAGTGGGGGAAGGCTGCTTGACACTCTGCAGCCCAATCCAGCATGTGTTAGGTCACACTTAGTTGATCTGGCGCAAGATGATTATCAGGTAACCTTCTCCGACTGTCGGGTGATCGACTCTGTGTGGGTGATAGATGAGGATGGAGCGAGGGATAATCAGATAACTAGGAAAACGATAGGGGAACTAAGGAAGCTTTACCCAGGCCCCTTTGCTGACATTGATACAGGTATACCGCTATACTATGCTCCACTTGTTGGGGTGGAGCCTTCCATGCAGACCGCTGTGGCTGGTGATTATAGTGCGGACTTCCTTGACCTGCTCTTTGGAAAAGCATACGCAGTCACTGGCATCATCATCATGCCTCCTGCAAATCAAGTGTATACAATGGAGGTGCATGGAAGGTGGTTTACTAAGAAGCTGGAAGTGGATGGGGATGAGAGCTGGTGGAGCATCAATAGGCCGGAGTTGCTAGTGTTGGCGGCTATGTGTGTAAGGGAGATGTTCTTCAGGAATACAGAGGGAGTCAGGGGCTACCTTGACCCACAGTTTGGCTCCCTTGCGTTGATGTTGAGAGGCATTGATAGGGATATGGCCGCTCAGGAGGCTGTGAACAGCGGGAGGAGGATAGTAGGGTGACCAGTAAGAGGACATACAGATCGCCTAGGGATAAGCAGAAGAGGCCGCCAAAGGTTGTGTATAGTACATGCCGAGGCCATGTTGAGTCCCTCTCCATGAGCATGGGTACTGTGGAGATGTATAAGGCCACCTTTAGCAAGGGTGGACGCCTGCGGGGAGGCTCCATCACTTTCCGTGTCCTGACAGGGACTCCAGCGGCGCTGACGGTGAGCCTGCCTGATGGAAGATCGTGGGTGTCTCCTGTGGAGCAGGGGAAGAACGTCATGCAGTTTGAGTGTGTTGTGAAGAAGAATACAGCTTTGATATTCAGACTTACTGGTGAGCACGAGGTGATGGATGCTTTCATCCAATATGAGTTTGCGGAGGGAGCGTGAGGGAGTATCCACTAAGCTTAAAGGCGTCACTGAAGGCTGGAATTAGGAGAGACCACAGGCTAGGAAGGAACGTGCCGGGTCTGCTTGAGTGTGTCAACCTCAAGCCCATTGATGGATCTCTTGTATATGCGGAGGCTCCTACTCAGCCCTTCCTGACTCCACCGTCTGTGGATTGGCCTTACCCTCAGCTGATCAGAGGTAAGGGGAAGACCATCCTTGCGGGGAAGACCGCGCTTCAGTTTGTCGATGAAGCGACGTGGGGCCTTACTGATATCCCTGTGTATAACCTGTCAGACTTACTGAATGACCTTATTGCCAATGGAGCTTTCACCGTAGATCCAGACACTGGGCCTACATGGAGGTATGGAGATCAGTGGACGTGGGCTGGTGGTAAGATGGTGAGGACGCCTGGCCCTGGTGGTGACCCGATAGGTGATGGGACGGAGTTGATTGACGATGATCCTGACTTTGATGAGGTGGAGGGTGCTGGGAATCAGGTTCACACTGACTACTGGACACCAAGCTCTATCGCTGGTAGGCTGCATGCCGGTAGTAGTCCGGCAGCCAAGACCTGTGCCTATACGAGTGATCTAGCGTTCACACTTACTCATGATGCTTTTACGCCTACAGGTGGGCAGAAGTATGTTGTTCAGTTCGAGCTTTATGCCTGTGCCGATTTAAGCGGTTGTGTTTGGTCGAGCGCGTATGGCGATAGCGGTCAGTCGATTAGGGTCGTACTTGGAGGCGCTAATAGTGCGTGGTTTAACTCAAATGGCGTGAAGTTATTTGCCATTACGGCTGTGAACGCCAACGCCTTTCAGTTCGCTGGTGTAGCCGATGTTGGTCACGTCCCTTACAGACGGCTGTTTATCGACAGTGTTTCAATACAAAAGTGGTCTTACGACAGTACCGTAGGGGCTGACAACCTTTATCAGCTTTTCACAAAGATGTCGTCAGTCCCTGTTGAGGGGAGACGATATAAGGTGACGTACACTGTGACCCGTAGTGCAGGGACAGTGACGATGGCCTTGGGTGGGACAGCTGGGACGGCAAGGGTTGCGGCTGGGACATATACTGATATTGTGGAGTGCGGCTCTGGTGATAGGATCAACTTCCTTGCCAGCGAGACGTTTGCAGGGTCTATTGACCTTGTGAAGATCATGGAGGACATACAGAGTGGTGGAGGTAACGGCTGGCACTTCATGGACTTCTTCGATGTGTGGGCGCTGTTTAATACAGAGAGCACGGTCTTCATACTGAAGAGGTCACTACTGGGAGGCAACGACATAGCCCAGGTGCAGAGTGAGGTGACTATCAATACGGGGTGTGCTCATAGGGGTAGGGCCATCTTGGGAGGATTCAATGCCTCTGACTTTTGGAAGACTGAGTGGGCTACCTTCTGGGATAGTTGGATAACCAGTATGGGTCTATCCCTCCCTACTGTAACTGGAGCTAGTGGCAACTTTGTCTTTTGGAGTACTATTGGAGGTGGTGATGCTTTCAGCATACTCTTCCCAGCGACTGCTCAAGAGGGGTTGGTTGGGACTCCTACAACTGATGGGACGCTTGGAGACTCTATTCCGGGAGCATCTGGAGCACAAACGGAGATAACTGATCCATACGCCACTGGGGAGGAGATACACTCAGCCAGTAAGCCTCTCATCTTCGACCTGATAGAGCGAGGTGAGTGGGGCCTTATGCCTATGCCGTGGCAGGGTGACGTGCTTCACGTTAGGCCTCTTGGTGAGGGAGTGATGGTCTATGGGGAAGATGGGATAGCTGCCTTGTTTCTGGCAAGTGCAGATGGTGTGCCTACCTATGGGTTGAAGGAGCTGGGTATAAGGTCAGGGATAAAGAGTAGAGATGCTGTGGGAGGTGATGAGAAGACACAGGCGTATGTAGATGTCAAGAGTGCGTTGTGGATAGTGGGTGAGAAGCTGGAGCCACAGAGGCTCGGCTATCAGGATGTCTTCAAAGATCTTAGCAACTTGATAGTATCCCACGATCCTGATGAAAACGAGTTTTACATATCCAACGGCTATATCAGCTATGTGTTGACGAAGGATGGACTGGGTAGTATTAGTATGCCCGTGTCGTCGCTGGCCAGTATAGATGGCACACTATACGCTCCCAGCATGAAGCCTGCTGATACTGCACTATGCAGCTTTATGACAGATACGTTTGATATGGGCGTTAGTGGGATGAAGACCATACGTATTGTGAAGGTGGGTGCTGATCTCCTATATAACATGAGGGTCATTGTCCATTACTGCTATGATCCTGAGGAAGGTGAGTTTGAGGAGATGGAGTCCACTCCTTTCAACAATGTAGGAGTGGCCTTCCCAGGAGCATCGGGATACTCCTTCAGGATAGAGGTGATAGGGGAGAGGAAGCCTGGAGCGTACCCAAGCATAAGCGACCTTGACGTTGGCTGGTGCTTGGTGGATAAGAGGTATACAAGAGGTGTGTATGCTAATTAAGCTGGCTAGTCAGGATGTGACCAGGCTTTGGGGGGAGTTGAAGAGAGCAGCAGTTGCGGCTGTTCCCCCTCACGTGTCTGATATGGAGGAGCATACCAACAATGTGCTTGCCTCTATACTTCGGGGAGACCTGGAGTGTTGGATATTGACAGAGGTGGGAGATAACCCTGATAGGCTCGCTAAGGGAGTGGTCTTTGTAGGCACGGTGATAGACAGCTTCTCCATGACTAAGAACCTCCTCATATACGGTGTGTTCTCTTATGAAAGGGTGGCCATGGATCTATGGAGAGAAGCGCTGAAGACACTGAAGGAGGAGGCCAAGAGGAAGGGATGCAATCTTATCATAGGATACACAGCTGAGCAAAGGATGCTTGATATAGCCAGACAGTTAGGCGGGGATACGAGTACCACTCTTATCATGTTGGAGGTGTGATATGGCCGGTTCGGGAGGATCAAATACCTGGCCAGAGTATATGCAGAGCACGCATATGATAGTCATGACTGGTCAGGAAGCTAAGGAGACTATATACGCTCATTTGAGCGCGCTTGATCTGGATGTAGCACAGGATGTTCATGATGCGAAGCTAAACAATCCCTTTGGTGCTGCAAACGCGTTTGATCCAGAGACCTTGCTGAACGCTATACAGACTCGCTATGACACCTTTGACGCGGTGATAGGTGGGTTGGATGAGGAGGCGGACTGGCTCTCCATGTATACTAAGGCCAAGGCTGGTATTGTCCTGGACTACACCAACGCCCTTGCCAAGCCAGATGACCTTCCTACTGTGCAGCCTGTTTACGTAGAGGACGTTGACCTACAGGATGCTGCTAGTAAGTTTGACAGGGAGAACCTACCTGCTCTGATGAGGTCTGTCAATAGACTCTCCGGCTCCATAGTCTCCATAAACGCAGTCAATAGTACAGCCTTCATCATGGGTTTGGCTAAGTTGGAAGGAGATCATCTGCAGAGGATAGATAAGCATACTGATGAGCTGAGGAATAAAGGCAGGCTCAGTAAGCAGACGCTACAAGCACAGGCTGATATGAGGGAGAGGGAGATTAAGAGCATAGAGGCCAGGGAGAGGCGGATGCTTGTGGCCACCAGCGCGAGGATAGATAAGGATGCTGAGCACAAGGAGAACATGACTGTTGCTCAGCAGAGAGCTGACGCTGTGATAAGAATGGTGCATATGCTCTCCTTGAAAGTGGATAGTGGTAAGGGCTCCACAGCGCTCTTGACAGAGATGGCGAGGATAACCGGCGATGCTTACCACAGGCAGGCAGACACTGATCTGGAGATAAGTGAGCACGATGCCTTGTGGGACTTGCAGCAATACACACCACTCGCCAACTTCATGGCCGCTATTATGGGAGCCCCTATGCAGCCTAAGGGTTTGAGTAAGGGGCAGGCTGTAGTGTCAGGTGCTCTTAGTGGAGCCAGTATGGCCTCCATGATAGGAGGAGCAGCAGCGGAGGGCTCGAAGTTGGGTGCTGTTGGAGGACCTATGGGCATGGCTATAGGAGCTGGAGTTGGAGCTCTGGCTGGAGCATTCTTATAAATCATATCTTCTGCAAATAAATTGCCGAAGGGTGGAGGTACGTTATGCCTTTCAAAGACCTTGATCCAAACCTACTTGAGAGCATAGTGGGTGGGCAGCGTGTTACGCCTAAGCCTGCTCAGCTTGCTCAACCAACTCAGAAGCCACAGAGCATGTTCAGAGGTCCTGGCATGTCTGGCCTCCTTGCCGACTTGGCTCAGGTCTTCAGTGCGTCTGATCCCAAGTCCTGGCAGCATCAGCTAGGTGGTATGGTGGCTACTAAGGCCACTGCTGATGTGTTCAGTAAGTATACTAAGAATTTGGAAGACATTATATCTGGAGAGAGTGAGGCGAAGAGCCCAATGGAGGGCCTTACTTCCTTGGAGTCGCAGAGGATACCCCCTGAACAGCGTGCCCTGAGTCTGGAGGCCATCATATCTGGGGAGAAGATGGAGCAGGGGAGGAGAGGACTGGATATAAGGGAGGAACAGGTTGGGGCGTTGAAGGGATACTACGAAGATATTGGCGGCTATTACGACTTCCTGAAGACCAAGACCCCTGAGGAGAGGGATCAGTATAGAGTGGTCGAGACAGAGGATGGAATGATTGCGTATAACCTTACTACAAATGAGTCCACTCTCATAGGGAAAGCCCCTACTGACGCTACTAAGCTTGCCCCCGGAGAGATGACCAAAGGACAGGAGGCCAATCTCATAAGAGGTCTGGATAGGGATGCCTCGGTGGAGGCTGGCAGGATGCTGGAAATGCAAGGGCTGGGGAGTGTAGTCCAAAATCCCGATGGCTCTGTTGGCTTTCGCTTTACTAAGCCTGGTACAGACCCAAAGCTTTTTGAGGACGTGAAGCAACGAGCTCTTACTACGAATACCCTGCGGCAGCTAAAGGCCGGGACTATCGACGAGGCAATGGCAGGCGCTATTCTCAACGCGGCTATGACTCCTGAAGAGGCCCGAGAGCACGTACCAGGAGAGATGCATATGTCTGGTGAGTATTTCCTTTTGGGAGGCGTTCTTCAGCGGATGCTTCCTGATGGAGTGAACTATGAGGCAGTACAGGGAGGCAAGTAGTGCCTACTCTTGATGAGCTTAACAAAAGACTATCTGGTCAGACTGTTGAAGAGCCAAGTGGACCTAAGTCGCTTGCAGAGCTGAACGCCAGTCTTGTGCCTACCTCTGTTCCCACCCCTGTGGTGAAGCCACCTGACATTAGTATGCCTAAGGAGTTGTATAAGGGTCTAAGACGCGGTGGGCTTGGCCTATACGGAGCTGTGGCAGGAACTATACCAACCTTGGTTGGGGAGAGATACGGCTTGGAGACTCTTACCAAGTTTGGCAAGTTTGAGCAGGCGTGGGTTGGAGCAGAGATGGAGAGGTTTGAGAAGCATCCAGAGCTGCAAGAGTCGCTGTGGGAGAGTAAGGGAGGCGTGTTCACAAAGGCGCCCGCTGCTTGGTTGGCCGCTAACGTTGGTGAGATATTTCCTTCCTTCGCCGCCTCAGTCATACCAGGTGTTGCCGCCTTCAAGCTGGCATCAGTAGTGGGCTGGGGCTCTAAAGCTATCAAGTTCGCCACAGCTCTTGCTGCTGGAGCTGGAGGAGGTAGTCTGGAGGGCCTATCTCTTTATGATGAGATGAGAGACAAGGGATACAGCCCAGATGATGCGGCTGCCAGAGCCGCCCTCATGACCATAGGTAGTGGCCTTCTCAATGCGTATCAGGTGGGTAGGATGATAACTCCTGGCATTAGGAGTCGCATGGTTCACATAATTAAGACAGGAGCGACTGAGGGCTTCACCGAGTGGCTTGAAGAGCCCCTTGCTGGAGCCTTGGTTGATAGGACGAAAGCCGAGTTCATACAAAGGATGAAGAACAGCCTTGACATACTCCTTGCAGCCGGTGTCACTGGTGGTATAGGTGGCCTGGCCATACGTCGTGTTGAGGTAAAGGCAAAGCCATCCCCTGAAACAGCCGGTGCGATAGTGGAAGAGGCAGAGGAGCTGGGCTACGTGGGGCCTGACATAACAGCTAGAGAGGTTGATGGAGAGATGGTTGATGTTGCGGAGCCTGGGCTCGTGGAGACTCCTTCACTAGGTCAGATCGAGACCAAGCGAGCTGCTGAGAAGCTGGCTGAAGAGCCGGCGGAAGAGGAGATGAGGGAGGTGGAGGAAGCTCCTGAGCCCACTCCGCTTGATAATGTTGCTGGGAAGATAAGGGACCTAAGGGTAAAGAACAACGACCTGGACTTCAAGATACGTGAGCTCGATAATAAGTATGTGGAGGCCACAGGGGAGGAGAGGAAGAGGCTGGAGAAGAGGATACAGAAGCTTGAGAGAGAGATGCAGGATAACACTGATGAGATCAATACGCTGCGTCGTGATCCTTATGTTAAGCCTATTGTGGCTCCACTGACAAAGCTGCAGGCGCTGGAGGACGAGCATAATGAGAAGGCGAGACAGAGGATGCGTGAGGAGGGTTTTACCGATGCTGAGATTGATGAGATCCTACACCCGTCCATCTGGCATGACGCTGAGCCCCTTACGCCTACTGATCTTACGATGGTGGAGCCTGTCCCGGCGACGATGGAGAAGCTGAGGGCAGATGAGAGAGAGGAAAAGGAAATCCCTGGTGTGGAGATAGAGGAGGAGGCTCGTGTGGAGGACAGCTTGGAGCCTCAAGAAAGGGCTGCCTATGATGCTCTCATTGAGTCGGGCCTGGTTGATGAGGAGGGTGCAAGACGTGTCATAAGTATTACGGAGAAGCAGACTGGGAAGAAGAAGATGGGTGTGACGGTGGGAAATATCATTAGGTGGGCGAACACGCTGAATAATAAGGAGATCTCAGATAGGAAGAAGGCTGTCACTATTGGCCATGAGGGGTTTCATGTCTTCCTCAACGTGCTGGGCTACAACCACCCTGTTGTGCAGAAAGGGTTTGCTGTCCTGGCCAAGTTTTACAAAGTGAAGAAGGGAGAGACAGATGAGGCGTACTCTCAGAGGATGAAGGAGATCTTCGCTGATCAGGTTGGGGAGGCTATGGCCGATAAGGCGATGAAGAGTAAGAAGCATAAGAGCCTGATGAACTGGCTGACAGTTTTTTATAATGAAGTGAGGGCGACCATCAGGAGTGCCAAGATGGGTCAGCTGGCTGACGTAGCGGAGACTGTGGTAGAGGCGTTGACTGCGGAGAAGATAGCTGACGTTAGTGCCTATGTGAAGGAGCTGGGCTCTATGGAGGCCGTCCTGGAGAGGTATCCAGACAACACAGAGGTGGATAAGTTTGCAAGGAATGTAGCGAAGCAGCTGTACGGGCCTAAGGAGATGAGCGAAGGTGAGATTGACGACTTCCTCGATGCCTACGATAAGGAGCCAGAGTTCAGGAGTCCCCGAGAGGAGATGGAGACGATTGCAGGACACCTGAACGCTGCCAATATTAGCAGGGAGAGTGTTGGGAGGGTGTTGCGCCTTGCCAACCAAGGACAGGCGGATGATGCTGAGGTTCTTGTAGACAGGATGAGGAAAGCTGAGACAGATGAGGTGTTTCGCAGACGTATGCTCCTAGCGGCCATTCGCCTTAGGCGCTTGAGAGGGATGGAGGTACAATTTAGGAGTCCTGAGGCCGACTATCCTGGAGCCCCACGGAAACCACAGTATGGTGCCTCTGGGAGAGATCTAAACTTAGCATCCGACCTACATGATGCCTACAAGATACTGCGAGACGCTTATTTGGTCGAGGGAGTTGATAGTGGCATTGCTACTGTTGTTAGGATCGACCGGTGTGAACATGTTCAGGCCGACGTTGGGGTCGAG
>SDBU01003377.1_pt1 | contig 20346 bp, 16 predicted proteins | sample 2277071 | NCBI WGS metagenome assembly SDBU01 (sample SAMN10397929, study PRJNA504765) | marine sediment metagenome | isolation source: marine sediment core GS08_GC12, 126 cmbsf | place: Arctic Ocean: Gakkel Ridge, Loki's castle | collected 2008
GCAATATCTTCTGCTACCGCACCGGCAGCTACTATGATGGTTGTGCGGGAATATAAGGCTAAAGGTTCATTTACAGATACCCTTTTAGGAGTGGTGGCTATAGATGACGCGTGGTGTTTAATAATTTTTGCGGTATCGCTTGCTTTTGCCAAGGCGGTAGGCGCTCACCACGCATTCAACAACCATTACTTTTTAAAGATTATACTTAAAGCAGGCTTCGATGTTTTCGGCGCCTTTATCCTGGGAGGCCTTCTGGCGTGGGCGCTTTCCTATTTTTCATTATTTACAAGAAATCAGACGGAACTTTTAATCTGCACGTTGGGCATAATTCTTTTAAATACAGGTATTGCTATACACTTGAATTTTTCAGTGCTCCTGGCGAATATGTTTTTAGGGGCAGTTCTTGTAAATATCAATAAGACGAGTTTCAAATTTTTCGATATATTGCGCATGGTAGATTCACCGTTATACCTTTTGTTTTTTGTTTTAGCAGGCGCGAATCTCGAAATACGTCTCCTCCCTAAATTAGGTCTTTTAGGTATAACCTACCTTGTTTTTAGAGTCATTGGCAAAGTAGGCGGTACTTTTTTAGGCGGATATTTAGGCAAGACCAGCGCCAGGATTTACAGTAATATGGGATGGGCGCTTGTGCCTCAGGCAGGCGTTGCATTGGGCGCCGCACTTATAGCTAAAGACGCCTTTCCCTCTCTAATCGGAACTACAATATTTTCTACCATAGTCGCTACCACCATAATTTACGAGTTGGTAGGCCCGCTTCTCACGAAATTCGCTTTAATAAAAGCCGGAGAGATATAAGAAAAATGATTACACAGATTTTAAGAAAAATTACACAGATGGGCGAATCTGTGTAATCTACATTTAATCTGTGTAATCATATTTTTAAAAATGGATAGAATGAAAAGATACATTTACAGCTTAATGAAAGACGAGAGGCGTAGCCTTGTTCATACATTACCGAAACTTCTTTTATATATAATCTCCTTGTTTTATATAGCGATAATCAAAATATGGAATTTCTGTTACGAGAAAGGTATCTTTAAAATATATAAAGTAGATACCAAGATTATCAGTGTAGGCAATATCACTCTTGGCGGAACGGGAAAAACGCCTTTTGCAATATTCCTTGCAGCGCTTTTGAAAAAAGAGGGTAAATCTTTAGGCATTCTCTTAAGAGGTTATGGCGATGACGAATGGCTCATGTTAGAGAAAAATATTTCCTCGGTCCCTGTTATAAAAGGCAGAGATAGGGTTAAATCCGCAAAAGAGGCAAAAAGGATTTATAATTCAGAGATTTTGATTCTGGATGACGGTTTTCAGCATAGACGATTAAAAAGAGATCTAGACATAGTTTTAATAGATGCCCGTCAATCTTTTGGAAATGAACGTATTTTTCCGAGGGGAATACTTAGAGAACCTTTAAGCGCTATAAAGAGGGCAGATATCATTGTATTGACAAAGGCGGATTTCGGCAGGGACAACATACAAAATTTAAGAATAACTTTGTCGGGAGACTTTAAAAAACATAAGGCATTGGAAGCTGTTTATAAACCGATGTGGTTTTTGGGCCTCCGAGACGGAAGCCGTCTTGGGTTAGAGATCGTACGAAATAAGAAAATATGCGTTCTTTCTGCAATTGCAGATTCGGCGTATTTTAAATATATGCTAAAGAATCTGGGAGCGGATTTAGCCCAAGTAATTGATTATCCGGATCATCATAATTACGCTGAAAAAGATTTGGATTATGTTCAGAATAAAGCAGAGAATAAAGGCTGCGAATTTATTGTTACTACGGAAAAGGACATGGTAAAGCTATCCGCTATTCGCTATCCGCTAAACGCTATACCAATTTTAGCCTTACATATCGAACTCAAAATTACCAAAGGTATGGAGGAGTTAATTGCTCGACTTAATAGCCTATGTACTGGTTAGATTCCTTAATCTGATTTGCCATATCATTCCTACGACTCTTGCACTTGCGATAGGCAGACGGCTCGGTATTATTGTTTATTGGCTCAACAGCGATAGGCGTCAGATAGGATACCAAAATATGAGGGCCGCTTTCTGTGAAGCAAAATCTTCTCGCCAGATAAAAAGGATGCTTAAATCAATGTACGCAAGAATGGCTGAGACCTTTGCGGAAGTGTTGTGCCTTACAAAGGTGAATGATAAATATATAGAGCGCTACATCAAAATAGAGAATATTGAGAATTTTTGGAAAGCGTATAAAGAAAATAAAGGGATAATTTTTTTAACCGCCCATTTTGGAAACTGGGAACTTTCAGGTATAGTGAGCTCCTTAAAAGGTTTCCCGCTTTATGTGCTTGCCAGAGAACAGAGGATGAAGAGGTTAAACGAACTTATAAATCGTCTAAGAGAATCAAAAGGTTTGAAAGTAGTGAGAAAAGGCATTACTACCAGATACATAGTCAAGGCCCTCCACGAAGGGAAAATTATAGGTATGGTTGCTGACCAGGATGCCGGTAAAAATGGCATGATTGCAGACTTTTTCGGAAGGCCCGTTTCTACAGTTTCAGGCCCTTACAGGTTCGCTTCGAAAACAGGGGCGGTCATCCTGCCGGCTTTTATGGTAAGGATTAAAGGCCCCTATCATAAATTGGTTATAGAGGAGCCCCTCAAGATAGAAAGAGAAATCAAGAATTTGCTCCCATTTATACAAAGATATAATAATTTACTTCAATCTTATGTTAGGAAATATTATGACCAGTGGCTCTGGCTTCACAGAAGATGGAAATCAACTCCTTTAAAAAAGATTGTTATATTGAGCGACGGAAAAATCGGCCACCTGAATCAGTCGCTATCATTAGCAGAATCATTTAAGAGATACAGGCAGGCAAACGGTATAGAAGAGAACAATGCGGAGGTAGAAATTATAGAGGTACGTTTCAAAAATAGATTTTTAAAAGCACTTATGAATATCACAAGTATATTTTCGGGTCCAGGGTGCCAGGGTTGTCTTGGATGTTTAAGGTTCACCCTTAGGAAATCTTCTTATGAAAAATTGGCACATACCTATGCTGATGTGGTTATAAGCACAGGTTTTTCTCTCGCAGGAATAAATAGCGTGTACAAATTTGAAAATAATGCCAAGAATGCTGTTTGCATGAAACCCGGCAATTTAGGTTTTAATAAATTTGATATGGTTGTATTACCGCGGCATGACGTGCGTAAGTCTATAAAGAGAAAAAATATAATAATTACAGATACCTCCCCTAACATAATAAATAAGAATTATTTAGAAAAGTGTAAAATTGCCATTTTAGGCATGATTAAGAAAGAGAATAAAAGGATTTTAGGGGTGCTTTTAGGAGGCGATAATGCGGATTTCGAATACACCCAAAGAGATATTTCAAAAGTGATATCTCAGGTTTTAGACGCCTCAAACAAAATAGGCGCAGATATACTTTTTACTACATCGCGGCGGACTTCCCGCAATATAGAGAATATCGTTAAGGAGAAACTGGCCAAAGAAGCACGTTGCAAATTTCTTGTAATCGCAAACGAAAGAAATATTCCTCATGCAGTAGGGGGCATCCTCGCCCTTTCCGATATTATAGTAGTTTCAGGAGAAAGTACCTCTATGGTTTCAGAGGCTGTTTCGTCGGGAAAAAGGATAACGGTTTTTAAAGGAAGAAAGAAGAAATCAAGGGTTTCAAAACATGAACGCTTTTTGGATAGGTTGTTGGATGCCGGTTATTTAAAAATTGCCGAACCGGAAAACCTTTCAGAGGTTATTTACAATATTTCCAAGACACAAACGAGTTCCAAAAAGGCCAATAACGGGGATTGGATTTATAGAAATATGTGGAGGTTAGGTGCTTAAATTTGTCTGTGTTCACATTTCTCGGGGACGTAAAATTTACCCAGCGTGTAAATTTTACTCCGTTTTTGACCTCGCTCTTTTTGGCCTCCCCTCGACTTCGCTCGGGGCAGGTCGGCCAAAAAACCATGCCCGCTCGGTCAAAAAAGGCCCCTCGAAATGTTCACCCAGCCAAATTTGAGCGTTCAAATTTTACACGACAAGCGGAGGCACAAGCAAAAGATTTATAAGGTGGAGGATTGACATTAGATGAATGTTCTACAGTTGGTTCCAAGGCTTGAAATAGGCGGAGTAGAAAGGGGGACTGTAGACTTTGCGCGTTACCTTACTTTAAACGGCCATAAAGCTGTCGTAATTTCCGGCGGCGGCAGGCTAGTAAAAAAATTAGATGAAGTGGGCGCGAGGCATTATACCTTCCCCATCGGACAGAAGAATCCGTTTGTGATTCTTATAATGATATTTAGAGTTTGCGACATCATCAAAAAGGAGAATATAAATATAGTCCACGCAAGAAGCAGAATTCCTGCCCTGATAGGTTTTTTTGCCTCGCGTTTTAGCTTGAGGACTTTTATAACAACCGCTCACGGGCAATATAAAAAACATATCTTCTCCTATATTATGGGATGGGGAAAATTTGTTATAGTAGCCAACTCGATAATGGCCCGCCATATGATAGATAGCTTTAATGTTCGGGTAAATAAAATAAGGATTATCCCACGCGGGGTGGATATAAAGAAATTCGGATTTATTCTTCCCGATGATAGATTTCATGAATATTTTACTTTAGGCATGATATCGAGGATGACGCCTTTAAAGGGGCATCTGGATTTTATAAAAGCAGTCTCGATACTTTCTCGTTCAATAAATAAGTTAAAGGCTTATATTGTAGGAGATAAAAAATCGGCTAAATCAGAATACTTAAACCAGATAAACCTCTTTATAAAAAGACTTTCTTTAAATGACATTATTGAATTTTTAGACGAAACAGACGACGTGCCGTCAATGTTATCTAAACTGGATGTACTGGTTTCGGCGAATAGGGAACAAGAGGCCTTTGGCAGAATAATAATAGAGGCCCAGAGCTCGGGTGTTCCATGTGTAGCCACAAGGGTCGGAGGCGTCGTAGATATAATAGAAGACGGTGTAACAGGATTTTTATGCGAACCCTCCAATCCGCAGGAGATGGCCCGGAAAATTCTCGTTCTTTACAAGGATGAGAGATTAAGGAATACCCTGGCCAAAAATGCCCGGAAGTCTGTCGAAGAAAAATACACCTTAGATAAAATGATGCAGTCCACATTGAAGGTTTATGAGGAGGCCATGAAGTCTTTTCGGATTTTAGTCATAAAAATAAGCGCTCTCGGTGATGTTATATTAAGCATACCATCGATACGCGCTATACGGGCAAAATATCCAAAGGCGACTATAAAGGTATTGGTAGGTTTGGAGTCCCGCGATGTATTAAAAAATTTACCCTATATAGATGAAATAATTGTTTGCGATTTCAAGAATAGAGATAGATTTTTAAAGGGCCTTATGCGGATCGCAAATATTTTAAGGGATGAAGATTTTAATATAACCGTAGATTTCCAGAATAATAAAAAAAGCCACCTCTTGGGTTTTCTTTCATTTGCGCCTGAGAGATACGGTTATGATAACGGAAAATTTAGTTTTCTCATAAACAGAAAAGTAAAAGATAGCGGATTGCCTCTTCGTCCTATAGAACATCAGATGAAGGTTTTGCGTCTTATGGGTATCTTCGGCGAAATTGACAGGGAATTAAAACTAACTCCTTCCCGGGAAGAGAGGCTGTGGGCCGAGAAATTCCTTAAAAGTAATTGGGTCAATCCTGCCGGACCCATAATCTCGTTGAATTTAGAATCCAGCTCGAGATGGATTACCAAAAGGTGGCCGATCGAATATTTTATTGAACTGTCCGAAAGACTGGCAAAGGAATTTTTTGTTAGAGTAATCGTTACCGGACAGAACCCTTCCGACGAAAGAAATAAGAAATTTCAGAAATCCGCAAAATGTAAACCCATAGTCTCTATAGGAAAGACCACCCTTGGGCAGTTGATGGCGCTTATAGAAACCTCAAGCCTTTTGGTGACTTCTGACAGCGCGCCGATGCACATTGCCTCAGCTTGCGGCACACCATTTATAGCGCTTTTTGGCCCGACAGACCCACAGAGACATTTACCTCCGGCCAAAAACTATAAGGTAATAAAAAAGGATATGAAGTGCAGCCCCTGTTATAAGGCTACTTGTAGGAAAGGATATAAGTGTATGAAGGCAATTAAGCCAGATGAGGTATATGAGGCAATTTGTGAGATTTTAAATGAAAGTATTACTATTGACAACCCACATTAATATTGGCGGGGTAGGATTATACCTCCTGAATCTCGCCAAGGCCCTGAAGAAAAGGAAAATAGAGTGTTTTGTGGCGTCTTCAGGCGGCAATCTCGAAGGATATTTTAAAACAGCTCGAATACCGCACCTAACATTAAATATAAAAACAAAATTCGAATTTAACCCCAAACTAATTCCAGGGATTTTTAAACTTATAAGATTCGCGAAAACCAACGATATAGATATTATTCATGCCCATACGCGCGTTACTCAAGTATTAGGCCAAATTGTTTCTAGGTTTACCACGTTAAAGAGGTGTACCTTTTTAACGGGGCAGGCAAAACCTCATTTTGTAACAACATGCCATGGTTTTTTTGAATCCCGGAGGCTTTCAAGGCGTTTTTTTCCTTGCTGGGGGGAGGCGGTGATTGCTATCAGTCAAGCCGTTAAGACGCATTTAATAAATGATTTTAAGCTGCCGGAAAATAGAATTTCCCTTATATATAATGGGATAGATTTAGAAGAGCGCTCTAAGACTTTAACAGAAGAAGAAAAGAGATTTTTAAAAGAGAATCTCACCTTGGGCAAAGGCCCTGTTGTCGGCTCTATAGGAAGGCTCTCGCCCGTCAAAGGTTATAAGTACCTTTTATTTGCGATGAAAGACCTCAAGCGTGTTATACCGGATGTAAAGTTGTTGATAATAGGCGAAGGGCCCTCCGGAAATGAGTTAAGAGATTTATCAAAGAAACTTAATTTAGGAGATTCTGTAAGTTTTATGAAATCAACACTGGATATACGGCGGTTTTTAGCCCTTATGGATATTTTCGTTTTTCCTTCTATACAGGAAGGGTTGGGGCTTTCTCTGATAGAGGCTATGGCAAGCGGTAAAGTTTGTATTGCTACATCGATTGGCGGGATATCAAGCGTTATAGAAGACGGGAAAAACGGATTGCTGGTACCGCCAGGCGATTCGCATTCACTGACAGAGGCTATGAAGAGGCTTCTTTTGGATAAGGAGCTATTTTCGAGGCTACAGAATGCTGCCATAGATTCCGTCAAGGAGAAGTTTTCGTTGGATAAAATGGTAGAGGAGACGATAAGATTCTATGAGACCGTTAAAAGCAGGAACTAAAAAACTTATACTTTTTGGTGTGATTCTGGTAACAATAGTCATGGTTATCAGATTATTTCTTTCCTTCATCTACGTTCCACCTATCCTCATGTACCATTCCATAGATGAACATGAAAACGTAACAAAACTTAGCGTTTCTCCTGAAGGATTTAGCAGGCAGATGGGATTTTTATATAAACACAAATATAATGTTATATCCTTAGAAGAGATGGTAGAGCTAATAAAAAAAGGAAAAAAAATACCGCCAAAAACATTTGCGATAACTTTTGACGACGGATATAAAAACAATTTCCTGTACGCTTACCCTATATTAAAAAAATATAGTTTTCCGACGACTATTTTTGTGATAACAAACTTTATAGGAAAAGAGGGATATTTGACCTTGGGCGATATGAAGAAAATGCAAGAAAATAATATAACATTCGGGAGCCATACGAAATCGCACCTTTGGCTTCCGGACTTAACCGATAAAAAATTAAGAGAAGAAGTTTTTGGCTCAAAGGAAATTTTAGAAAAGAGCCTTAAAAACCAGATTAAATTTATTTCTTATCCTATAGGCGCGCATGACGAACGTGTAAAATCCGTTGTAAAAGAAGCGGGCTACACAGCCGGGTGCGCTACGAATCCCGGCCCTAAAAGAAGATGGGACGACATTTACGCACTTAAAAGAATAAGGATATCGCGGACGTCTAATAACATGGTTGTCTTCTGGATTGAGACGAGCGGCTATTATACGTTTATAAAAGAAATGCGGGACGAGGACTGATGGAGCCTAAACGAATATTAATTTGGGAGCAGAATTGGCTGGGGGATGTTCTTTTCTCCGCGCCATTTATAAAAGCAATCAGAAAAAAGTTCAAAGATGCCCATATTGCTGTTATTGTCGATTCAAGATGCAAGGAAGTTCTCGAAGGGAATCCCCGAATCAACGAGGTGATTTTATATGATGAAAAAGGTGAACATCGTCCGATTATGGCTAAAATAAAATTAATAATCGAATTAAAAAAGAGGAATTTCGATACGGCATTTTTATTGCATAGATCGCTCTCACGGGCGATAATCGCGTACTTAGCCGGTATTAAGCGAAGAATAGGTTATTTTTATAAAAAAAGGAATTTTATTTTAACCGAAATTATTGACCTTCCCGAGGCGCCGTTACACAAGATAGAATATTTTCTTAATATGGCAAAATACATAGGGGCTGATATATCGGATAAAGGTTTGGAATTTTTTACTAACGAAAAAGACCGAAATTATATAAGAGATCTTTTAAAAGGGAATGTTATAAATAAAAATGATCCTTTTATTGTAATAAATCCAGGCGGGAATTGGCCGCCTAAAAGGTGGGCGGAGGAAAACTTTGCAGAACTTTCCGATAAGCTTATCAAAGTTTACAAGATAAAAATTGTTATTACCGGTAAAGAATTTGATGTAACAAGGGCCCTTCGCATTCAGGATTTGGCTTCCAATAAATTTGCCATAATATGCGGTAAAACAACTCTAAAACAATTGGCAGCGTTATTTGAAAAAGCAAAAATTGTTGTATCCGGTGATTCTGGACCACTACATATAGCACTTGCAAAAAGAGCAAATGTTGTTGCGCTATTCGGGCCGACCTCGCCAAAGTTAACAGGACCGTATGGAGATGGTAAGTATTCTATAATCCAGAAAGATGTGGGTTGTGAGATACCTTGCTATGATGCCTCGTGTAATGACAATCGGTGCATGAAGGCGATAAGCGTTGATGATGTAATGGAAAAAGTTAAGAGCTTTATATGAAAAATTATAACGATATAAAACGTATCCTCGTTATAACACTAAGCAACACAGGTGACGTAATCCTTACCACTCCTGTCGTCGAGGCGCTCTTAAAACAGTTTCCGGGGGTGAAGCTTGACATAGTCGTAGGGCCCAATGGAAAGGAAGTGTTCGGGAAACATAAGAAAGTCTCCAAGATTTTTATTTACGATAAACGTACCGGTTTCTTTGAAAAATTTCGGTTAATAAAAAAACTGCGAAACATGCACTACGATATGGCAGTTGATTTAAAAAATACTGCAATACCTTTTTTAATAGGCGCAAGGCTCAAATCAAAAGTTGTATGCAGAACAAAAGGCAGGAGGGGCGGGATTCATAAAAAAGACCAGCACCTGGCTATAATTGAATCCATGGGTATAGACATAAAGGATGCGGGATTAAATATTGAAATAGATAAAGAAGATTTTGAGAATATCGATGAGCTTCTTAGGGACACATCCCATTGTTTCATTCCAAAAATAGGTACACAAAAAAGGGGATGTGTCCCTAAATTTGTCGTTGTTTCCTGCGGCGCAAAAAGTCATACCAAAAGGTGGCCCGCTTCTTATTTTGCCGCCCTTATAGATTCCGTTAAAAATGATTTGGGATATGAGATAATTTTGGTCGGAAAGGATGAAGGGGATTTTCCTGATTCAGGCCGTGTTGTTGCTAGATTAGTAAAGAAAATTATGCAGACGGAACCGATAGATTTCCTCGGCAAAACAAATTTAAGAGAATTAGCCGCCCTTATAAAAAAAGCGTCACTTTTGATTACAAACGATAGTGCCCCACTTCATATTGCAAGCGCTGTCAATACGCCCACAGTGGCGATATTCGGCCCAACGAATGAAGACAAATATGGCCCTTTAGCAAGTAAAAGTATTGTTTTGAGAAAGAGGCTCAAGTGCGCGCCGTGTGAAAAAGCACAGTGCCGGTATAATTACGAGTGCATGAGGCAAATTACGGTTGACGACGCAATAAATGCGGTTAAGGAAATATTGCGATGAGAATTTTGATGGTTCGACAGGCTCACCATTAAAATTTAAGAAGTTATAATATGAGGATTTTAATTACGAGGACGGATAGGATTGGGGATGTGATGCTTTCAACCCCTGTTATTAAAGCGGTGAGGGATAAATATCCCGACGCTTATATTGCGTTTTGTGTCGAGCCGCATGCTTTTGAGATTGTCGAGGGAAATCCGTATTTAAACGATGTCATTGTCTATGACAAAAAAGCTAAACACAAAAACATATTCGGCATAATCAGATTCATATTCAAGATAAAAAGCAAAAAGTTTGACATGGCCATCATCCTTCATCCGACAAACAGGATGAATTTAACATGCTTTTTAGCAGGTATCCCCAGGAGGGTAGGATATGACAGAAAACTCGGGATTCTTTTGACAGATAGAATACCGCATACGAAACAAGAGGGTAAAAAGCATGAAATGGAATATACCCTTGATGTTATAAGGCATATCGGTATCGAGCCGAGTGATAAAAGGTTATATATGAGCCTTCACAAGGATACAGAGAGAAAAATAAAAAAAATCTTCCAGACACATGATATTCATCCTGCCCCTCATAAGAGGGGTGGGATTCATAAAATTGTCGCGATTAATCCGGACGCAAGCTGTCCTTCTAAGAGGTGGCCCATAGAATATTTTTCTGAAGTTGTAGACAGATTAAATAAAGAGTACGGCGCAAAAGTAATTATTTTAGGCGGGCCGGATAGCGTAGAATCGGTTAGACTGCTTCTTGGGAACATCAAAACAAAGGCAATAGACTTAACAGGGAAAACAAGTGTTTCAGTCCTGGCAGGGATCCTTTCCAAATCCCGCCTTTTTATTTCTAACGATTCCGGGCCGGTGCATATCGCAGTTAGTGTAGGAACGCCGGTAATAGCGATATTCGGTCGTAGCGACGCGGGACTTTCGCCTAAAAGATGGGGTCCGCTGGGGCCGTCGGATATAGTCCTTCATAAGGACGTGGGTTGCAGGGGTTGCCTTGCTCACAGATGTGAGGAAGATTTTAAGTGTTTAAAGGCGATAACTGCAGATGAAGTGATGAAAGCAGTGGAAAAATTTCTGTAACCCTCAAAACCCATAAATTCTTCTTGAATACCCTTCTATATAATGCTAATATCATACCCTATATGCAGAAGATGATTTTCTTACTTATCCTTATCAGTATCGTATTACCTGCTAATCATATATATGCTGTCCCAAAACAAGAAGAAAACGACTTTATATTTGCTCAGAAGGCGTTATCCGATGGGTTTTATGATTTAACCGAAGAAAAACTATACAGTTTCTTAAAGACATATCCCGATAGTACATACAAATACAAAGCCCACCTTCTCTTAGGCCGCGCCTTTTACCACCGGGGTAGATTCAAAAAAGCAATGTATGAATTTGAACTTGTCCTGGAAGACCCGGAGGGGGTAGAGTTCATTGATGAGGCATTATATTGGCAGGGAGAGGTATATTCTAAATCAAAAGACCATAAGAATGCCATGAAATTTTATCAAAGGCTTATCGATGAATATCCGGAATCCAGGTACCTCCCATACTGTTATTATTCAATTGCCTGGTCGTATTATGAATTAGGGAAACACCGGCTGGCAATTGAAATGTTTGATTATGTAATAAAAGAATTTCCGCTCTCCACAGTTTCCATAAAGGCCGAATATGACATCGGAGGATGTCTTTATAATATGGATAGGTTTGCCGATGCCAGGGGGAGATTATACAAATTTTTAGAAGAACACCCCTTGGCCGAAAAAAACCAGAATGCCTTTTTTCTCATAGGTGAGTCCAGCTTTGAATTAAGGGATTATGAGGAAGCCATAGCAGCTTATATAAAATCTATTCCTTCTTTAGATTATAGCGAGAGGGAAACTATGGCAAGATACAAAATAGGCAGATGTTATTTCCAACTCGGTAATTACCCCAACGCTATAGAGCATTTTAATTATTGTAAAGAAAAGACGCTTGACAGGAGTCTTATAGCCTCCTGTCTTTTAGGTACAGGGGAATCCCTTACAAGATTATCTAAATACAGAGAGGCAACAAACTGTTTTTCACAGATAATTTCTGATTATAAATCTACCGAATGGGCCGATGACGCCTATTATTGGCTGGGCGAGGTTTTTTATAAGCAAAAAAAATATGAGGAAGCGATAAAAACATACGGACGCGCTTTGAAGGATTTTCCGGATACGGATCTCGTAGATAATTTTTATTATAATAGAGGTTGGGCATATCTCGGCATGGGTATGGATGAAAAGGCCATATCAGATTTTCAAAAGGTCAGGAGGGTTTCGAGCAATGAGGCGTTAATAGTCGGCGCCCTTTGCAGAATCGGCGAAATACACAAAAGACTTAAAGTATTTGGGGAAGCTATTAAGGCCTATGATGTAGTGCTTAAGGATTATCCCGATAGCATGTGGGCTGGCTATGCCCAATACGAAGTGGGCACTATTCTTTCAGCGGATAATCTTGACGCCGCAATTTTGGCATTCCAGTCTCTAGTTGTAAATTTCCCGGAATCAAATCTTTTGGACAAAACACATTATAAGCTGGGTTTTTTGTACAGGAGAAAATTAAATTTCGAAGCTGCTTCGAATGAGTTCAAAAGAATAATAGACGATTTTCCGGAAAGCCCTCTTGCGAATAGCGCTTTCATTCAATATGGCAATGCATTGTATAATGCCAAGAAATACAATAGAGCCATAGATGTCTTTAAAAAAATCATTAAATCAAAGACCGATAAAGAAATGGTTGAAATGGCAAAGTATCAGCTGGGGTGGTCTTACTATAGGATGCATAGAGAAAAGGAGGCATTAAAAGTTTTTGAAAATATCCTAAAAACCAATCCAAAATCGGAACTCGCTCCTGGAATAGAATTTTGGTTTGGGGAATATTTTTATGATAAAGGGAATTTTAGTAAAGCCAAGAGACGCTTCCAGACCGTTATAGATAAATACCCCTTAAGCGATATGGTAGACGATGCCTTTTACTGGTTAGGCTGGACATTGTATGAGAAGGGCGAAGTAGCTGGGGCAATCGAGGAATTTAAAACTCTTTACATCAATTTTTCCGATAGCATATGGGCAAAAGAGGCAATGATAAAAGTCGGTGATATGCTATTGGAATTAGAAAAGACAAATGAAGCCACAAAAGTTTTTAAAAGAGTTATAACACGTTATCCGGATACAGCCTTTGAGAGGATATCTTACAGAAAAATCGGGGAAATTTTTAAATCCAGAGGTTCTTACATCGAAGCGATAGAGCATTTTAAAAAGGCGCTTACGGCCGACGAGAATGATATTAACGCACAAATTCAATATGATATCGCAAGCTGTTATGAAAAACACGGAGATCTTGAATTGGCCAGCGTTGAATATTTGAAGGTAACGTATCTATATCCAAAAAGTGTTTTCTGGTCGGCGCGCGCCGAACTCAAGTGCGCAGCTGCATTAGAGTCTCTCAAAAAATGGGATCAGGCTATAAAGGTTTACGAAAAATTAAAGAATAGGAATGTAAGCGAGTCAGAAATGGCGGGAAAAAGGTTGGAGTGGCTTAGGACGAAGATGTAGAAGAGGAGGATAAGCATATGTGGGAGTTCATAGCAAAAGGCGGGCCGTTAATGGTCCTGATCATTCTTTGTTCTGTGATTGCATTCGCTGTTTTTATAGAAAGGATTTGGCATCTGCGCAGGGCAAGAATAGATACTGACAAGTTTGTAGAGGCTATTCTTGAATTGATAAAACACAACAAAATAATGGAGGCTATAGATAAGTGCAATAACACCCCGGGGCCTATAGCGCACATTATGAAAATCGGGATTTTGAAACATGACAGGACTCGCGAAGAGATACGGGAAAGCATTCAGGATGCCGGGGTTCACGAAGTTCCGCGCCTGGAAAAAAATCTTGGCGTTCTGGCAACAATAGCCCATATCGCACCGCTTCTGGGGTTATTGGGTACGGTTACCGGTATGGTCAAGGCCTTCCAGGTTATAGAGCAAAAGGCGGTAAGCATGGTTCCGGTTAATCCCGGCGACCTTGCCGGAGGGATCTGGGAATCCCTTATAACTACCGTGGCTGGTTTAACCGTAGCCATACCGACTTATGTTGTTTATAATTACCTGGTCAACAAAGTAGATGGATTTGTTCTTGAGATTGAAAAAAGCGCGACAGAACTTGTCAATATTTTATCTACGAAAAGGGAAACAACGTGAAACCCGTTAGACTTTAAAATAAAGTCTAACGGGTTGAACCCCGTTAGACCTATAGAGAGGTTCTATCGGGGGGATAAATTAAATGGAGGTCTAACGGGGTGAAGTTTAAAAGAAAGGTTTTTATAGAGACAGGCCATCTGGACATAGCGCCTTTGATAGATATCGTATTTTTGTTACTTATCTTTTTTATGCTTACCTCGAGTTTCATATTCCAGCCCGGGATCAAAGTAAATCTTCCAAAGGCGATAACCGGCGAGATAATACAGAGGGAAAATCTGATTTTGGTAATTGACAAAAATAATAAGGTTTACGTGGAAGACAGAATTATGACAGAGGAAGAATTAAGGTCCATGTTAAACATAGCCCGTCAAAAAGCACAGCCGATATTGATAAAAGCCGATAGAAGGGCCTCGTTAGGCGAGGTGGTGCGGATTTGGGATTTATGCCGTCAGGAAAATATAGAGAAGATAAATATAGCAACTACGCAAGAGGGAAAATAGTGTTTAGGGACAGGAATTTTAACATTTCTTTTTTATTTTCGGTCGCGTGGCATTTATTCTGGCTTTCGGTTGTTTACATTGTAATAACACCGACTGTCAGATTACAGAATGATTTTATAGATGTTAATTTCCTGGGCCCGATTTTGGAAAAAACAGCATTTGAAATAATGGTTGAGGATTCGACGCCTCGCACAGAAATACTCTATCGCATATCAGCCATTATTGAGGGCGAAACCTATTTGGATATAAAAGGTCCCGAAAGACTCCTCAAAAAAGATATTTTTTTGGGTGACAGTAAGACAGAAACCCGCTTTCGAAAAAAAAGCTATTTGACAGGGAAAGTCAGACCCGGTTATTTTATGAACGGAAGAAGTATCTTCTACCATCTCGAAGAGAAAACCCTTAATAGGTTCATGGAGGGCCCTGCCAGAAGCAGGGCAGTGCTTTTTAAACCGCAATTTCCCTATTTATCTAGATTCTCATATGGGGATGAAAAAAACCTTATGAGCAGGTTAAAATTTACACTTTCAAAGGAAGGGAACGTAGAACTGGTTGAACCGGTCCTTTCAAGCGGCTATCCCCGCATAGATTCCGAATGCATAAAATATATCAAACAGTGGAAGTTTTCCCCGAAAGCAGGAGGGCAAGAGAAGGAATGGGGTATTATCACGCTTAATATCAGGTTAGAATAATCAATATGATAAAACTGGATATTTCGACAGCACTTTTCTTTTATCTCTTATTTAATGTAATCGGGGTACTTTTACTTTGGGTATTTTTCGGCTTGAGAACAAAGAAGATCAGTTTTAAGAAAGACGAAGATTACATCTGGCAGTGTTCTATTTGCGCAAATTTATACATTGATTCTAAAAATCAAAATTTGTCGAGATGCCCGCAATGCGGCAGTTACAATAAAAGACAAAAATTAAAGGAGGCGATGCAGATATGATTACAGAGATTGGAATAGTAGCGGGGGAGATTTGGCATTTTCTTGAGGGGCATAACAAATCTTCCGAGCTGGAAGACATATTGAAAGGCATAGATAAAAGCCGAGATGCGATTCTTATGAGCATCGGATGGCTGGCAAGAGAGGGGCATGTCATTTTAGAAGGAGAAGGGCCGAATTATAGGGTTAGTTTAAGAAAATAAATTAAAAATGGAGGTAAAAATGGAAAGAAAGAAGAAACCGGGTGAGGTGCTTCCCATTATTCCGCCGCTCAAGGTGCTGGAGTACACAACCATAAATAAGAGATTTGGTTGGTGGAGTGCTGTGGTGCTTTTGGAAAGTTATGGCAGAAAACAGGTTTGTTTCTATCTCTGGCAGAAACGCGGTGAAATGTGGAAAAGAAAGCAAAAATTTGCCATACACAGCCAGGAAGACTGGGAACTAATCACTGATGCCACTAATAAGCTGATAGATGTATTGACATAGATGAACGTGAATGGCCGTTAATTTAAACGTGAATTACCGCTAATAATTCGCGGACATTAGTTAAAAATTAGCGGAAATTAGCGTTTTAAATGATATGAAGACGAAGATTGTATATTCGGAGAAGTACTATGTCGACATAGGTCGGCATGTATTTCCGACTGCCAAGTATAGACTGGTTAAGAAAAGATTAGAATCCGATAAGAGCCTTTATTCAAAGGTTGAGTTTTTCGAACCTGGTTTGGCAAGTGAATCAGATATCCTTCTGGTTCACGATAAAGTTTATTTAGATAAGCTAAAGAATGCCGGGCTCTCTATGCAGGAAATACTCACAATGGAAGTGCCCTATTCCAAGGAACTGGCAGCGGCTTCCATCCTTTGTTGCGGCGGGACGATTCTTGCCTCAAAAATAGCCCTTGAGGGACGAATTGGAATTCATCTTGGCGGAGGATTCCACCACGCCTTTCCGGACCACGGAGAAGGCTTTTGCGTGTTAAATGATATAGCAGTAGCAATAAAGAAACTCAAAAGTCATGGTTCGACAAGCTCACCACCCCTCGAACCATCCCGAGCGAAGTCGAGGGGAAACTCAAAGGTTAAAAGAGTATTAGTTATAGACTGTGATTTGCATCAGGGAAACGGAACCGCTTTCATATTTAGAGACGATAAAGAGGTATTTACCTTTTCTATCCATCAGGAAAATAACTACCCCTTTTATAAGCCAAAAAGCGATTTAGACATAGGGCTCGCTGACAGGACCAAGGATAAGGTTTATTTAGGTCATTTAGAGAAAAATATACCAAGAATTATAAGCGATTTTAAACCCGATTTTATAATGTACATTGCAGGAGCAGACCCGTATGAGAATGACCAGATAGGCAATCTTGGCCTGACCAAGGAAGGCCTAAGGAGACGCGACGAATTTATTTTTTCGCAAGCGCGCAATTACGGAGTGCCGATAGCCGTAGTTTTAGCAGGCGGATATGCGTATCGGCAAGAAGACACTGTTGAAATACACTTTAACACGATAAAGAGTGCGGTAGAAATATTTAATAAATGATGCGAAGGATTAAATCTTTTGCTCGTGCCTCCGCTTGTCGTGAAAAATTTGAACGCTCAAATTTTTCACTGTGGTTAAAATTGGGCATTGTCCAAATATGTCATGAGTTGTCAAAATGGGGCATAATCTATAGGAAAAAACTTTTCAAGTTTTTTCTTAAATGGAGCGATTGTATGCCCAATTTTAAACAGTCGCTCCGGCATTTCGCAAAAAGATTTATCCAGACTTGCTTTGCCATAATAATTAGTTTTATGTTGTTAAATATTTCTATTTTGTATGCGGAGGATAAAATGGAGACGATAAAACTGCCTAAGCCAAAATTAAAAAGCAATGTTTCGCTTGAGGAAGCGATCGAAAAAAGGCGGTCTGTTAGGAGTTATTCTTCAAAAGAATTAACGATGGAGCAGATTAGTCAGCTCTTGTGGGCAGCGCAAGGGATAACCGATAGAAGAGGTTACCGCGCAGCGCCTTCTGCAGGCGCGCTTTATCCGCTTGAGATATATATACTTAACAAAAACGGACTTTATCACTATATTCCCGAAGGGCATATTTTAGAAAGAAAATCCGACAAAGATTTAAGATCTGATTTGGCTCGCGCTGCTTTGGGACAGCATTTTGTCGAAGCGGCGCCTTTTGATATGGTTATTTGCGCCGTCTATGAGAGGGTTACGTTAAGATATGGCCAACGCGGAATTCGCTATACGGATATAGAAATAGGACACGCAGCCCAGAATGTGCTTCTAGAGGCAGTTGCGTTGGGTTTGGATTCGGTTCCGGTAGGCGCGTTTCGAGACGACGCAGTTTCGAGAGTTTTAAATTTGCCGAAGAACGAGAAACCGATTTATATCATACCTGTGGGGCATAAGAGATAGACGTGCAAAATTTGGAAGAAACAAACGAGAAATGGTATTTCAAGAATTGGGTTTTGGTGGTTGGGTTTCTATGTGTTGGGCCCCTTGTTTTGCCGTTGGTTTGGTATAACCCTCGCTTTAACCAGAAAACAAAAATAATAATAAGCATCATTATTCTTATCATAACTTATTTTTTAACGATTTGGATGTATAAATCTATTAAGACAATATTCAGCTATTACGAGCAGATATTTGATATGACGGGGCCGTAGTAAAGTGGGATTACGCAGCGTTCGCAACGCTGAGGCACGGGTTCAACTCCCGTCGGCTCCACCAAGAGGGATACGGGGCGTGCGAGAAACTCGCAAAAGCCCTTAAGACACCTTCTGCTAAATTGTTAGATTTTTAAATCCTCAATTTCTGCATGAGTCCTCCGATCAGTATTCGCATTAATCTTAAGATACCGCAAACCCTAAATTTGTTAAAAAGCAAAAAGCTAGTTTGATTTTACATTTCTATGACATTTCAATCCTTAAAATTTGATATAGTATAGTTACTAGATAAAGGCAAACCTATGGTGACATAGGGGCGCAAAGCGTAAAGCGTAAGGTCTAGAAGAATTTATTTACTCTAGAAAGCCAAGCTGCCTAGGAAATGGTAGTTTGGTTTTTTTATTTTGGTCTGGGATTGATTAAGATAGTGTTATCCTTCCTTGCGCTGGGTAATACCATCCCAGACCAAACTAGGGATAACAATGGAGTTATGATGATACGATACAAATATAGACATAGTTTATGGCTAAAAACTATAGCACTAGGCGTGGCGTGTCTATTTTTGGTTAATACGATCTCTTGGGCAATTCCTACTATCAACTCTAATAGAAAAACCTCCTTAAGCCGATGGACGGCAATGGAGGATCCCCAAGTCAAACTGGCAATGATTGCGTCTATGTATAGAGAGAATAGACGCATATGGTTTGCCAACTTTGGAACCAGATATCATAAGCTTTTGAAAAGACACAATGCTCAAATTCTTCTATTTCCTACGGGTATATACTTAGTCACTCCAGAATTAAAGATACAAAAGACCGATGACGAGAAAACCATTGCTTATAAGAACCTACTTCTTGTAAGGAAAGTAAACCACGAAGATGTTGAAGTTCTTATGCAGCGGGAAGAACAATTACATTCTACCAGATATCAAAGGCTAATGAGGCAAATGTTAGGCAACGAAGATATTATGAGACTTTACCGCAGCCTATCAGGCTATAAAGACATAGATGAACAACCTGACAACATTATTTTTAATGATTTAATTGCCAAAGCATTCGAGTTGTTATTTATCATAGACGAATATTTAGTTTATCCAAAAACAGAGCTTACAGAAGATGAAAGAAGATTTGCTGAATTAATGGGGCCTATCCTGGAAGCCAAAGATAAACGGAGCCGATATAAGAATTTTTCAAAAGTATTCTTTGATGCAGAAGAAAGAACAAAACTTATAAGAAACCTACAACAGGATAAGAATGAAAGATTTTATCAAGTAGCCAAAGAGACAGGAATAGCAATAAATCCCTCTGAGTTAAATGGAATCATTTCTGAATTAGAAAATTTGGCAAGAGATAAGAAAGAAAATTACACTCGGATGCTAAGAATTATTTTAGGAATAAATTTTAATGGATTATTTCTGAATAAATCTCAAGCACAAAGGATTTTGTCTTTTAAAGATATCAGAAAAAGATTATACATCATTTATGAAGTATTGAAACTAGAAGGTGAACCATTCAATGCCTCCCAGGCAACAAGGATTGCAGTATCCTCAGACCCGACCGAAGCCCTAAAGGTTGCCCAAGAGATTATGGATATAGGATCCTTTAATGCCTCCCAGGCAACAAAGATTGCAACATCCTCTAAGCGAGATGACGCCTTAAGGGTTGCCCAAAAGATTATGAAAGTAGAAGGAAGGCCATTCAATCCCTACCAGGCAACAATGATTGCAGTATCCTCAGACCCGACCGAAGCCCTAAAGGTTGCCCAGGAGATTATGGATATAGGATCCTTTAATGCCGCGCAGGCAACAAGGATTGCAGTATCCTCTAAGCGAGATGACGTCTTAAGGGTTGC
>SDBU01003378.1_pt1 | contig 20343 bp, 14 predicted proteins | sample 2277071 | NCBI WGS metagenome assembly SDBU01 (sample SAMN10397929, study PRJNA504765) | marine sediment metagenome | isolation source: marine sediment core GS08_GC12, 126 cmbsf | place: Arctic Ocean: Gakkel Ridge, Loki's castle | collected 2008
GAGTATGACCGTGTTATAGAAATAAACCTGACTGAACTCGAGCCGATGGCAGCGTGTCCTTCTTCGCCGGACAACGTCAAGCCGGTAACTGAAATTGCGGGCATCGAGACAAGACAGGTAATAATAGGAAGCTGCACAAACTCAAGCTTTGTCGATTTAATGATGGTCGCAAAGGTATTAAAGAAAAGACGCATAAATAATATGGTCGAATTTGCAATCGCGCCGGGCAGCAGAGAAGTTTTGAATATGTTAGCGAGAAACGGTGCGCTGGGGGATATGATTGCAGCCGGTGCGAGGATTCTGGAGTCGGCCTGCGGGCCTTGCATCGGTCAGGGCTTTTCGCCGGCAGACGAGGTGGTGAGCCTGCGGACATTTAACAGGAACTTTGCCGGCCGAAGCGGAACGCCCGGCGATAAGGTTTATCTGGTCAGTCCCGAAACGGCAGTTGCTTCTGCCCTTACAGGAAAAATCACCGACCCCCGCGATTTGCCAAAAATACTCGGGATTGAATACCCAAAAATTGAACTGCCCAGCGAGTTTACCATCGACGAGAGTATGATAGAAAAACCTCTGGGCGAAAAAGAGGCTAAAAAAGCACAGGTTCTGCGTGGGTCAACAATCGTCGTGCCTGAATCTCCACAGCCGCTGCCTGATAAACTGCAGGGCAAAGTACTTATCAAATGCGGCGATAAGATAACGACCGACCATATTATGCCAGCCGGGATTTTTTTGAAGCTGCGCTCAAATGTACCCGAATACGCGAAGGTGGTTTTTAGCTGTTTTAACGAAGAAGGTAAGCCGACGTTTGCCGAACGGGCACTTCAATTAAAAGAAAAAGCTATAGCCGGTATAATTGTAGCGGGTGAAAGCTACGGACAGGGCTCATCGAGAGAACACGCTGCGCTTTGCCCGATGTACCTTGGCGTCTGCGCTGTGATAGCAAAGAGTATTGAGCGAATCCATAAGGCCAATTTGGTTAACTTCTGCATAGTGCCGATAGAATTCGCTGAGCCGGGTGATTATGACAAAGTCAAAGCTGACGAGACGCTGGAAATCGACAATCTGCTCGAAGCACTGAAAAACGCTGATGAGGTTAGAATCACCGAAACCAGCGGCAAATACGAATTTGTCGGGAAATTAAGTCTTTCCAGCAGAGACAGGGAGATTCTACTATCAGCCGGTCTTCTAAATTACACCTGCAAGAAAGCTAATGCGTGAAAAGATAATAAGCATTTTCGGTACAGCTAAGGCAAGGCCCGGCGATTTGGTTTATCAATTGGCGCAGGAGACAGGGAAATTATTAGCCAAAACAGGCTTTGTCATTGCCAACGGCGGATACGGCGGAACAATGCAGGCCGCTGCCAAGGCAGCGATAGAAGCAGGGGGCAAAACCATCGGCGTTACGTGCTCGGCATTCGGCGGATCTGTAGCCAATGAATACATCAGTCGCGAAATCGTTACCAGCTCGCTCGACGAACGGCTCGAGACGCTTATAAAACTCGGAGAAGGCTATGTGGTACTGCCCGGCGGAACTGGGACACTGCTCGAATTGGCGAAGGTCTGGGAATTAAGAAACAAAGGCTTTCTAAATCAGAGCAAACCTATTATACTTGTAGGCGAATTCTGGAAGCCGTTAGTTGATTTGGTTGCAGCCGACGACCCCGACAGCGGCCGATATGTGCAGTTTGCCGACAGGCCGGAGAAAATAACGGATTTTCTGGTAGGCAGCGATTAAGGTTTTTGCTGTAAGAATTTTGCAAAACAAATCTGTGATGTTTAAGAACTCGATAACAGCGATTTTAGCAGGGTTTTTAATTGCCGCTGTGGCAGGTGCGGCTGCGGCCTACGAGCTCAAAGCTGCGCTGGTGCCCGACGGCTTTGGTCTGATGGGAGTCGACGGCAAACTGACAGGCGAAAACGAGACCGATAGATGGTTCTTCAAATTTGACGACGACGTAAGCAATCGGTTAGGCCAAATCAATGCCGGGACAAGACTCGAGGTTCTGCCCTCAGCGGCGCTGGAAAAGATGATAGCCAACCTGCAGCAGTATCCCGATGTAAGCCCCGTTAGAAGTAAGTCACCAGAGGCGACTGCCGAGCCCACGGTGCAGACTTCTAACGGGGCAAGCTATAGGCTCTGGGGCAAAGTTACGAAATACAGGCAGAAAAACTATATATTCGCAGACTACTTTTTACCTATCAGTGAAGTAAGCAGACAGAAGCCAGCGATAACAGAAGAATCGCAGCAGGAATCGGCCACGGCGGATAAAAGCGAAATCACTATCAACGAATCTAACGATGAGCTGGCGATGCCCGAGGAGATAATAGCAAGGCTGCAGAGCCGTAAAATCATCCGCGTTGAGCAGTTGAGTAAAGGGCTGAAATTGAAACAGGACTCCATCCTTGCCGACCGAACCGGCTTTATCCGTGATGCGGGGGGCGGGCTCGTATTTGCCTTTGACGCTCTCGGCCGAAATATCGGGACAATCCAACTTCAACTGCTGCCGTGTGATATTCTCGAGGGGGCCCAGAGACGCCAGGCGGTCGAGGCAGACGCTGTGCGATTCAAAGTGGCAGGGATTGTAACTGAATATAAAGGCCAATACTATCTGCTGCTGCAGCGGGCAATAAGAGTCTACAGCTACGGCAACTTTTGAAGGAGAACACCTTGAACAACGAACTCGACCAAATATTAATCTCTTATAAACAAACAAACTTTGAGAAACGAGTTACAAAACTTCGTTTGCAAGTAATATTAGCGTCGCGATTTAAGACTGACGATGAAAGGAACGCACAATTAAACGAGATTTTTTCTGAAGTTGCAAAACGCGGAAATACAGCGGTAGCAGAATTTACGGAAAAGTTTGATGAAGTTAAACTAACACCTGACCAATTTCGAGTGGGTGAAGCGGATTTGAAAAAAGCTCATAAGGAAGTTGACTCTGAATTGTCAGGGTCAATTCGTCAGGCTATTGAAAATGTACGAAAATATCAAACCGAGATTTTCATTGGCAACAAGAAGGAAAATCAACATCCCGGGATAAGATACACACCTATAAAGAGAGTTGGTATTTGTGTGCCTGGGGCATCGGCTCCTTTGCCATCGACTGTGATAATGTGTGCAGTTCCTGCGCAGGTTGCAGGCGTTGAAGAGATAGTTGTAGTCTCGCCACCAAGATATAAAGGCAGCATTCACCCTGTTATATTGGCAGTTTGTTACGAATTAGGGATTACGGAAGTTTATCGCATTGGTGGAGCACAGGCGGTGGCAGCTTTAGCGTGGGGAACAAAAACCATCAACAAGGTTGATAAGATAGTTGGGCCGGGCAACCAGTGGGTCCAGATGGCCAAGCGAAAGGTTTTCGGATTGGTTGACATTGATTCGGTGGCTGGGCCGAGTGAAGTATTGATAATTGCCAATGATAAAGCGAATCCTGTGTGGGTTGCGGCTGATATGCTGAGCCAGGCTGAGCACGCACCCGGCAGTGCAATGATGTTTACAGTTTCTCAGGAGCTTGCTGAAGAAGTTCTTCTTGAACTTAAGACTCAGGTAAAGCAACTGAAAAGGTCTCAGGAAACGATTGATTGTCTAAAAAAATTCGGCTGTATCGTTGTTTTTGAAAATATGAACAAATTGATTGAAAAAGCAAATGATTTTGCAGCTGAGCATTTGGAAATTCAATGTGGCGATGAAAGTAGAAAAATTGCCGACCAAATTGAAAATGCAGGAGCGATATTTATTGGTGATTATTCGCCGGTTGCGGTTGGCGATTACTGGGCTGGACCAAGCCATACATTACCTACTGGTACAAGCGCAAAGTTCTTCAGCGCTTTAAGCGCCAATGATTTTATCAAGTCAACGAGTATTATCGAATATAGTAAAGAAAAGTTAGCTGAAAGTGCTGATGATATTATTCGGTTAGCTGAGGCTGAGGGACTCGATGCACACGCAAGAAGCGTGCAAATTCGACAACAGAAATAATCTGTTGTGATTAAGCGTTTGTCAATTTCGATTTTATCAGTTCCGCAGCTTTTTTGAGTGCGTCGTTGATTTTTTCGGGTTTTTGTCCACCGGCTTGAGCCATTTGCGGTCTGCCGCCACCGCCGCCATCGATAATCGGCGCAATGGTCTTGACAATGTCGGCGGCATCCAAGCCTTTTTTGACCAAATCATCGGTAACACCTACAAGCAAAGCTGCCTTTGCGTCATCATCAAAGCCGAATACTATCGCTGCGGACTTTGCTTTCTTTTTGACCATATCGACAGCTGAGCGGGCCTGCTCGACTGAGGTTGCTGACAGCCGGCCAACAACCACTGACGTCTCGCCAATCCTTTCGCATTTTTCCAGAAGCTTCTTGGCTTCAGCCATAATGTCGGCTCCGGCCTGCTTTGACGCTGATTTGAGCTGTTTGGTGAGTTTCTTGTTTTCCTTTATCAGTTTTTCGACTCTGTCGATAAGGTCTTCAGCCGGCGCCTTTAGCGTTTCGCAAAGCTCATCGATAATTTCGCTTCGCTTTTCTAAAAATTCGGTCAATTTTTCACCTGTCAATGCTGTTATCCTCCTAACCCCCGCTGATATACTTTCTTCCCTTATTATCTTAAAGCCGCCTATTGAGCCGATTCTTTCGACGTGTGTGCCGCCGCAAAATTCCTTACTGAAAGCCTCGGCGAGGCGGCTTTCGTCCTCTGCGCCTGCCGGCGAGGCAGGTGTGCCAATTGCCACCACCCTGACTTCGCTGCCATACTTTTCGCCGAATAGCGCCATTGCACCGAGCTTTTCCGCCTTGTCCCTTGGCATTACGCGACAGACAATCGGCTCATCTTCGGCAATTTTTTCTCTGACTAAGGCTTCAACCTTTTTTATCTGCTCGGCCGTCAAGGCCTTCGACCAAGTAAAATCGAACCGCAGGTACTGCGGGCTAACGAGACTGCCCTGCTGGGCGACCGATTTTCCGAGTCCGCCGAGGGCGGACTGCAGCGCCCACTGAAGCAGATGCGTGGCAGTGTGGTTTTTCTTTATCGCATCGCGGTCCTTGCTGACGGTAGCCGTTACCTTTTCACCGACAGTAAATGTTCCCTCGGCAAACTTTCCCTGATGAATCACGCAATTAGCTATTTTTGTGGTGTCCTCAACTATGAATTTGCCGTGCTCGGATTCTATTAGGCCACAGTCACCGACCTGGCCGCCCGCCTCAGCGTAGAAGCAGGTCCTGTCGAGGACAATTCCGATGTTACCAGCGGCTTCGATACGGCCCTGGTTACTGTAGCCCTGCGATTCAACCCAGCCGATTATTGTACTCTCGCATTGGTCTGTGTGGTATTTGTGCAGGTCTTCGGTTAGCGGCAGTTCAGCGTCGGCGACCGTAAAGGTTGCGCTTTTCTGTGCCGCTCTTGCGCGTTCGCGCTGCTCGTTCATTAGTTTTTCAAAGCCGGTTGTGTCAACTTCGAGGCTGCGTTCGGCGGCCATAAGCTGAGTCAAATCGAGCGGGAAGCCATACGTGTCATAAAGCTGGAAAGCATCTTCGCCGCTGATGGTCTTTTGGGCACTTTTTTCGGCACGTTCGGCGGCGTCGTTAAAGATTTCAATCCCTCTGTCGAGCGTTCTGCCGAAACTTTGCTCTTCCGACTGGATTACCGTCGAAACATACTCAGCTCTTTCGGCGATTTCACCAAAGACATCGCCGAGACACTCAACAACCACCGGCACAAGCTTATACATAAAAGGCTCGTGCACACCGAGCTCTCTGCCGAACCGGGCCGCCCGGCGAAGTATGCGGCGAATCACATAACCTCTGCCCTCATTAGACGGAGTCGCACCGTCGGTTATCGCAAAGACCAGCGCACGCATATGGTCGGCAACAACCCTGAAGGCGTTGTCGCTTTTATTGTTTAGCGCCGATGTGTATTTGCGGCTGGTCAAATCGCTGAGCGAATCGATTATAGGCATAAACAAATCGGTGTCGTAGTTGCTTCTTTTGTTCTGCAGTACCGCTGTGATTCTTTCAAGGCCGGCACCTGTGTCGACGTAATTAGCGCCTAAAGGAGAAAGTTTGCCGTCGTCTGCGCGATTATATTGTATGAAGACAAGATTCCACAACTCGATGAAACGGGCGCAGCCGGCGTTGACGCCACACTTGTGGCCTTTTACATTCTTCATATCACAACTGTCGGCGCCGAGGTCGATATGTATTTCGCTGCAGGGCCCACACGGGCCGGTCACGCCCATCTCCCAGAAATTATCCTTTCTGCCAAATGCCAAGACCCTCTCAGGGTGTATCGCAGTTACCTTTGTCCACAACTTTGTCGCCTCTTCGTCTTTAGGCAGGGCGTTGTCTTGGCTTCCGGCGAAAACCGTTGCCCATAATCGGCCCGGCTCGATTTTCCAGAGCTTTGTAAGAAGCTCCCAGGCCCATTCGATTGCTTCGGCCTTGAAATAATCGTCGAACGACCAATTACCTAACATCTCGAAAAACGTATGGTGATAGGTGTCTTTGCCGACCTCTTCGAGGTCGTTGTGCTTGCCACTTACACGCAGACACTTCTGGCTGTTGACGGCGCGGCGACAATCCGGGGCAGACAAGCCAAGGAAGATATCCTTAAACTGGTTCATCCCCGCATTAGCGAAAAGCAGAGTATCATCACCAACAGGCACTATCGGCGAGCTGGAGATAAACTTGTGCCCTCGGTCCCTGAAAAAATCTATAAAATCGCTTCTAATCTGCTTTGCAGTCGGCACTTATTACTTTCCTAAAATCGGTTGGATAATCAGGGCTGTATCAATCCCTTGGTAACAAGGATTTTATTTTTTATCTCTTCACATAAATTTTTGTTTTCAGTCAAATATTTCTTTGCGTTTTCTCTGCCCTGTCCAAGCCGGATGTCGCCGTAGTTCAGCCAGGCCCCGCTTTTTTGGACCACATCACAGCCGGCTCCCAAATCAAGCAAATCACCTTCATAGCTTATCCCGCTGTCGAACATAATGTCGAACTCAGTGTCACGGAATGGCGGTGCGATTTTGTTCTTTACCACCCTGGCCCTTACCCTGGTTCCGACGGCGCCGGTGCTGTCTTTTATCGTAGCCAGGCGTCTTACGTCCAGCCGAATCGAGCTGTAAAACTTCAGCGCCCTTCCGCCTGTGGTCGTTTCCGGATTGCCGAACATCACGCCGATTTTCATCCGGATTTGATTTATGAAGATAAGCGCGGTTTTGCTCTTGCTGATAACAGCGGCGAGCTTTCGCATCGCCTGACTCATTAGTCTTGCGTGCAGCCCCATATGTATGTCGCCCATTTCTCCTTCAATCTCCGCTTTCGGCGTCAGAGCCGCAACCGAGTCGATAACAATAATGTCGACCGAGTTGGACCTGATTAACATCTCGGTAATTTCAAGCGCCTGCTCGCCGGTGTCTGGCTGGCTGACCAGCAAACTGCTGACATTAACACCTAATTTTTTCGCCCAGGTCGTATCAAGTGCGTGCTCAGCATCGATAAACGCGGCCACGCCGCCCGCCCGCTGAGCGCTTGCAATCACATGAAGGGCCAAAGTTGTCTTACCCGACGACTCCGGGCCGAACAGCTCGGTAATCCTGCCTTTCGGGATACCCCTGCCGCCAAGAGCAAGGTCCAGCGACATCGCTCCGGTGGGGATTCCCTCGACTTTGGCGTAACGGTGCTCATCCATCTGCATAATCGAGCCCTGGCCATACTGCTTCTCAATCTGCGCAATCACCTGCTGCAGTGCAGCTTCTTTGCTGTTGGCATGGGGTTTCAAACGCTCTACTTTGCCTCTGGATTTACTTTCTGAGCTTTTTTGCTGTGGTGATATTTTCGCCATTTTTGCTTTTCTCCAATTTTCCGAGGTTATTTATTGCAATTTGTAATTACCTAATACGGCATAAATTGGGCCTGTCGGCCTTAACTGACTCTGATAAACAGTGACCGAATCAGCTGATACTGTTCCGAGGTTGAGGTTTTTGTAATCTTCGCTCATTTGCGCCAGCTTCACACCGGCCTTCGAATTTTTTACTCTGCACAATGTCAGATGCCCGGAAAATTCTCTTGTTTCCCTCGGCCATCCAGCTGCGTTTAGCTGCTGCTCGATATCTTCCTGAAGTCGGCACAAATTGTCACTGCCTCGGCCTGTGCCGACCCACAAAACTCTGGCACTTCTGCCGCCGAAACAGCCCACCGATTCGATATCAAGCTCGAAGCTCTTGCTGCTGCCCGCTGCGTCCCTGACGGCGCTGCAGACCTCGACTATTCTATCATCTTTTACTTCGCCCAGAAACTTCAGTGTCAGGTGCATCGCCTCCGGCGCGACCCACTTGACATCGTTTTTCCTGAATTTCGCTTTCTCAGCGAGCTGCCGCTGCAAATCGGCAATCGCCTCCCTGAGCCTTTCGTCAATATCTATAGCTATAAAGCACCGCATTATACCACACTGGCCAGCTAAAATTTTGTCAGTTTTCTAAGTGTTTCCAATCTGCTGTCGATGTCGTCTTTGGTTACCGCAGCTAAGCCCTGCAGCGAAAAATCAGCAATCGTAAATGAAGCAGTCACCGTGCCGTAAGCAATAGCAGTTTTTAGCGATTCAAAGTCACGTTTTCCCTGCTGTGCGAGATAGCCCATTAATCCGCCGGCGAAGCTGTCGCCTGCTCCGGTTGGGTCCTTAACCTGGCTGGCAGGAAAGCCCGGCAAAATAAACATCCGTTCGTTACCACCAAACATAATCGAGCCTGCCTCAGCTTTTTTGATAATTACTGTTTTGGGTCCTATGCCTAAGATCTTTTTGCCGGCCATCGGCAGATTTCGCTCGGCTGCCAGCGTCCTTGCCTCATCATCGTTGATTATCAAACAATCAATCCTTCGCAGCAGGGTTTTGAGGTCATCCAGCCGACCTTCAATCCAGCAGTTCATCGTATCGGCCGCTACAAAGGCGCCAGGTTTGACCTGTTCGAGCAGCTCAAGCTGCAACGCCGGCGCCGTGTTCGCAAGAAAGACGTACCTGCTGTCCCTGAACTGGTCCGGTACGGCCGGCGGGGCTTCGGCAAGCACGTTCAATTCAACATTTTCCGTTATGACCTCGCTCATAGTGTCGTGATACGAGCCTTTCCAGCGAAATGTTTTGCTGAGACTGCGTATCTCCAAACCCGTCAGGTCAACCTGGCGGCCGGCAAAAACCTCGGCCAAATCAAACGGACAATCCGAACCAACGGCACCAACAAGTCTCACCGGCGAGAAGAAGCTCGCCGCCATACTAAAATAAACAGCGGAACCGCCGAGACAATTCTCACTTGTACCATACGGTGTAGTTACCGTATCAATACCTATCGAACCGGTTACCAATAACGGCATCTGCTACCTTCTTTTAAGCTTCAGTAACTGTTCCGAATTTTTTCAGCGTATTATCTATTCTCTCTAAAGTTTTCTCTTTACCTAACATCTGAACTGAGTCAAAGATTGGCAGGCTGATAGTGGTTCCACAAATCGCAACACGCAATGGCTGGGCAACTCTGCCCAGGCCAACCTGCTTTTCTTCAGCTAAGCTGCGCAGCATCGTTTCTATTTTGGGCTCTGTAAATTCATCCATTTCAGCCAACCTGCCACGAACTATCTGCAGAATGTTCAACCCATCATGCTTAATTAAAACCGTCTTAATCGCTTTTTCATCATAATCTATCTCGTCGTCAGCTAAAAACAAAAATCTGCTCTTTTGCTCGGCCTGAGCTAATGTCCTGGCTCCCTCGTTGGCTTCCATTATTTTTTTGAGCGTTTCGGTGTCGGCCTTTGCAAGGGGCGAGGCGACAGTTTTTATATAATCTCTGAAATGCCGCACCAATTTGTCCACCTCGAGCATTTTTATGTGTTCGGTATTGAAAGCAACGAGCTTGTCGCGGTCAAATAAGCTGTTCGATTTGGTCAGCCGAGACAAATCAAATGAGCTTATCAGCTCTCCAATCGATATAACCTCGCGACGGTCACCGGGGTTCCAGCCTAAAAGCGCGAGAAAGTTCACCATCGTCTCAGGCAGATAGCCGCCGCGAAAAAAATCAACTACGTTGATTTCCGGCAGGGCTGCGCCGAGGTGTTTTGCCATCGCATCAATGCTCGGCATATCAGGAACACTCTGGCTACTAAGAAAACCATCCAACTCTTTTCGGCTGATGTCGCCAGCGTCGGCGAGCTTTTCGAGGTCGATACTTTTATCAGCTTTGATTATTTTTCGCAGGGTCTCTGGGCGCTCACGTTTCGATAACTTACCGCCGCCTTGGCTCACCGTAACCGACATATGGGCATATACAGGCCTGCGAAATCCGAGGGCCTGCTGCATGGCCTGCTGGGCGGGCGTGTTCATCAAATGCTCTTGGCCGCGGATAACGTGTGTTATACCCATAAGCTCATCATCGACAACGCATGCGAAGTTGTACGTCGGGAAACCGTCGCTCTTTTGTATGATAAAATCGCCTATTTCGCCGGCTGCAAATGTCACCTCGCCACGCACCACATCCTGCACCACAATCGGCTCGGCCTGCGGCACAGCGAAGCGTACTGTTGCAGGTCGGCCTTGAATACGGGCTTTTTCAACATCCTTCGCATCGGGAAGACTTTGCGGACGAGGATATGTAAAGCCCTTTTTTTGAGCTATCGCGTGCTTGCGCATTGTCTGCAGCTCTTGGGGCGTATCAAAACAATAATAAGCCTTTTTTTTGTCGAGCAGCTTTTTGACGTACTTATCATAAATATCCCTTCGCTGCGATTGTAGATAAGGCCCGTTGGGCCCGCCGGTCTCCGGTCCTTCGTCCCAGTTGATACCCAGCCAGCGCAGGTCTTCCATAACTTGGCGCATAGCGGTCGGCGTATTACGTTTCTGGTCCGTGTCTTCTATCCGAAGGATAAACTTTCCGCTGTTGCGCTTGGCCCAGAGCCAATTGAATATAGCTGTACGTGCTCCGCCCACATGAAGATACCCCGTCGGCGATGGCGCAAAACGCGTTACTACCTGCTCGGACATCCTTTTTATCTTCCTCCCAATCATATAAGGCTGGGTCTAAACTAAGGTTAAGCTACAATAGGGGTATTGTCAAGGACTCAACTGTTCAGGCTGAATATTGGCCAGTCGCTTACATCGACGGCCCCGTGTTCTGTGTAATTTTGAGGTGCAAGGAGAATCAGGTTTTGTCTTTTTGTAGTTTGTACTCGACGGAGTCGACCAGTGCGAGCCAAGAGGCCTCAATGATGTTTTCAGAGACTCCGACCGTTCCCCAGATTGAAGTTTTGTCGCGTGATTCGATTATTACTCGGACACGAGCAGCGGTACCGGCCTTGGCGTTGACAACGCGGACCTTGTAGTCAATCAAGCTCATGTCCTTAATGGCGGGGTAGAGATTCTCGAGCGATTTTCGCAAGGCGGCGTCGAGGGCATTGACGGGGCCGTCACCTTCGCCGACGACGTGCTGGACTTTATCACCGACTTTGAGCTTGATGGAGGCCTCGTTGACCATTTCACCTGATTTTCGTCTTTCGGTGGTTACATAGTACTTTATAAGTTCAAAAGCCGGCTGGTATGTGCCCATAATCTTCCTGACCAGCAGGTCGAAGCTGGCGTTAGCGGCTTCGAACTGATAGCCTTCGCTCTCGAGTTGCTGGACGCGGTTTAGAATCTTCGCGGCCAGTTGTTTATCTTCTGCTATTTTCGCCTTTTCGAGCTCAGCGAGGACGTTCGACTTTCCACTGAGCTCCGAGATGAGGAACCGCCGTTCGTTACCGATGAGTTTCGGGTCGACGTGCTCATACGTGGTTTTGTTTTTTCGCAGGGCGTCTACATGCAGGCCTGCTTTGTGTGCGAAGGCACTTTCACCGACATAGGGCATGTTCATCACGGGCGTCATGTTGGCGACCTCGAAGACGAAACGCGAGACTTCGGTAAGTGTTTTTATTTTTTCCGGGCTGAGTATCTCAAAGCCCATCTTGAAGGCGAGATTAGGTATCACCACGCATAGATTCGCATTGCCACATCTTTCTCCGAGGCCGTTGATTGTGCCCTGGACGTGCCGAGCGCCCGCCCGGACGGCGGCGAGGCAATCGGCGGTAGCGCAGTCACTGTCGTTGTGGGTATGAACTCCGATGACCATTGGGCTGAATTCAGCGCAGATTTTTTTTGTGATTTCATAGACCTCGTTGGGTACGGAGCCTCCGTTAGTGTCGCAGAGGACGAGCAGGTCAGCGTCGGCCTCGGCTGCGGCGGCAAGTACGCTGACAGCGTATTTCGGATTCTTTTTGTATCCGTCATAGAAGTGCTCGGCGTCGAAGATTACCTCGAGGCCGTGCTTTTTAAGGTAGCCGACCGAGTCGGCGATAAGTTTGAGGTTGTCCTCAAGTGAGCAGCCCAGGACGGTGGTTACATGCAAATCCCAGGCTTTGCCGACGAGCGTGGCAGTCTTTGTTTTGCAGTCGAGAATGGCCCTGATAGAATCGTCGTCGGCGACGTCTCTGTCGGTTCGTCTGGTGGAGCCGAAAGCAGCGATTCTGGAATTTTTGAGGCCCAGCTTTGCGACTTCGGCGAAGAACTGCCTTTCCTTCAGGTTCGAAGCGGCGTAGCCACCTTCGATATAGTCGATGCCGAGCCGGTCAAGGCAGCTCGTAATTGCGAGCTTGTCTTCGAGCGAAAAGCTGATGCCTTCAGTCTGCATTCCATCGCGAAGAGTTGTGTCGTAAAGGGTTAACTTTTCCATATCTATGTATCCATGAGGCGATTTCCGCCTCAGGCGGATAAAATTGAGGATTCCGCGGTTCATTGTATCCGGATGGGACCGAGCTGTAAAGAGAAAGAAGGACAAATAACGAGACAGACGCAGCGCTTGAGTTTCAGCTCGTCAGAATGTAGAATATACTTATCAGATACTCACGGCACGCGTTCGGCAATGTAAACCTGGGAAATGGCAAAATTCGAAATAAATACCGACTTTGTCCCTGCAGGGGACCAGCCTGAAGCGATTGACCGGCTCGTAGAGGGTCTGCGCAAAGACAAAAAAATCCAGACCCTGATGGGCGTTACAGGCTCCGGCAAAACATTTACGATGGCCAACGTAATAGCACAGGCGAATCTGCCGACCCTGGTCATATCCCATAACAAAACATTAGCTGCCCAGCTCTATGAAGAGTTTAAGGACTTTTTTCCGCAGGCTGCTGTCGAATACTTTGTCAGCTATTACGATTATTATCAGCCGGAGGCCTATATCCCTCAGCGGGACATTTACATTGAGAAAGACGCCTCGAAAAACGCCGACCTCGACCGGCTGCGCCTTTCAACAACAACCAGTCTTTCCACAAGAGATGACTGTATAATCGTGGCGTCGGTATCCTGCATCTTTGGGCTCGGCTCGCCGGAAGATTACAAAGCTTCCGTAGTGGCTGTCCGCACAGGGGATGTTGTTGACAGAAACGAGCTCCTTGGGAGATTCGCAGACCTGCAATATGTCAGAAACGATATCGATTTCGCCAGAGGGACGTTTCGAGTTCGCGGCGATGTCGTTGAATTGTGTCCTTCTTACGAATCTTTTGCAGTCCGCTTTGAATTCTTCGGCGACGAAATAGAAAGAATCAGCTACATAAATCCGGTGTCAGGCGAGACTCTGGCAGATGAAACGCAGGTTTTCATATATCCGTCTCAGCATTACGTTATGCCAGCCGACAGAATCACCGCCGCGATAGAGGGCATAAAGGCTGAGTTAGAAGAGCGGCTGCAGCAGTTCCGCCAGGAAGGTAAACTGCTCGAGGCCCAGCGGCTGCAGGCCCGGACGATGTACGATATCGAAATGCTGCAGGAGGTCGGCTACTGCAGCGGTATCGAGAACTACGCAAGACACCTGTCAGGTCTGCCTCCGGGAGCAAGACCATATACACTGATTGACTATTTTCCGAAAAACTTTCTTTTGTTTATCGATGAATCACACGTCGCCATTCCGCAGCTTAGGGCGATGTGGGTGGGTGACAGAAGCAGAAAGGAGGTTCTCGTAGAACACGGCTTCAGGCTGCCGAGCGCACTGGATAACAGGCCTTTGCGGTTCGAGGAGTTTCAGGAAAAATGGCACAAGATTGTTTTTGTCTCTGCGACGCCGGGCCCGTTTGAGCTGGAAAAATGTCAGAACGAGGTCGTCGAGCAAATAATAAGACCCACGGGACTGGTCGACCCGCAAATTATTGTTCACCCCGCCAAGGACCAGGTTCCGCACCTCCTGGGTGAGGTCGAAAAAAGAGTAAAAGTCAAAGAGAGAATGCTGATAACCACTTTGACAAAAAGAATGGCGGAGGATTTGTCCGGCTTCGTAACAAAGAAGGGCTTTCGTTGCCGATATCTGCACAGCGAAATCGACACTCTCGAAAGAGTCGAGATACTGCACGACCTGCGCAGCGGGCAATTCGATGTGCTGGTCGGCGTGAATTTGCTGCGTGAAGGGCTTGACCTGCCGGAGGTATCAGCGGTGGCGATACTCGACGCAGACAAAGAAGGGTTCCTTAGAAGTCAGACTTCACTGATTCAGACAATCGGCAGAACGGCCAGAAACATCAATGCCACAGTCTTTTTGTACGCCGACACCGTTACCAAATCGATGCAAAAAGCTATTGACGAAACAGATAGACGGCGTAAAATTCAGTTAAGATTCAACGAAGAACACGGGATTAGGCCCGAAACAATAAAAAAGGAGATTCGTAAGGGACTGGCGGAAGAAATAAAAGCACGACAGACTGCAAGAAAAGCGGTCCGGTTTGAAGCCGATGAATATGAAAGGGTCGAGCTGGTCGGCCAAATCGAAAAAGAAATGCTCGAGGCCGCCGAGGTCCTTGACTTCGAAAGAGCGGCTTTTTTGAGAGACCAGCTGCGAGAGCTAAGGGAACTGCCGGAGCTTATCAGTATCAGCAAAAGTAGGAAGCTAAGAAAAAAGAAGGCACGAAGAAGATGAAAAAACTCAATATTGCAAAGGCACTGCCTATAATCAAAATGGCAATTGAAGAAGACCTTGGCCAGGGCGATATGACCAGTGAGCTTTTCTTCAAAGACGACACCATCGCAAAAGCAAACATCATTTCGCGTGAGGAAATAGTTGTCTGCGGTATGCCGGTCGTCAGAGAAATTCTCAGATGCTACGACGAAAAACTGAAGCTAAAGGTCCACGTGGACGACGGCCAAGCTGCTCACGTCGGCTGCAAAATCGCCACAATCGAGGGGCCCCTGTGCTCAATGCTCAGCGCCGAGCGCGTTATGCTCAATTTTCTGCAGCGGCTCAGCGGGATTGCTACGACGACGGGCAAATACGTCCGGGCTGTCCAGGGCACAAAAGCGAAAATCTACGATACCAGAAAAACATTGCCCGGCTGGCGAATCCTCGAAAAATATGCTGTCCGCTGCGGCGGCGGACATAATCATCGGCTGGGGCTTTACGACGGTATCCTGATTAAAGATAATCACTTGGCACAACTTGGAAGAAACTTTCAGCCGAGACTTAGAGAAATCGTTTGTGAGGCCAGAAAGGTAAAAGGCGTCAAATTTGTCGCTGTGGAAGTTGACCACGTTGATGACCAGCTTAATTATGTGCTTGAGATTCCGGGCGTTGACATTGTGCTGCTTGATAATATGGGTCAGTGGCAGTTAAAACATGCTGTCGAAATGCGAAATGAAATGTGCGGCAGGGGCAAAAAGCCGCTGCTTGAGGCCTCAGGCAACATTACGCTAACCAACGTTTCAGCTATAGCCCAGTGCGGGGTCGAAAGAATAGCTGTCGGTGCAATCACCCACTCAGCAGCAGCGGCTGATATCGCTCTCGACAGGTAGGACAGAAATCAGAAGACAAAGATTAAAAACTAAAAGAAAAAAAAAATGGATTCCTGCCCACTATCGGCAGACGAGATAAAGGCAAACCTCAAAACCAGGCGCATCGGCAGAAAAATTCTCGTCTATAACAGCACTTCAAGCACTAACGATGTTGCCGCCGAGTATGCAACAGACAAGAGAAACGACGGCCTGGCAATCTTTGCCGAAGAGCAAACTGCCGGCCGGGGCAGGGCCGGCGCAAAATGGATAAGCGGACGAGCAGACAGCATCATCTGCTCAGTTGTTCTGACCAAAACTAAATGCAGCGTCGAGCTGCTGTCACTGGCCTTGGCTGTTGCGGTTGCCGAGGCTGTCGGCAAACCCGGCGGCAAAGCCGCAAAAATCAAATGGCCAAACGACATAATCTTAAACGGCAAAAAACTCGCGGGTATCCTGCTCGAATCTAAAACCTATAACAGTCACACCGTCTATATCCTCGGCATAGGTATAAACTGTCACCAGAAAAGGATTTCTTTTCCGCCCGAATTACAATCAATCGCCACAAGTATCGATATCGAAGCACAAACGATGTGTGACCGGACCTCGCTTGCAAAGAGGTTACTTTCCTCAATAGATTACTGGCTCAAAATCGCAGAGAAAAACAGCGAAACTGTGATAGAGCAGTGGAGAAGTCTCAGCCTTTTGTTGGGCAGCAGAGTTAGACTTATTTTCAACGGCACCGAGTTTCTCGGCAATTGTACCGGCATTGACCCTGAGAAGGGCATAATTCTGCAACTGGACAGCGGCGGCATAAGATTCTTTGACGCCGCCCACGCCACAATCACAAAATAATTACAGCCTGCATTTACGTTCGATTTTGTTGAAAAACCGAACTTTGAGTTCCGTTTTATGCGGCTTTCTGCTATACTGCTGCTTTGCAGAAATGCGTATGACCAGACACGGCTTACGCAACACAATATACGAAATAGAAGGTGAAATTATGGCAGAGAGATTTGATGTTGTGGTAATAGGAAGCGGGCCGGGCGGCTATCTGGCTGCCATCAGATGCACGCAAAGAGGAGCTTCGGTGGCGGTCGTCGAAAAACAGCTCATCGGCGGTGTCTGCTTAAACTGCGGATGTATCCCGTTGAAAGCTCTGCTTGCATCTGCGCATACCTTACTTACGGTCAAAAATGCGGCGATGATGGGTGTCAATGTTACCGAGGTCTCGCCTAACTGGCCTAAAATGCAGGCCAGAAAAGATGCAATAGTTGCCGGCTTTCGAAAAGGTATGACCGGCCTTATGCAGGCAAACAAGATAAAGATATTCGAGGGGCGCGGCGTTGTCACCGGGCCGGGCAAAATTAAGGTCGAGGCAGATTCGGAACCGGCAGAAATCGGAGCTGAAAAAATAATTCTCGCAACCGGCTCAGAACCTATTGAGATTCCAGAGATACCATTTGACGGCCAAACCGTTATCAGCAGTAAAGAAGCCCTCGAATTGCAGCAAATTCCAAAATCAATGGTGGTAATCGGCGGCGGAGTAATCGGCTGTGAGCTGGCCTGTCTCTATGCAGCTATGGGGACAAAGGTGACCATCGTTGAAGCTCTTGACAGACTGATTCCTATGCAAGACAAATGGGTCGGCACTCTTATAGAGCGCGAATTCAAAAAGCTCGGCATTGACGCTATTACTAATCAGAAGGTTAGCTCTGTTGATAAAACCAACGGGCCGGCAAAAGTGGCCCTTGAAGGCGGCCAAGTGATCGAGGCTGAAAAAGTGCTGGTTACGGTCGGCAGAAGGGCGGTTGTTGATAAAGAGACGATTGATGCACTTGGCTTAAAAATGAACGGAGCGGCAATAGCAGTTAGCGAAAAAATGGAAACCAATGTTGTCGGTGTCTATGCTGTCGGCGATGCTGTCGGTACAACGTATCTGGCCCACGGCGGGTTTGCCGAGGCTGAAGTGGCAGCGGTCAATGCGACAAGCGGCAATGATAAAATAGCCGACTACTCGCTTATCCCACGTGTCGTATATACCTTCCCGGAAATCGCGTCTGTCGGTAAATCCGAAGAGGCCTGCAAGGCCGAGGGCCTTGACATTTCTGTTGGAAAAGCCTTGTTCAAAAACAACGGCCGAAGCGCGGCACACAACGAAAATGTTGGCCAGATAAACGTGATAAGAGACAACACAACCGACAAAATCGTCGGCGTCACAATGGTTGGCGCGAGAGTAACCGAGCTGATTGCCGCAGCCAGGCTGCTTATAGGCAGCATAGAAAAGATTACCGAAATAAGCTTCCCGCACCCGACTGTCTCAGAAGTGCTCAAAGAATCCGTAGAAGATGCGTTCGGCCTGAGCCTGCACAATCGGCCGAGGACGTAAGTTAAGAGAGCTAAATGTTAGCGATAGCGGAAAAAACCGGAATTTATCCTTTGCGTATTTATGATTGCGGACTCGCCGACTACCGAGACGTACTGCAGCAACAGCACGAATTGCGTGATAAAAGACGCCGCGGCGAAATACCTGATACCATCTTAATCGTTGAGCATCCGGCCGTTATCACCCTCGGAGCCAGGCAAGGCGCCAACAAGCTGCGCACAAGCCGCGAAAGTCTGAGAGAACAAAACATAGACGTTGTTGATATCCGAAGAGGTGGCGGCACTACTGCACACAATCCGGGACAGTTAGTTTTTTATCCGATTCTAAATCTGCAAGAGCTTGAGTTGGGCATCAGTGAATACGTCAGAAAACTCGAAGAGATAGGTATTGAGCTGCTTGAACAATTAGGCGTGAGCACTGAAAGGCGAAAAGGCTCTCCCGGCTTATGGGTCGGCACGTGGTTCCCATTTTGCAATAAATCTCAAAATGGGGGCCGCACGAAAAAAATCGCATCTATCGGCGTGCGTGTATCGAAATTTATTACCTATCACGGTATGGCAATAAACATTCAAAATGACCTTAGCATTTTCGACCATATTATACCCTGTGGGCTTGACGAAGTAGAAATGACTTCGGTACTAACTGAAACCGAAGCAGGATGCGAAGGTTCCCGACGTCGTTTTGAAAACAAGGATGTTTTCAATTCGGAAACCGGCAGAGAACATTCAATGGCAGAGGTAAAGGAAAAATTATCCCAACTGCTAATCAGACACTTGTCTAAGCCAAACGAGCAACGAGCTGCCAACTACCAGCGGCGTAAGCTGCCGGCGTGGCTAAAAAGGCCTTTGCCAGCCGGTGAAAACTATAATCATACCAAGGATGTGTTAAGCTTTCCGGGTCTGGAGACAATATGCGATAACGCCAACTGTCCGAATCGAGGAGAGTGTTGGGCGAGGGGAACGGCAACGGTCCTGATTTTGGGCAACATCTGTACGCGAAACTGCAAATTCTGCTCGGTAGCCAGCGGCAAACCCCAGCCGCCAGACCCAACCGAGCCGGCAAGAATAGCTGAGATGGCAAAAAAAATGGGATTGAAATACCTCGTGATAACCAGCGTTGACCGCGATGATTTGGCCGACGGAGGCGCAGCGCATTTCCGCAACTGCATAAACAAGGTAAGGCAACAGCGCCCTGATATGCAATTCGAGATACTCACACCCGACTTCCAGCACTGTCAGGAGCGTGCGATAGAAATCTTGGCTGGGGCGCTGCCTTTTGTATTCGCCCACAATGTCGAAACAGTACCAGCTCTATACCCGGCTGCAAGAGCAGGCGGAGATTATCAATTGTCGTTGAACCTGCTCAAGATGGCCAAGCAAAGCTACAAGGACGTCCTGACAAAATCTTCAATTATGCTCGGATTAGGAGAAATCGATGCTGAGGTCGAGCAGGTCCTAAAAGATTTGCGCGATGCAGGCTGTGACCGAATCACAATCGGCCAATACCTAAAACCGTCGAAGGACTCACTCGATGTAGTCGAATACATAACCCCACAGAAATTCGAGTGGTGGAAACAAAAGGCGATTTCGTTGGGGTTTTCCTGGGTTATATCCTTGCCCTTTGCTCGCAGCTCATATTTTGCGGAAAGAGAAAATACCTTGTAATCACGGGGATTAACTAAAAAACAGACTCTGCTTATCCGCCTTATAAGCTTTTCTTATTTGACAGCACAATTTTTATATAGTCTAATCCTTCGCAACAAATTTGTAACTTTGGTGAAATGTACAAATTTGTAACTCTGGTAGAATGTTAGGAAAACAGGAGAATTTAGTATGCCGAGGCGGAATGACATACAAAAAGTGATGATTATCGGTTCCGGCCCCATCATCATAGGCCAGGCCTGTGAATTTGACTATTCCGGCACCCAGGCCTGTAAGGCACTTCGCAAGTTAGGCTACGAGATTGTGCTGGTCAATTCCAATCCGGCAACCATTATGACAGACCCGGGTATGGCTGACGTAACTTATATCGAGCCGCTTAACCTCCAGACTATGACAAAGATAATCGAGGCTGAGCGTCCTGATGCTCTTCTGCCAAATCTCGGCGGCCAGAGTGCATTGAATCTGTCTTCCGAACTTGCACGCACAGGTGT